>Ga0099825_1000193_pt1 | contig 53129 bp, 34 predicted proteins | sample SiratroredBW_FD_76838 | JGI IMG/M metagenome (GOLD analysis project Ga0099825, IMG submission 76838) | Root nodule microbial communities of legume samples collected from California, USA - Siratro red BW | ecosystem: Host-associated > Plants > Roots > Nodule | place: USA: California | collected...
CTCCACCTTTTACAGGTTTGCCACGCAATCTGAATGGACAGTCACACTTTCTTGTGCCGGTTATAGTCACCTCCAAATCAGATCTATACTTTCTATATTTTCCACTCCTTTCACATCCCAACAGCACGAATGTCTTCCTACCTTGTGCTCCAGTTGCTTTGTTAGATCTCAGTATGACAACAACAAACCCAAGACCAAATGCAACCTTCCGAACCCATTGAAGTAACTGATCTTGTGACCCAAACAATTCATCAGTTGTAAAATCAGCAGTGTGGTCTTGTTCCTGAACCACTAAATCACTATCATGTCCTTCATTTATATCAGACACCTTATTTACTTCCTCTGAAGATCTGCAAAGACTGTCCATATCTGTAACACAGCATTCCACAACACTATCTTAGCAAAAAAAAAAAAAATAAAACAAAAATTAAAATTAAACAAAAGTTTTACAAATCGGATGGCTATCCATCCGTTTTACAAATTTTAAAAAAAATTGTAAATCGGATCCGATTTACAATTTTTTTTAAAATTTGTAAAACGGATGGGTAGCCATCCGATTTGTAAATTGTAAATCGGATGCCACCTCCCCAGTTTGCATCCGATTTACTATTTACAAATTGGATGGCTTCCGATCCGTTTTACAAATTTAAAAAAAAATTCTTAAACAGATGACTTTCATCCGAGTGCCCTACGTATCACGAAAATATATCGAAATGCAAAAATCTTACCTCTCCGTCATTCTTCGTCGTCGATTAATACTTCCTACACGTTTAAGAGACTTTTCCACCGTTTAATCCACCTATAAACCTTCAAAAACAACTCCCTCTATGAACAATTGCAGACCAATTTCGCACTGTGCGGCACTGTCATGATATTGTTTCAAACGTTGAGTTTCTATTTCAAATTTGCTGAAGGACTTTCTAGTCATTTCCACAAGAATAATTTTGTCATTTTTAAAAAATATGGAGGTGCAGGAGTGTATTGAGGTGCATAAAGAATTTGTCCTAAATCTAACACTATACATTTACGGCTGATGTTAAAAGTGAAATTTGAAATATAATTTTTTTTATTTCAAATTCTGTATCCAGAATGTAATTTTTTATATTTTAAATGTATTTTAGATTGTTATAAAAAAAATATTTTAGATGATACAATTGAAAATATAAAATGATAAAAAAGGATGCAGCTGAGAAGATAGATAAATAGAATAAAGCATAGAGATGCACGAAAGTTAAAAATAAATTGGCAGTTGGAGGAAGAAGATATGAGTTATAGGAAAACAAAAACCCTCTTTCTTCCTTCAGCTCCATTTTCCGGGACATAATTAAGCTTGCTGCAATCACACAACATATTTAAGTAAAGTTCAGCGAACAAAAAACCAGATTTGATAAATTTGGTATAGATCTTTTATACTATACTAGTAATAAACTAAAAATATCTATATTTTAAATTTAATCGTTTAAAATTCAACAAAATTACCGTTTATGACAATTTGTAATTGTATATATTGTAATACATACATCCAAATCAAAATAACTATCATAAACGGGAACACCATTCTTCATTTTGTTTTTCAATTTATCATTGTATATCTATTTTAAATTTATTTTTAAATAATTAATAGTTAAAAATAATCATCATACAATTAAAATTATTCACCATAATTTTAAATATAACTTATAGACAAACAATATTTTTATTAAGAATTTATATATAACCTAATTCAGTATTAAAATATTCTTCATTTTTATCATAACTTTAATTATGTAAAATAAACAAATAATTATAAATGGAAATTTATTTAACAAAAGGAAAATGGCCCACTTATAAAGTTACAGGAAATTAATTAAAAATAGTTGATATGGTTGGGAGTGGGAATTGCTCCGCCACGTGTCCCCTCAAACCGCCGCCGCCGCTGGCGACCTCGCCTCCGACGCCACCATTCTAACCCTAATTCTTGAAGTGCAAAGATTAGAACTTTGTGGGAAAACAAACAAAATAGTGTTTGAAAGTTGAAAAGGTTTGAGTGAGAGAGATGGGTAGGAGCAAGAAGAGGAAGAGAAAGGAAGAGCAACAAGGAAGTGTATATTCAGAAACCCCACCGAACTTTGCCCTTTTGGGCTCTCTCTACCCTTCCTTCAACTCATTCCTCCAATTCTCGCCTCCCCACATGCGCCCCACCATCGATTGGACCGACTTCAATGCCACACGTGAACTCACACGCGTCTTGCTCCATCATCGTCACTCTTTGACTTGGTTTGCTTCTCTCTCTCTCTCACTTTCGATGCAATTATGGACATTGTTGCTGATGTAAGCTGTTTTTGTAGGTGGATTCCTGATGGGCAGCTCTGCCCCACTGTGCCCAACCGCTGCAATTACATTCACTGGCTTCAACATCTTCTTTCATCCGACATCATTCCTCGCACCCTTTCAACTGATGCCAAGGTCAGGGGATTTGACATAGGAACTGGAGCTAGTTGCATTTACCCTCTTCTTGGTGCTTCCCTCCATGGATGGAGCTTTGTAGGATCAGGTATATTGTTTTTCAACAAAATTATGTAAGTTAGATGGAGCTCTTTAATTGATTTTGGTGTTATTTTTCAATTTAAATTTGAATTTTACTCTGCCAATGTGCCCAATCAAGGATTGTGTAGATTAAAAGGTCAAATTTTAATTTTGATTAGAAAGTATCATCAAAAGCGCGCTTGAACACCAATTTGGTGTGAAATGGTTAGCAGATAATAAATCTGTCTGTTTATTTGTATGAAAAGATATCTATTGGGAGAGGTCAATCTCTTGAATGAATTTTAGTTCCTCAGAAGGATTAATTCTTGACCTTCAGCTGTGGATACCCTGGGTATTGAAAGACATAGTGAAAAGGATGTAAGGAACACCAACATGGTGTGGCAATGCCCCTTAACAATGTGGTTGGAGGTTTAATCCCCGTGTTTGTGTAAAGCATTAGGAGAGGTTAGTCTAATAAATGGATTTTAGTATCTCAAGGGATTAGCTCTTGCCTCTCTTATTGGGATACCTTGGGTTCAAAAAAAATGAAATTATAAACTTTGTCCATGTTTTATTCTTCGTTTTTGGCGGTCTAGTTTGTGTAACTATTGTCAAAATTGATATTTAAATTTGCTTACAATGACTGACTGCAGATGTGACTGATGTTGCAATTGAGTGGGCAGAGAAAAATGTTAGTAGTAATGCACATATTTCTCATCTGATTGAAATCAGAAAGGTTCAAGACAATGTAAATGCTCCCTGTGAGGAAGTTGAAGAGTCGGTGAACAGTGAGCAGATAACTTCGTGCAAGAAAACTGATATGGAGGTAGCTCCTTTGCCCCTTGATTTACATGCCTGTGAGAATAAGAATTATCATGGACCTCCCATACTTGTTGGTGTGGTCAGGGATGATGAGAAGTTTGATTTCTGTATGTGCAATCCACCATTTTTTGAAAGCTTGGAGGAAGCAGGACTCAATCCCAAAACTTCTTGTGGTGGGACTTCTCATGAAATGGTTTGCCCTGGTGGTGAGAGGGCCTTCATTACTCGTATTATTGAAGATAGTACACAATTGAAGCAGCATTTTCGGTATTACTATTTGTTTGTCAAAATAATTTCTGTTTTCTCATATTTCCACAATTACACCCCTGTATGCTTGTAATAAATTTGGGCTCGTTCATTTTAATTGTTCATAGGTGGTTCACTTCAATGGTTGGTAAAAAATCAAATCTTAAGTACCTTGTATCAAAACTTTGGGGGGTTGGTGTTTCCATAGTGAAGACAACTGAATTTATTCAAGGCAGGACATTCCGGTGGGGGCTTGCTTGGTCTTTCTTGCCACCTGTGCAGCAGTCGTCAATTTCTTTATCCAAGAACAAAAACACATCCTTCACGCTTGAGGTATAGTATTCTAGTATCTATAATGAAGTTTGTAATAATTGCATTGTTTTATGTAGACACAAACTCACATATGTATGTACATGGATAACACAACACTATTTGGTGTGGTTAAAAACCAAAGCTTTAGGAATTACCATTCGAAACATGAATTGCTGTGTTAATTTTTGAACTGCCAATCATGATTTGTATTGAATAGTAAGATTTAGAAGGCAATGAAAAATTACTTCAAATATCATTCAGATATGTAGTGTTCTTTGTAAATTATTTGAACTAGAAATAGATAAAACAACATAACTAGAAGTCTGATTAAAAAGATTATTAGTTATTATGAGTTTGCGAATGAACCCTTTAACAAATAAAGTTGCAATAATAAAATAGGATTAGTTCAAAAGTGTTCCTTCAATTTATTTTAGTTTAATAAATTAAACTTATATGAATTTAAAATTTTTCTTGTTTATTTCTTTAATTTATTTTTTATTAAAACTCATGCTAGGCATATAGTCATCATATGGAATTAAAACTCATTACTTCTTCCTGAAAGGACCCAACTTAACATGTTTTTGGGCAACTTAAGAAGCACCTTTCCTAGGTTTCTCTAGTTTTCTTGAAGTCGCACATTTTCATCCAATTCATACGATAGCAGAGCCATTCTCTAACAAATCAATCTAACACTTTGAAACAATCTTACGTACCTCTTCAAACTTGGAAATAGGAGCTTTAGAAGCATTTTTGGGTGGTTTACCAGGCCTTAGAGTGATTTGACAAGATCTTCATGGCCATCAGAATCAGAGTGAGAAGCCTCCTCTCCAAGATCATATTAGCCCACCGCTTAGAGACCACATTCTGCTCCTTGAAATTGCTATCCAATTCCTACATATTAGCAACCTGCAAGGAATTCTTTTCAAAAGCAACATGTTTATAGCAATTATTATTTGGCCCTGGAACGGCTAAAGCGAGAGCAACCAAAAAGGAATCCATAATATTTACATTTTTATGCTTTTCTTGAGACAAGGTTTCATCTAGAATAGACAATTTAGAAAAAGAATTTGAAAGAGTCACACCATATGGATGAGCCTGGTCACCCTTAGAAGAAATATGTTGTCTGCTCAACATTCTAAACCAGAGAGGTCTGTTGAGAATCATTAACAAGACTTGGCATCCTATCTAAACTATCTTCCTTATCAGATTCATTATTTGGAGCAACCATATCACTTCCTAAAGAAGTGGTGTAAGATCATTACCAACTACAATATTAGCAACATTAACCACCTTGGTATTTAGATTCACATTTTCTCCCTTTTCTCTAAATTTGACTTAGGAACATAACGATGTTTAGACTTCATTTGTTGATCAAACCTATAACTGAGGACACTGCCTGCAAGCAGATAACATATGACCAATTATTTTACGAAAAGATAAAAAAGGTGGAAGATGTTCATCCCCAACAACAACAACAAAGCCAAAGCATGGACGTTCCATTAAAAGCTGCTGTAGCAGAAAAGGGAACAAATCCATATCAACAAATATTCGAACATAAAAGCCACTAGTTTTCTTCATAATAAAATTATTCTAACGCAAGAGGAGTACCAATTCCTCTTCCAATGGAGAAAATAGCCTTCGATTGCCAGTACTCCAAGGGTAGACCATGAATACGAATCTAGCATTGAGCCTTGGCTAGTTTCATAGATGTCTGAACAAAATCCTTTGTCTAGGCAAAAGTGGGTAGAAGACTTGGAAAAAGATTACACAAACCCACTGGTAACACATGGCACATGTCTTCAAGAGAGGAGAACTTTAACTCATAAAACCCTTTTCCCGAAGAGATGACCTTCCATGTAGCTAAAGAGCTCCGAGTAACATCAAGTTTCTTACACAGATCCAAGTGTGTGAGAAGCTTGTCACCCTTGTTAAGCAAAATCTTGCTGTGGAGATGATTCTTACAATCTCTCAATCCCGCTTTATAATTCCGCTTTTGCACAAGTTTTGAATAATGCTACAACATCTCTTTAATGCAGCTTCCTACACTATGCATCAAGGGAGACTTTGTCTCTTGTCTAAATTCTTGAGGAGATTTATTAATGGGGTTGAAAGATTGTAGGAACTATCTCCACGACAGGATTTTGCTAAACAAAAGCAACAAGCTTCTCACACACTTCAATCTATGTAAGAAACTTAGCACTATTTGGAGTTGTTTGGCTGCATGGAAGGCCATCCCTTTGGGTAAAAGGTTAGTTTGAGTTCTCTCCTGAAGACATGAGTCATGTCTTTACTACGGGTTCGTGAAATCTTTTTCTAAGTTTTCTATGCACTTTTTCCTAGGCTAAAGATTTTGTTCTGACATCCACCAAGGCTCAATGATGGATTCACGTTCATGGTTTACTCTTGGAGTATTGACAGCCGAAGATTATTTTCTCTATTGCAAGAGGAATTGGCACTCCCTTTGCGTTAGATGACTTACTATGAGGAAAATCCGTGGCTTCTATGCTCTAGTGCTTACTGAAGTGGATGTGCTCTCTTTTCTACCCCAACAACTTTTGGTGGAGTGTCCAGACTTTTTGCTTTTTATTGTTGACTTGGTTATTTGCTCGTATGCACTGTCCTCAAAGTGATAGGTCTGATCAATGAAGTCTAAATAGCGTTATGTTTTTGAATACCTAGGTGGTTAAAGCATATAATACCGGTGCTTGTATTGATCCTAAAAGAGGTGATCTTGTTGCTCCTAATAGTGACTCTGATCTGGAGGGTAGTTTAGATGAGATGCGAAGTGTTGTTAATGATTCTTAGCAGGCTTCTTTGGTTCAGAATGTTGAGTCAATACAACATGTTTCTCCTAAGGGTGATTTGGCTTATCTGTCTAGTATGACTTTTTCAAATTATTTGTTTTAAATTATCTGTTTTGGATGAAAACTTGTCTAAGGAAAGTCATCCAAATGTGAATTTTAATCCCCCTTTGATTGTTATTGCTTTAGCCGTTTCAAGGCTAGATGATAATAGTTATAAACTTGTTGTTTTTGAAGAGAATTCTTTGTATGTGTTGGTATGTAGGAATTGGGTAGCAATTTTCAGAATGAGTTTGGTCTCTAAGTGGTGGGTAGATATGGTCTTGGAGGAGGAGGTTTCTCACTCTGATTCTAATGGTCATGGAGATATGGTCCAAATCACTCGAAAGCTCGGGTCACCCAAAAATGCTTCTAAAGCTGCTATTTCTAGTTATGAGAGATTGTTTTTCTTTGGTTTCTATGTTGTTTGTCTAAATGGTATTTCTTTCTAACTTTTGGTTTTAGTTTGCTACATTTTATTTTCTTCTTTTCTACTCCCTTAGTTGTTTTCTTTTTTAATAAATTTCATGTGATGTATTGCCTGAGTTTTTAAAAAAAGATCATGAGAATTGATGAAAGAGAAGTAAAACATAATGTATCATTGAATCATGCTATTCATATTGATAATATGAAGTTGCATAGATCCATTTATCTATTGTCAAATAGTCATTTGAGATTCGTTATAGGATATGTATTGGTAGGTGGCAACTGTATCAAATTGTAAGATTTAATTCAAAAAATGGTTTTAACAGCAATCTGTCTGCTTACTAGCAGGCTCGGGATTTATTTTATGAACTTGTGAAGGGTGTGCATATTCTGAGATAATTTGTATGATATCTAACTTGAAGAGACTTCCTGCTAGATGGAAGTACAGCTAGTTAAGTTCAAACTTCAGAAGCCTGGTCAACTATTGGAACAGGAAAGCAATTTTTGTTGCGTATTATGGTTGAGTTTGGTGATATGGACACCTTGTAATGGGAGTTCTTCCCCCCAATGAAAGAATGCTATGGTTATCCTTAATCCTTCCATTCTATTAAGCACACAAGAAATATCTTATTTGATGCGTACCTCTAGTTGGTCGAGCATGTTCTTGATAGTGCATTCATCCTTTGCATACAAGGTTGTCAGGTAGGAACCCCAATATCTGTATTTCCAGTACGGGCAAAAGTTTGTTTTGATTTCCAGTATGAAAGAGATCTTTAATTATATTAAGTACGTATTAAATTTGCTTGAGATTGTGATTAATTGCACCTATAACATTTTCATGTATCTCGTCACTTTTGGTATCCTCGGATGAGATTTAACAGATTTATTTTTCAGGGTCTTCAACGCCAACATAGTGCCATTAATGTGTTGGAAACCGTTAAGTCTCACTTCTCTTCACATGCCCTGTCCTGTTCATTGAATACCTCCTCTTTCACAGTGGATGTAAGACCAGTCATTCTTGAGACTTAGATTCTGATTTAATTTCCTTACGTTACGATGACCATTAATCACGATCTCTTTATGATAGGTTGCAATATCAAAAGATGACTGTGATTCAATTGTCAATAATTCCACTGATTTACAACCTACAAGAGAGACATCTAATGAATCGAATTTGAATTTTTCTCTTGGTAGATTATGCTTTCGTATATCGGTATGCTTGCATATTTTCTTACCTGGCTTTGAAAATTGACTTTGGTTGGCAGAATTTACGTTGATCTTAAGTTATGTATCTTATCCTACAGGTTTTTCAGCAAATCCCTGGGACACTGTTGGTGAAAGGTTCATTACAAGACAAGAATAGCCCGTTATCAGGTTTTTCTCTAACCTGCTTTTCCAATTTCAATTTTTCTAAATGTCTTTTCCATTATTTTAGTGTAGCACTTTGCCATGAAACTAGAAATAGCTTTGGTGGAATAAGTTCTTTTTCTAGGCTTCAGAGATATCCTTTTTGGCTTAGTGAAATGATTAACATTATTAATAGGGGCTTGATGTGCATCATAAAATAAATACAATCAGTCTGGTGAATATTGACTTCCCACATGTCACATGTTTGTACCTTGGACATTGGTTCCTACATTTCATGTTGCTAATTGCTATGGTTAAGTTCAAGTGGCAGCACCTCTGCTATCTAGTGAATAACTGTCTAGTTTTGGGTTGTCCTCTATGCAGGAGCATTCTCGGTGATTTTCCAGAAATTAGAGGAAGCTTTGCGGAGTAAATTTTGTACTAAACCACTGTAGGGTTTTTATTATTTGATTTATTTTGGCAAAGTGAATGCATGTGATATGTAATGTTGAGATGTTCTTGAGTGCTAATTTGTGGACTCATGATTTATACAGAGCAATTAGTGATGGTTTTGTTTGGTTCACCAAATCAACAGTTTTGTCAGAGGACTTAACTATTTTGTCACAACTTTTAGTCTAAATGGAATTCATAATATTGTGAGAAGGGAATCAAAAGACCAATGCTTTTGTAGAATTGTTATATGGATTATCCGACAGCACAGTAAATGCAGGTTGTTGAGCGGACATATGTTATAGGAAATGTCAAGCTTTCCTCTTTAAGATCGTTTTAAATCCATTAATTGTGCCAAAGGAAAAAATGTTTAACAATTCTGAATTTCAACTGTTTTAAAGAAAATCATTTTTCTCTTTAACTTGATTTGTGTTAGATTTTCATTTACTTGATGTTTTAAAACTGTTTTTTTATTTTTTTTATTTTTAAAGTAGTTTTGATCCTTCTTTAAATTTTCTTTTATAAGTTCTCAATTTTTATTTTCTATGCCATTTTTTGGAGGCTAATAGATTCGAAATGTGAAATAATTTAAAACTTTGGAATTTAATAAATTTTTAATAAAAAGATTAAAAAGAAACAAATAGATGAAACAATAAATTAATAAATTTCATTGTTTTTAAGGTTATTTATTTTCTTTTTCTTTTTCTCAAAGTTATTATATTATTTTTTATTTTTTTCTCCTCATCCTCTCGACAAAATAATCTAATAGAACTTTCTGTTCATAAAGATCTCTTCAAAACTTAGAATTGATATTCATGAATTATTATGAATAATGATATATTCATTAAAAAAATCTTCTATTTCAAATTACTTAAACAGATAAAAGTAAAATAAAACCAAGTAATGTTTTGAACGAAATGTGTAATATAGGAAATCTTACTAAAATGGTGCAATTTTTACGAGAATTAATAGATTTGAAGATCATTATAAAAATGGATAAGTTAAAGCTTCACTCTTTAAAAAAAGAAACGTTACGCATGAATATGATTTGAATGATAATTTAAATTTTACACAAATCATCAGCAGTACTAACAATTTTCATTTTGAAAAATCGTGCTCACTTAACATTAATTTAGTTTAAGTTGATTTTATTGCTGAACTTAAGAAAAAAAAAGTTGAAATCATCATAAACAATTTTTATATAAAATTTAAATTATCATAAAAGTTATATTCATATCGAGCTACATAAAATCTTTGCAAAATTGGACAGCAAAAGTTCTGTAATATACTCTAAAAGATAAAATATAGTTAAAACTACCTGATAAAAGATTAATAGTTGAAATTGTGATTAAAATATTACAAAATTCAAAATTATAAAATCAAAGGTTGTTTATTCGAGAGCAGCCAAAAAATCGAAGGCGGTGTTTGGTTTTGACAATGGAGATTAGTATGTTGGGTCCTTCGTTCCCTGGCTTCGCAAAATCCTCTGCAACTGTAAAACCTTCTCTTCTTACGTTCAGGGCATCTTCTCTGCGCCATGACTACCCTCTTGCCAGCAAAATTGTTGTTAAAAGTAATATTCGTTCTCACCCTCTTTCTTACCCTTCAGTTCCATTTTGTTGAAGGTGTTTTGAGTGTTTGATTCATGCCCATCTCATTTCCAATTGTTTGAGCCTTATGGATACATACTTGATTTAGAATTAGTTCCTCTTGTCCCATTTTCCTTGCAAAGTAGCAATTTTTACGCCTCCCAATTTGGTGATGTGGGTATTGCGAATGAGAAAATTTGTTTATTTGTTGGACTTGCAAACCTTGTCAGATATCATCCCTTTAGGATGCTTGTTTTACTTATGGTGTAGACATCAGTTTAGATATCATCAGCTCTAGGTAATTTATGCTATAAAAAGTTTTAGGCAGCTTAATGTTAGTTCCTTGCAGGGGATATCTAAGGCTAAGGGTATGAGAAAAATTAAGTGCTGAGTAAAATTAAGTGCTGAGTAAAACATCGTTTGGGCCCCTGAAGATTTTGGGGGTTGCTTGGTTAGTCCAAAAAGAAGAAAATTATCCTTTTCATTCATGGAAGATGATTTTTACACGGCTTTTAAGTTGGCCCTGATATATTTGTGGTCATATGGTAACTTCGGAACATTATTGAGGTAAATATAGCAGGCTATGTAAATTGTTTGATGAATGCTTATATTTGTTTTCTGTTTGTTATACCGTGTATATAGTTTTGCGATTAATCTCTAGTGAATGATGTATTATAATACGAACTAAATTGGAAAAATGAAGAGTATCAAATCAAGTTTCATAGATAACTCAGCAAATGAAGTTCCCGTGCATCATGGAATTGAAGTTTGAACATGATTATAGCAAAAGTCTGAATTGGGTCATGTTAATGTTGAGTCTAGCTCGTGTTTGCTTCACTATAATCATTGTAATCCTGTATTTTCCTCTTAACCACTGTGCAGGAAAACAATAATTACACTGTGTATGGAATGATATGAAAGTAGCCATAGCAAAGCAGTGTTATAATGTTAATAGCACTGAATATCCCTATATTATTCTTAAGTCTCTTATTGCTGTTGCGGATGTTTTATCAAAATGGAAAAAATACATTATTGTCTTGTGTGTAAGGAGTATAGTGCTGTTTGCAATACATCTTGGTGCTTCTTCTCACTATTTAATTTTGGGATGGTCAGGGATTTTAAGGATTTTCTTGTAATTGTTTTTCAGGATTATGGTGTGGCATATTTTGATGGTGCAAACTGTTATATGTTTAAGCATAGATTTATGGTTTTCTTCACAGCCTCTTCCTGAGAATCCGTGATTGCTCTTTGGTTGTTTTGCCAAGGGAGTTCATATGTACATATTTGAGGAGAGTGATTTTTTCAGGGTGATACGTGCCCTGTGCAGAATAACCGAATTCCCTATTCAAGAGGGGATTGACTCCAAAGAAAAGAAATTCTGATACCAAATAATTATTTTCTGAGACTCTCAATGCATTCCCTCAGTGATATCACACTGAAGGCAGTTATCTAAAAGTGCCTATTTAAGATTTTTTGCATGATAAAAGTTAGGCTAAAATACAATTTTGGTCTCCCTAATTCAAAATAGAACTTTTGGTCTCCTAATTTTTCAAACTTAATGATTTTAGTCCAATTGTCCAAATTAAGACATTGATGGTTAAGATATCTATGTTGACTTCCATGTGATACTCTAACTAACATTATACTCAGATTATTTGTTTATTTTAAGGTGATTAGGATTATTGTAAAATGGTCTTTCATGCATTTACATAATTTTATTTGATTTAATGTGACAGGAAATCAAACAGAATGATCAAAGAATACCAGTTAGTGTGTGCCACATCTGAGTTATTGTCAATATCTTGGATATCAAGCTTTTGATTGGGACAGTTGCACTAAAATCATTGATTTTAGAAAATTGCATGATTAAATGTTTCTATTTAAAAATAAGAGGATCAAAATTGCAGATTAAAAAATAGAGGAACCAAAATTGTATTTTAGCCTAAAAAAAGAAAAGTTGAAGCCTGCAGCCTGAACATATTATGCTTGAATGTTCTTCATCCTACTTGGTTTCAGACCTTCCGTATGAGCCTTTTGGGCCTTATGCTCCATCCTGGCAACTGGGGTTACTGTCAAAGTTTGGGTTATATGACAGGGGCTAAGGCCAGGGTACTGGAGATTGTTTTCAGCTCTGATTGTGTTTTCTTTCTGCCTTCTTCTACACTCTACTGTTCTTCTTCACTTAATGGAGGAGGTTTCCTCCTCAAGTACCATTTTACAGTTACGTGTTTACTGTGCTCTATGCTGGAAATTTTATTTTCTAGAAAATTTTATTTGAACATCTTTGGGAAAGACAAATGATAGTGTGACCTGTAAGACTGATACCAGGGAGCCCAATAGATTGAAAGACTACTTCAGATATTAAAAGGGGACACATCAGGATTTTCTTGCCACTGTTTCATTATATTTCTTTATATTTTATTCCATTCTGTTAACGGATTGCGTGAATAGCCAATGATTGGACGATTGTTTTGCTTTATATTGTAAAGTTTATGAATGAAAAAGGAGAATGATGAATTGTTAGTTATAGTTAGTGTAGAGGTAGTACCTTATCAACTTGCTTTTCTAGACTCTATCTAGGTCTTATAGGATTTTAACCCCTCAAGAGATGAGGTGTGGAACTGTTATTTAAAAGACAAAGGGATTTGGATTTTCTTTTAAGCATATTTTTTACCTTTTGTTTTTTTTTTTATTTATGACTCTTTATTTAGGAGGATTCTTGATCCTTCGTCATTGTTATAGTGACAATAAGAATGTTCTTGTACACTAATAACAGAATCACTTTTGCCACTGTATCTACTTGATAAATAGAAGTACAAAGGTGTCTGTTACACAATCATCTGGTTTGATATCTAGCAAGTTAACGTCATATTGATCTGCGGTGCAGACTAATTTCTAATTTAAGTAGACAATATTTAAGTAGCTTTAGCCAGTATATTATTATTAAGTGCTTTTAACTTCTAAACATGCAAGTTCCATTAAAATATGAGAAACATTTAGCTTCAAAGCACTAAGCATCTTCCAAATTTATGCAAAATTAAAGCTGTCTTTTAGATTAACTGATTGAGACCTAATGTACATAGCCAGACTACTGAAAGCATCTTGCTGGCATTCAATCTCTAGAAGGATAATTTGTGCAGCTGCACTGCTATAACTTCTTCCTCTTTATAGTCTTACTGTTATATTCCAAGAGTTCTCATCTACAGAATCTTTCACTGATATCATTCTGATGTATTGTTGTTGGGTAGAAATTTTCTGTGTAGTTCTTAAATTTCATCAGTGATCAATCTGCATGGCTGTGTGCTCTTTTCTTTCGTTTTTTTTTTTTCTTCTGTTGTCTCCATGCCATGGTGGCAGATTTATATTAATTTCAGATATTTCATCTTATAAGTTACTTTTTTATATCAATTTCTACTTGTTTTTATCTGGATGCAGATTTACCATATTCTACTGGTGAGACTACTTTACAAAAGGAATTTTCTAATTTTGGCAAGATAGCTGAAGGTAAAAGCACAAGTTTTCTCATTATCCATAATGGTATGGGTCTTGGTTGGTTTACACCATGACTTAGTACTCTAACTTACACCTCTTGGGTCATGCATTTTATGTGTGATGCAGTTAAAATGCTTAAAGATATGAACACAAAAAGATCTAAGGGTATTGCTTTCATTCAATATACATGCCAAGATGATGCCATGCTTGCACTAGAAACCATGGATCAGAAGGTTCAAATTTCATAATATGCCTCATCCTTCTACCGCCAGCCATGATATTGGCAATTGAGTGCACCCTTTTGATTTGTTTCTTGTCCATTGTCTACAGGATTTTTATGGTAGAACAATCTATGTGGAAATTGCTAGACTGGGTTGGGATCATTTTGGTGCAACCCCAAGGGCCTCAGGACCCCCAAAGAAGTGGGGTTTGCCACAGCAAGAAGAAGTGGTAGATTGTTGGTACTGATCAAAATTCATAATTGAGTAAAGCTGTGGAAGAGAAAATGATGAAACAACAAATATCAAGTTATATAATTATGGCTATACAAGTTAAGGCTGGATGAAACATTATGTATTAGTCATTATATTGATGCAATACTGTAGTTGATGTAATCTTTCATGTCACTCTTGATTTTGGCACAATAAAATGCAGTCCTTCCTGAAATTAACTTTGATCGATCTGTAGGGTTCCAACAGTTATAAATTTTACTAGAAAGATTCAGGTGATTTTCTTTCATGAATTTGAGGTACTCATCTACGTTTGATGTTGTATGTTATCTTTTGTCCAGAACCTTCAACTAGATTTGCTTCTTAAATATATAAGAGTATCATGTATGATGGACTTAAATTTTAGTAAATTTTAAATAATTCAATCTTAATTAGTGCTATCATTCTAAATATTTCCTTATATATTATAACAAGGATAATTTAAAAACATTTTTTTTATAAAATCCAGAATGTTAAATAAATTTAACTTGGTTCATAAATATGTTATTTAAGGAAATATTTAAACTCATGCCAAACTTTTACAAGTTGAATAAAATTATGGATGTAAATAAGATTCTTTGTTTCCTAAGGCGTGGATTAAAGTGTCACATAAGTCCTTTAAGATACAAATGGAATTTAGAACATATAATAATTCAAAAATATATAGCACCATGCACAGGTAAACACTAGAGTAATCTTTTGTAGGTGTAAATGCATATTCATGCTTTTATTCACGTTTTATACACTGTTAAGAAATATTTAAAATTAATTAAATAAATCCATTTGTTATAACGTGTTCTTTCCTAAAGTAAAAGAGTTTTCATAGATGAACCACTTTATATAATACAGATAAGATAAAAAAAATAAGAAAATTATTTTTATTGAAAAATTGACAAATTAATCCGTTAATATCTTTTTTAGTTTGCTAATTTAATATTTTATTAATATATTAGAAATAAAATTAGTGAATTAACGAAACAAAATACATTTAAGAACAAATGTTTAAACAAGTGAATGTGATTACAAATTATACTAGATATCGATTTAATTTGTATTAAATATGCGGAGAAGATATTTTTTAACAATTCTCATTTTGCAAGACATTAATTTATTCTTAAAAATAAAAATTAAGTGTGACATTTTCATAATGAGTAAATTATAGAAACTATTGTCTTTTGTATATATTAAATAATATATCTAAATTGTCGAATGAATGAGTATTTATTTTGCTTGTAAAGGTTCATGTATATAACTATTTCTACTTTCAAGAAAGCACTAATAAATTTTTCAGCTGTAAATGATTTAATTATTAATGCTATTTAAAACTATTTATACTGTCAAGAAAGCATTTATAATTTTTTCTACTATCGATGATATACTGTAATTACTAATGTTACTGTAAACTATTTCTACTTTAAAAGGGTGTATTTATAACATTTTTCTTCTACCATCAATAAGACTGTATATACTGATCGTGTGCCAAACTTTTTCCACTTTCAAGACAACATTTATAACTTTTCTACTATCAATGAAACTTTTCTACCAACCTATCTCTACTTTCAAGAAACATTTATAACTTTTTATAATATGATTACTCCTTTCGTTTTTCTTGTGCATCTTTTAAGATTATTTTGTATGAATTCATAAATGTAAAATTTTAATTTTAATAAATTATTTATCTGATTTCCTATTTTATACAATTCCCTCCCCCTCTAACGCAATAAACAAATGTCTGAATTATTTAGAAACTACAAGACATATATAAATATAATAAGAAAAAATAATAAATATATTTTCAAAATTCTAAGAAAAACATAAAAAATAAACCATTTTTCTAAAATTGAGAGAGAAAAAAATAAATTAATAATTATCTCAAATTATTTATACATTCAAGAAAGTATCTATACTTTTTCAAAAATGTTTATTTTTTTAAGTATTATTAAAATTTTAAATAATAATAAATAATAGTTTGATTTTAATTATTTTATGTCAATTATTCATAACATTATAACTTTTTAATTTAAAATTTCTAAAATATAAATTGTACTCCATGTATTCCTTTCTAAATTTTGATTTTTTTATTTAAACAGTTTCTGTTTATTTGTCATTTATAAAGTTTAAGATTTATTAACTGCTGTTTTACCAATTATACTTAGACTTTTTGAAAAGTTCAAAGAAAATTAGAATAATCTTTCTATGGGATTGAAAAGGAATGGGAGTTTGTAGTTACTATAGGTGAAAACAAAATTAAATATATAAAAACGAGTGGTTGAACTGTGTGTTGAAATTTTTTTAAATATTTAGCAAAAGTAATGTTTAATGTGATATAAAAAAGGAGGTGTTATAATTGATGAAACAAGTTTTTGTTGATAGAATTTACAATTAAAAATATTTTTGCAAATTTTATAAAAGAAAATTTCTTCTTTTAACATATTAAACAATAAGTTGATAATATGTAATTTAAAAGAGTTAAAGAATAAGAAAGATTTATGATTTGGATTTCTTACACTAGTTTGTCCATAAATGAGATTATGTCTAGATCTTGATAAAGTTTCACTACATGGATTTATATGTAAAAAATACAAGTTAAGTATTTGTTGGACACTAGTCATTCCGATTTAAAATTTTAATATTTTTTAAAAAAACAATTGATCCAAACTGAACAGTGAGTCGCTCAGAACATTAACTACTATTGTCTATAACAAATTTAAAAAGGTCACTAAGATGATAACTAAAAAATAGTTTATTTCTTTAAACAAATAGAAGGTTAAGTTCACTCTTTTATATTGTGAGAGAACATTAAAGTATTCATCAAACGAATTGTATAGGTTAAAATACAAGATTGTTTTTACTTAAAGATTCTTATAAGGCATCAACATTTATTCTTCGTAATGTATTTAAAATATAAAGAATTTGAGAAAAGTTGAAGTTGGAAATCTTTTTTAGTTGTTGTGTAATCTTGAAAGGTTCATCATTCCTCAAGTTGCGTCTGTCCTCATCGATGAAGAGAGTGGTAATAAATTATTTGTATAAAACATTAATGCAAACTTTTTCATGAAGGTATATATGATACTCAACATGGACTTATGCCATATAACTTTTACTTAATTTTAAGAGTTTAGGATTGTACAGGATGAATGACCTATGCAAAGGTGACATGTTGGACTTGAAGAGCAATGTCGAGTCCTAATAGAAGTTGTTTTAATGATGATGTTTGAAGATGTAGATGTATTGAGTGTTATAACTTTCATTACATATATTTGAGAGTCTTTCACACCAGCTATTCATAAAGTTTTCAGTCTAACACATAACCAATATTAAAACTAATTAATGAAAATTGTTTTGAAAAGGTAAAAATATGTATAAAAAGGTTTTATGATTGTGTTAATCCATTAAGGTTTTAAATAATTGATTAAATTATTTTTAAGATATTTTAGAGAAAGATAATCCATTATTTATTTATTAATTGATCAAAACATATTCATATTGATATGTTTTCAATTGGTCATTAAATTCCTAAATAATTAATTAATTTTGTCTTCTAAAATAAATGAAAAGTTGAAATAATCGATTAATTAATATAATAATTGATTAAAACAAAAATTGATATAATTACTTTTTAAATTTTATTAAGAATAATCGATTGTCAACTCAAGATAATTACATAAATATGTCTTAATCAATTTTTAATCAACGGTTTTTAGAGCTTTATAAATAAAATTTTTGATTCATTATTTTAAAAATCTAATACTACTTTGAAAAGTGAAATCTTAGATATTATTTTAGTTGTTTTTAGTTTTAAAGAGTGCTTTAAAGATTATGATGCTAAAACTATCTTGTAAATTACTTATGAGTTTATCTTTCTATTACTGAATTGTTGAAGTGTTTTTGGTTTATATGGTTTAGAATGTTTCTAGTGTATATCTTTTTTAGTATTCAAAATTTGATTTGTTTATTTTCTTGTTGGAAAGCTAAAAGGATAAAATATATCATATTGAGTCTCTTCGAGAACTGAATATAATTTGGATTTTCATACGTAATCATTAAAAAAACCAATATAAAGATTGTATTAATTAACTGTGTCTTCTAAAATAAAATTTTACTTAAACATGATTTAGAAAATATTTTTAACAATTTATCTGTCAACTTGAAGTTGTATCTAACGATCTTCATTAGACACTTGATAGTATTAACACATGTTTGAAGCGAATCGATAGTTTATTTATTAGGAAAAGTTTTTGAGTATTTAGAGTAATTTCTTGAGCAGTGACGGCTTAAGGTTGGTTTTAGAAGGCTTAAAGCGAATAAAAAAAATGAGGTCTTTTTTAAATTAATAAAATAATTAAAATTATGATGTTTTTATCTAAAATTTATTTTTCAAGTTTTTTGTGATATAAAATTATCTATTAAATTATTATAATTAATTTCATTTAAAAAATCTTTTTCAATAGACAATAAACTAATTCGTTTAATCTTTGTTGAGACATTGTTGATCTTAAATAAGATTTTATTAGTTTAAGTTTTGAAAAACTTCTTTCAGCTGAAGCAACTGATACTAGAATTATTAACATCATTCTTTATGCTATATATGCATTTGGAAAATAATTTATTTATTTTATATAATTAAGAATGTCAATTGGTTTATCATTTTCCAATCCTATACTATCCTTTAAAATATTTAATTCCGAAAATAAATCTAAGCCATCAAGATCCAATAAATTATCATATTTCAAATACTTTTCAAGGTTTAAGCATTTTTCTTTCAAAAATATACAATCCAATAACTTTTTCTACTAATAAGTCTCTTAATTTTGTATCAATATCCTCCCATTGACTTGGATCGTATATATTTTTAATATTAGAATAATTTTGTCTTGCAATTTCATTCTCGTTATCCTGAGTTTGTAGAATTACTATCATGAGTTTGAGAATCAAAATTATTATCCTGAGTTTGAAAATAAAAATTATTATCTTCGTTGACTACTTTATTGTATTCACCTATATTTATATTGTTATCTTTACCTAAATTTATATTGTTATGTTCTTCATTCAAAGAAGGCTCACCTGTATTTTCTAATTTTTTTTATAAATTTATCCATAGTCCCTTTTTGTGATTTAACAAAAAGTTCAACTTTTTTTTTTAAGTTTTGAATAACCTGATTCAAATTTTCTAGTTGCCATATTTGTATATTTTTATATAAAATTAAAAATTATAATATATCATACTAAATATAACTTATAAATATATAAAATAATTCTAAGTTAAAAAGATAAAACCTGATTGTCAAGGCAATAAACTTGATTGTAAAGTCTCAGGTCTCCTATTATGATATTATCTTTCAATCCTGTCCTTTGGTATGTCTTTAAATATAATTTGTAACTTCTAAATTTTCTTTCTTGAATATGCAAAGTTGAAGTTAAGCAAAAATATCAAAAAATCATCAAATGGAGCAGAACAAACCTATTTTCAAACTTTTATCCAAATTAAGTTTAACAAATACAATTTTCAAATGTAGTAATCTAACATAAAATGAGAACACACAACAAATTTCATTCAATCAAACTTTACAAAACTTATCTCAAACTCAAACATTAGAAACATGTTCAGTAACACACCAATCTTACATAAAACTCAAAATATTGTGATCATATTACATTCATATCCAAATTGTTGTTGGTGATACCAATTGTCCTATGATGAAGGTTAAGTATGTCAAGTCACAATGAAATTGTAATACTTGGATTGTTACACTCTTAAGTAAAAAGAGTTGTACTCTGACTATTAGCTAGAACTTTTAGCCCAATGATAAATACTCGCTCCAACATAATAATCTATTCTAAAATTCTATTAAAAAAACATAAATAACTTTCCTTATTAAAATTCTTTATTTTAAGGAAAATTCTAACTCAAACAAGAGCACTCTTCAAAACTTAAAATCTATATTCAAAAATTTGTTTGCGTAAAAATACCTCTAACTTGTTACTTATTATAAGACATGCTAAAAGAGATGAGTTATAGAAGAAAAATAAACTTAGAAATAAGACATAGACGAAAGAAATGAGAGAGAAAGAAAAGGAATAGAAGAAAAAAGAAAAGAGAGAGAACATGACGCACACCTACATATAATTTTATGATATATTTGTTTAAGATTATCAATTAATTTTGTTTAAGACCAAGAATACAATAGAAAAAGCAACAATACACCAAATTCGAATTCTTAATAGATAAGAAAGTAAATTAGGTGAAGTGAAATTTGAAAAAGAAAGTAGTAATTTGTGAAGTGTTAGATTAGTTTGTGAATGGGTGTGAAGGTGGAACAGCTAGCAACCTTCCTTAAACTGGTCTGAGGCAAATCCGGTTGAATGGCCATGTTTGATTAAGACAAATGCAGAAAATTATTAAATGAAGTTAAAATAATGGATTATGAAGAAGGTGACGAAACCTTGCATGTGTTTTATTCCTCATCATTCAATTCATACATACGATGTCCGCATCACTGTCTCACACCAATGGTATTCAAAACCAAAACCCAGTTACACTTTTTTTATTCCCCTCTATAGAGTCCGTGACACACACAAGAACAAAAGACATCAACACGTGAAAAGGGTCAAAGACACTTTTAGCTTCATTTGCCACCCCCATTCGTCTAATTTAATTAAATAAATTCTTAATATTTAACTAAATAAATTTTAACCACATGGTAGATTTAAGTATTTTTCATCTAATATATATATATATATATATATATATATATATATATATATATTTGTAATTAAATTATATAATGAATTGTGAAGATTAAATTATATAATAAAAAGATTATATGATTATTAAATGATAATGTAAATTTTAAGAATCGAACTCATCATTATATTAAATTTTTTAAAAGATTATATTCAATAATTTATGTTGGATTAAATTGGCACTAATAAAATTATTTTAATAATTAAAAACGTATAAAATAATATTAAAAATTAAAAATTTATAATGTTAAAAAATAAAGCATCAATTTTATAATTTTTTAATCTTTAAAATACATATACAAGTTTAAATAAATATATAACATTACACTTAAATTAAAATTTCAATAGTATGCATAAATAACTATTAATAATAACCCGTTAATATCTAGACTAAAAAATAATTAATATTTTGCTTTAATTTTTATTTAAAAAACGTTTAAATGTGATTTATTTGTTTTTACTTAATATTTTACCAGTTTCACACAACTCTATGATTTGACACCGTGTTTTGGAGCACTCGATTATCTTAAATTTGTTAGTTTTGGTGACACGTGTGAATCAATAATTTCACAAAACACACAATAGAAACCTAGCAGCTGAAGAAGATGCTTGGCTACACAGTATTTACTCATCTTTAGACAATCTTTTATATAACAATTTTCAAGAAGTATATTAGAAATTAAATTTTTAGATTTTTATAAAAATATATAGAAAAACAAAATTACATTTTTATAAGTTAAAATTATTTTTTATAAACTGATTTATAGAAACTTTTATATATAATTTCTTCAAACTTTTTTTTTAATTTATAATGATAAATTAATTTTAATTTATTGAGAAGTTAATTTTATTTTTCTTTCATATTATTTTAAAGTTATTGGTAAAAATATTTGTCCAAATATCCCTTATATTATAAAATATGAATAATTACATACATATAAATACTCTTAAATAATAATAACATAGTTGTTAATTATATAAAAATATTATAAAATGTATACGGAGTGAATATGAATTTGATTATACTTGCTTTTATTTTTAAAATAAAAAATCATACTCATCCTATAATTGTTATATTATGAGATTTGTTTCTTACTCGTATTTCTATAGTGTAACTGATATATGCATAACCTACCTTTCATATAATCTAAATATTAATTAAATAACTTTTATAAAAAGTAAAAATCACAGAAAAATATAATACTATAAGAAGTACAATGTATTTTTTTCTTTAATATCAAATGAAAGAAAATTTTCCATAAATTTTTCATATAGAATACTAAATAAGAGTTTCATACATGTTAATTATAGAAAAGAATAGATAATTTACATAATTGAGATTTCATGACAACCATAGTGTTGTATAAAAAAGAAAATAGAGAGAAGTATATTGGAAATATGACTAAACTTTGTAGATTAAAATATTGAAAGAGAATGAAAATTTATATAACAAAGAAAAGTTAAACAAAACTAAAAATATTAAGGGCAAGATATATTTTTTAATTTATCTACTAAATTAAGAGTTTATACTATAAAAAATTATTCAAAATAAGAGTTAAATATTTTTATGCGAGAAATATTAAAAAGGACTAAAAATTTAAATATATGCCTAGAAATAATTTAATTTTGTAATATTGAAGTTTGTATACAATGCATCATATTTAATGAAATTCTACAAAGGAAAAATATTTAATCGAGACTTTAACGAGAAAAAAGATAATTTAAAATTTAAGTAAACTTTACATATATTGAACAATTGAAATTCAAAAAAAATAAAATTAAAACAAAAAACAATGAAAAATAAGTTTGTTTTTTTCATGAAAACAAATGTTAAGATATATATATATATATATATTCAATCAATACAGGAATATTCTCCACTAAATTCAGAACAGCTTCAAAATAACCACATACATGCTTATTTTTATAATCTTTCTGTTAACTACTCCATATATTTTATTACACTTTTTTTCTTATTCTTCAAAAACAAGCCACAGACTAATATTTTAGTCAAGACTTTAACTTTTCTAAATCTTCTTGTGTGGAGCTTCCATTAAGGAACCAGTACCTAGGCGCGTGAAGCGCGTGCACATATGATTATGCCACGTGTCTACTCTGAGAACCACACACTGGCAACTGCCACTATACCTGTCTATGAGGGAAAAAAAAAAAAGTGCTGATCTTTAGATTAGAATCTCTTTAAACTTTTCCTCTGTTAAGCTCACAATTTGTTCCCTTTTCTCACCCGTGACAGGTTATGACAAACGTGTAAGCAATGCATGCATGCCAAACAATTCCTCTATAAAACCCTCTTCAAACTCATACCTAACTCATTCTTTTTGCACCACAATTTCTTTACATGCACCACTCACATTTTCCAACGTAAACTACATTGCCTTTGCATGCTTACAGAAAACTTCCTAAACCAAGAAAGTTCAGAGCAAAAAAACACTCATTTATTCAGGTGAAGTCACAAAGTCCATTGCTCTTTCAATGTTTCTCAATATATTTTCTATGCAAGTAATTGAGAGAGCATTGTTTCTAAAGGGTCACTCCAAGTGATATATAGATTATGGAATCTTTTAAACTCTTGTTGCAGTAAAAAGATTGCATGGATACAAATGAGACTAATGTTAGTTGCAATTTTTAACCCTTAAACCTTGATATTAGGACTATTTAGTTACATGCCACTACTTTGTATCATTCTTTTTCTTTTGATGTTTAATCATAGATATGAGTTGATGCCACCCGTGAATGGGTTAAGTTAAATCGACGGTCACGCACCTAATATATGCTGCCTACAATTTCTTGGCCACAAGGAGCTAAACAACAACAAAGAGTCACGGGATTCATTGCTTTTACATCAATACCATATTCACTCAATTTACTCCTTATTTTAAATTGTTTTCTGTGCCCAACTATTAATCAATTATCCTTCTATCAAACCCTTCTTCTACGTGTTCTCTTGTGGCTGGAACTTGCTCATATCACAACACAACAAGCAAATATTATTTAGTATAACAATGTGAATGAGAGTGCCATAGGATAATTAATTCAACGTGACGTGTGTGATGCTTCATTTGCCTTACCATTTCAAATATTGCCCTGAAGAAAGGTCATCTGTCACATCTTAACCAGCAGATTGCTACACATCACATTAATTTTTCAGTGATGAAAATCAAATAGATGTTTTACTCAATTTAATAATGAGTATGAAGATTATATGTATAGTTCAAATTAGAATGGAGGTTCTGTGAGACACCACGAAAGTTTAGTTGTATCATTTCTGCATAATGTTTGGTTTTCTTGAACTGCTAACAATCTGCTAGTGTGTACGTAATTTACAGATCTGGTTCTATTAACTTTTAGCCTGCATAATAAACGTGCAATGTCTTATGGGTTTTTCATGATCAGAATCAGAATCAGAAGCTATGCAATGCAAGCATTGATTTGGTTGGCCTCTTCTCAGAAAAACATGTTACATATGATTGGACAAGTAGATTAGAGACACCGATGTTTAGAATGGTTTTGCATATTTTCTTGGAAAATACACACACATGGCTTGTTTATTCTTTTCAACTAAAAAATTCACCGTCTTTCAAAGGTCAAGTATACTTGCTGTCTCTTAATTACAAAAGGAACTATTTTTCTTTTAGTTTCTCCTATTCATTCTGTCACAGACTAATTGTGTATAGCATCATGTATAAGAATCAGTTATATACATGACACAAAAAAGTATGTTAAGAATTCAAAATGGATTCCACTATTAGAGATGGCTTTAAGTAAAAGAAAATTTGCTTCGCAATAGCCCATTAACTGAAAATTGTTCAATCTACAATTTTTTGATTGCTAATTTTCAGAATACCCTTCCATTTATTTATTTGTGTTTAGGAAGAAGGAGTTTTCTCTTATCTCACACACAAAACATAAGAATTGAATGCAATAGAAGAAATTATGATTTTAAAGTGTGAAAAAAAAAGATTAGGATTGAGAAAGAAAACTAAAATTCATAGAGAGAATAATGGTAGGTGAATTAAAGTGTACAAGGAGCCCCAATGCATTAGACATGGGATTGGGGACCACAAAAAGTGAACCTTTTACTCTCCACAAAGGAAGAAAAATAAGGGATTGGTTAAAAAAAGGAAATGGCAAATCTTTGGAAATAATATTTTAGCAATATTTGGTATGTTCTTCCATCAGTGTTGAAATTTTACCGCAATAATTAGTTGAATAAAAAACATTAAAGGTGTATTTGGGTATGTTCTCAAAGGGAAAAACGAAAATTATTTTTTCATAAATAAAATAGCATTACGTAAATTTAATATCATGATATTTTATTTATTTTATAGACCCTATATAATTATCTTATCCTCGTTTCTTTCTCCCGAAAACTACTTTTAAGCCTAAAATAAAGCTTAAACATAGACATAAAATTCAATTTCAACTGATAAAGAACATGAAAAAACAAAAACATAAAATGTTTTCCTTGACACTCTGGCACTTTTAACCAACATGAACTCTACACGTGGCATCCTTATGCTTTGAGCATTCTTTGTGTTCCATATCATACAAGTTTTCCAATATAAATAAGAGCTGCTCTGCTAAACTAATTTCCTAAGCTTCCTCTGGAAATGCATGAGCCCTTTTCAATTCTTCCTTCTGATTCATTCTCATCCATTTAAACCTAGAACTACAAATTCTGAATTTGAAGTTTTTGTCTATTTACAGAAACAACTTAGCAGCATTTTGTGGTCCTTCCCACATTGGCACATACATTCAGACTAGAACCCCTCATGGATCTCACAAGTCGTGTGTTTTTTAGTCTATGGATCATTGTGACACTTTTGAACCAAAATTTTGGAAATGTGGAGGGAAGATACCACCATAACACCAAGCAGAGGAAAGTTTCTTCTGTTCCTACTGCTCCTTCTGATTCTTCCACTGAGCCAGATAACCCTTCAGCTCCACCCCCTGCTGATTCTCCCACTGTTCCTTCTGACCCTTATCCAAATGATAACCAAACCTCCTCTTCTGAAAGTGTTTTTGATGTGAGATCCTTTGGGGCAGTTGGAGATGGTTGTGCTGATGACACACCTTCATTCAGGGCAGCATGGAAAGCAGCATGTGCTGTGGAGTCTGGGATTCTTCTTGCTCCAGAAAACTACAGCTTCAAAATCACTTCAACTATTTTTTCAGGTCCATGCAAGCCAGGACTGGTATTCCAAGTAAGAATGCTTGTTAAATGTTCACATCACATAGTATTTTGTTAGAGACCTTTTATGTGTGAGACATGAGAGAAGAGAAGCTAATATTAGCCTTTAAATTCAACCTCGTACATAAGGTTAAAATTAGTTTAATGTATGATTGAATGGTCAAGATTAAGTTGTCTCACTTGTGGCATGGTCCCTTGCATAGGTATAGATAAAAAAGTAGTTCAGTTTGCTAACAAGGTAGACAATTATAACCAGGTGGATGGAACACTGATGGCACCAGATGGACCGAATTCATGGCCAGAAAAAGATAGCCGAAATCAATGGCTTGTATTTTACCGACTTGACCAAATGACTCTTAATGGTACAGGAACAATAGAAGGGAATGGAGACAAATGGTGGGATCTCCCTTGCAAACCTCACAGGGTAACCCTTTTGTCTCGTCACTAACACAATCACAGTGTGCATTCTCCTCTCAATTTTTTGTTCTTGTGGTTTTGAAGTTCAATACTAAATGCTACTTAAAAAATGGTACTTTCAGGGTCCCAATGGAAAAACTTTGTCAGGAACATGTGGTAGTCCTGCTGTAAGTAAACTGAGCCAAACTTTTTTTGAGAACTCAGCTCATGCATTTACTAACTGTTAAAATATTTATAAATTTGGACTTACCCTTCTTTTGTTTGTAGATGATACGGTTCTTCATGAGCTCCAATCTGAAGGTGAATGGGCTTAAAATTCAAAACAGTCCTCAGTTTCACATGAAATTTGATGGTTGCCAAGGAGTGCTGATCGATAAGCTCTCCATTTCTTCACCAAAACTGAGCCCCAACACCGATGGAATCCATGTAGAAAACACCAAAGATGTTGGCATATATAACTCTATGATAAGCAACGGTAATGACCATATTGCAATGTTCACTCACCCTGGTTGAGATTTTGGTTCTACATTTCACTATGCCAAATATAATCACACGGTTTCAACAGGTGACGATTGCATTTCAGTTGGACCCGGTTCCTCGAACGTGGACATAGCAGGTTTAACTTGTGGTCCTAGCCACGGGATTAGGTACAATGCAGAATCATGTCCTTGTTAATTAGTAACACTTTATGAGTTTAAGATCTATGCACAGTGAACACGTAAAAAGTTTTATGATACCAATTTAAACTAAAACAATTTGAGAAAGCAAGTGAATAAGCATAGAGGGTTTGATTTGTTTGTGCAGCATTGGAAGCCTTGGAGTGCACAACTCGCAGGCATGTGTGTCAAACCTAACAGTCCGTGACAGCATCATAAGAGAATCAGACAACGGACTTAGGATCAAAACATGGCAAGGGGGAATGGGATCAGTGACGGGTCTGAGATTTGATAACATCCAAATGGAAAACGTTGGGAACTGCATCATTATAGATCAATACTACTGTTTGTCAAAGGAATGTCTAAACCAGAGTTCTGCTGTGCACGTGAATGATGTGTCCTACAGCAACATAAAGGGGACCTATGATGTGAGAACAACTCCTATTCACTTTGCTTGCAGTGACACTGTTGCTTGCACAAACATCACTCTCTCTGAGGTTGAGCTTTTGCCCTTCGAAGGAGCATTGCTTGATGACCCTTTTTGCTGGAATGCTTATGGGACACAGGAGACCTTGACTATACCTCCAATCAATTGCTTAAGGGAAGGTGACCCTGAGACAGTGGGCGATCTTTCTGAATATCAATGCAGTTAAACTCAACATGTTACTTCTATAATATATATATAATATAAGGTGGACTATACATATACAAGATATTAGATGAAATATATATATCATACAGTATACATATAGAGAGTCCAGATATCCATTATTCTTATGTTGATGATGGTTCTCTATTATAATCTCTTAGGATTCGTCCCTATCTGGGTGCATTATTCCCATTTTGTGCGATGAGATGCAGAAATATCGGTCCCTTTTGGGCCTACACTGTAATAGCTTCATTCAACATTTATATATATTACTACAACTTCACTGTGCCATGCACAGGTAAACACTAGAGTAATCTTTTGTGGGTCATGATTTTATTCGTGTTTTATGCACTGTTAATAAATATTTAAAATTAATTAAAAATCATTAAATAAATCCATTTGCTATATTACAACAGAAGAATAAGATGTTGATTAGACACGAATTAGTTCATAAGAAATAAAAGGGGAAGATATTTGAATGCGTGTATTTTTTTTTTTTTAATATTTCTGTAAATTTGAATTTCAACATGTTCTTTTCCTAAATAAAAAAGTTTTAATAGATGAATCACTTTATATAATAAAGATAAGATAAAAAAAATAAGAAAATTATTTTTATTTAAAAATTGACAAATTAATCCGTTAACATCTTTTTTAGTTTGCTAATTTAATATTTTATTAATATATTAGAAGTAAAATTAGTAAATTAACGAAACAAAATACATTTAAGAACAAATATATTTAAACAAGTGAATGTGATTACAAATTATACTAGATATCGATTTAATTTGTGTCAAATATGTGGAGAGTATTTTTTAACAATTCTAATTTTGCAAGACATTAATTTGATCTTAAAATAAAAATTAAGCGTGACATTTTCATACTGAGTCAATTATAGAAACTATTGTCTTTTATATATTAAATAATATATCTAAATTGTCGGATGATTGAGTGTTTATTTTGCTTGTAAATGTTCATGTATATAACTATTTCTACTTTCAAGAAAGCATTTATAACTTTTTCTGCTGTAAACGATTTAACTACTAATGTTATTTAAAACTATTTGTACTTTCAAGAAAGCATTTATAATTTTTTCTACGATCGATCATCTACAGTACTAGTAATTACTAATGTTACTGTAAACTATTTCTACTTTTAAAAGGGAGTATTTATAACATTTTTCTTCTACCATCAATGATACTGAATGATCGTGTGCCAAACTTTTTCAACCTTCAAGACAACATTCATAACTTTTCTACCATAAATGATACTGTATATTATTATCAATATTTACCAACCTGTCTCTACTTTCAAGAAAACATTTACAACTTTTTTATAATATATTATTCCTTTCCTTTTTCTTGTCCATCTTTTAAGCTTATTTTGTATGAATTCATAAATGTAATTTTTTAGTTTCAATAAATTATTTATCTAATTTCCTATTTTATACAATTCTCTCTCCCTCTAACGCAATAAACAAATGTCTAAATTATTTGGAAACTACAAGACATATATAAATACAATAAGAAAACATAATAAATATATTCTCAAAATTTACAAAAAATAAACAAACCATCTTTTCCAAAATTGAGAAAATAAAATTAATAATTACCTCAAATTATTTATACATTCAAGAAAATATTTATACTTTTTCAAAAATGTTTCTTTAAGTATTATTAAAAAATTTAAATAATAATAAATAATAGTTTGATTTTAATTATTTTATGTCAATTATTCATAACATTATAACTTTTTTTATTTAAAATTTCTAAAAAATAAATTGTACTCCATGCATTCCTTTCTAATTGTTTTTTTTTTATTTAAATAGTTTCTATTTATTTGTCATTTATAAAGTTTAAGATTATATTAACCGTTGTTTTACCAATTTTACTTAGACTTTTTGAAAAGTTCAAAGAAAATTAGAATAATCTTTTTTATGCGATTGAAAATGAATTGGAGTTTGTACTTACAATATTGGTGAAAACAAATTATATATATATATATATAAATATAAATAAAAGAGTGGTTGAATTATGTGTTTGAATTTTTTTTCAGTATTTAGCAAGAATAATGTTTAATGTGATATAAAAGAAGAGGTGTTAGCATTGATAATTGATTAGACTTTTTTTGACAGAATTTATAATTAAAAAATATTTCACAAACTTTATAAAAGAAATCAATGATAATATGTAATTTGAAAGAACTAAAAGATGAGAAAGATTTATAGTTTAACCTTTTTCGACTAGTTTGTCTATAAAAGAGATTATGTCTAGTTTTTATAAAGTTTCGGTACATAGACTTATACCGAAAGAAAATAAAAGTATTTATTGGAGACTTGTAATTTTTGCTTAAAATTTTAATATTCTTTAAAAAAACAATTGGTTCAAAATAAACTACTTTTGTATAGAACAAGTTTACAAATATTACTAAAATGCTAATTGAAAAAGTGTTTGTTTCTTTTGATAAATACAAGATTAAATTTACTTTTTTATATTACTAGAGAACACTAAATCATTCTATCAAACAGATTGTATAGACTAGAACACAAGATTGTTTTCACTTAAGATTTTCAAAAGGTGTCAACATTTATTCTTCATTATGTATTCAAAATATAAAGATTTTGGGAAAAGTAGAAATTGTAAATATTTTTGAGTTGTTGTGTAATCTTGAAAGGTTCTTCATTCCTCGAGTTGCGTTTGTCCTTGTCAACGAAATTATTTGTATGAAATATTAATATTAAAAACTAAAATTAATAAAAAAATAATAAATAATAATTATAATAATAAAATTATAAAATAATAGTATTAATAATAATTTAATTTTTATTTTAAAATAATAATAATTTATTAACCACACTCATCAAACTAATTATATTTAATTTTAACTACAAATTCATTTATTAAAAATTATTTTATCATTTACAAATATCACATCATTCACAAATTTTTAAACTTTCCACTTAGATTTCATTATCTTCCCTTTAATCCAAACAATTGGACTTTACACACACTTTTCTCTCAAATAATCTTAAATCCACTCTTTCAAATTTACTCCCTAATCCAAACAAAGTCTTAAAATCCACTTCTTAATATAATATTAGAACTTATCTTAGCTAGGTTTTGATGATCCGTTGTTGGACCACACATGAATATCTACTCTCACACATGAGTAAGGGTGAGGGGATGTGTTAGACATTCCAGATCAACTAAAAATAAAGTCAATTAATAATATATAAGTAAAAACAAATCTTATCCTAAAAGTCACTTTTGTAAGATTGAGTTAGATTTAAAGTCTAATTTTTAAGATGATATGAGAATTTATCCTAACGAGTTTAGTATCAGAATTTATCCTAACGATATTTAAAGACTTGGTATCAGAACCTGTTATCAGTTTCTACAATATAAAACTAATTTATAGTATAGTACGTAAATGGGTGTGAATCTATTATAATAAATCTAACTTTTTAACAACTTTCCAAGAAGTCTTATAAATAAATGGTCTTTTTGTGTACAAAATGGAATTAAAATTGTAAGATTCGGGGTGTTTGGAGAGTTTAATAGTATTATCATATGTTTGAAGTTAATCAATAGTGTATTTATTAGAAAAAAATCTCCGAGTACTTAGTAATCTCTTGACCGAGGTGTTTGGGTGAAATCTTTCCCTGTTATAATATAAAAAAGGACAAAAGGATATCAAAATCTTTTGACTTTTAATTCAAAAAATGTTACAGCCTAAGTATTAATAGTATCAAATTATGTGAAGTTATTTCTTGCAAACCCATTGGTATGTCATTTTTCTTTTGTTACTCTTTAGGCCAAGACATATCCTCTGTTTTTTCCAAACAAATTTGCATTTCATTTTTTTGATACTCTTTTTTGTCTGATCAAGTTTTATCCATTTCTTAATTTACCCTTAGACATGAGTATAAGTATTTGTTTGATTTAATTTTAGCTTCTTGAATAATATCTTTGTCCTTAGTTTTCTTTTGACATATGAATATAACTATTTGTTTGATTTAATTTTAGTTACTTGAATCATTATCTTTGCTCTTAGTTCTCTTTCTGTAAACGTGAGTACATATGGATTTAATGGTTTGTTTGATTTAGTTTTAGTCTACATTTCATTGTCATGAATCATTATCTTTGTTCTTGAGTTTTGCTTTTTGTATTTTTTTAAAATACTTAATCCATGTCTTTTTATTTTGGAATTTATGGGAGCATTTTCTCCAACCCCTCGAACACTTGAAGAAAGGGGAAAAAGGGCAATTCATCTGAAATTTTGTAATTACTTAAGTGTGGTTATAGCTCTATTTGTCTTTGCATTTCTCCTTACTATGGTTATGAACAGTAGAAGTGATTTAACAATGGAGGGACAAAATAGTTAAAATTAGAACTAACAAAGGTGAGAGGCATGATATAACTGTGGTGAACAAAAGATACTACAAACAGATGGCTACAGCATGATATTACTGTAGTGAACACAAGATAGAACAAAACAAAAGATAACAAACAGATGACTACAGCATGATATAACTGAAATGAACAAAAGATGCATCAACCAAAAAAAAGGTTGTCTTGTTCTTATTCCCTGTAGAGAAAATCAAACTTTGGTGAAACGCAAATATTCCTTCTTTGATGGGAGTTCAACAGTCTCAAAGCCTTGAGGGAACATTTCTTTGGCTTGCTCATTGGTGACACTCGGGGAAATCACAACAGCCTCCCCTGGCTTCCAGTTTGCCGGGGTTGCAATCTTGAACTTGGAGGCCTTCTGCAATGACTCTACCACCCTCACCACCTCATCCATGTTCCTCCCAGTAGTAGCAGGGTACAGAAAACTCAACTTAATCTGTAATAATACCCCACCAATTAATTAACATGTTAGCCACAAAAAAAATAAAAAAAAAGCATTAATTTAATGAGTCAAACCTTGAGATCTGGCCCCACAATATGAAGAGCCCTGGAGGGTAGGTTGCCAGTGGAGTCTTTCTCATCCGGGTCAACCATGTTTAGTTGCTTGATGATTTCTCTCTTGGGATCAGAAATGATTGGGTAATCCACCTTGCAACCTGAACTGTGGGCTTCAATGTCTTTGACCCACTCCTTGTGAGATTGCAGATCATCACAGGATAAACCCAATAACTTCACTCCTCGTTGATAAAACTCGCTGGAATACTGAGCCATTTTGGCAAGCTCAGTGGTACAAACCGGGGTAAAATCACCTAAAATATACATTTACAGAATAAATGAGCAAATGAAAATGTTTAGAAGAATGTTTAATTAGAAGGCACTTAGAACCTGGGTGAGAGAAGAGGATGGTCCAGCCATCAGCACAGAACTGATGAAGCTTGATGCTGCCATGGGTAGTTTGAAGATCAAGGTCAGGAACGGTGTCTCCGATGGTAAGGCCTGGCATTGTGAATAATCTAGAAACCTTGCTTATGTTTTTGTTGGTGTGGAAGAATGAGAAATGTGAGTGAGATTATAAAGAGCGAATCGCCGCATGCATGAAGAGAACGTGGCATTTTGGTGTGCCTATCGAAGTCACTGCTGTTGCTTACGTGTCATCCAATAAAAGTTATATGTGTATAAAACTAAAATAAAATATACATGATAATATAGTTAAAAAAAATTAACTAATGACGTAAAATTAATAAGAGTGGGGCCACGGGTGTAGTTGTGCTATGACATAACCAGAATGCCTAAACCACGTTCTCTCATGCGCAAACCACGCTCTCTCTTCTCCAAACCGGGTGCAGGCTTCTCTTCTGTCCCTGTCATCATTTCCACCTATTATTTATATTTTTATATTATATTAATATTTTTATTCTTATATAATCAAAATCAAAATACAATTGTAATGTAACGTTCTCATGTTCAAATCTTAATCCATATGAAACAACCACACGTTTAGTACAACCCTATCTAATCTAAAAAAGAATAATAAAAAAAAACTTCCGTTGCCGGGACTTGAACCCGGGTCTCTCGGGTGAGAGCCGAGTATCCTAACCAACTAGACTACAACGGATTTATATTTAAAAATACCCACATTAGAATTTGTTAGTTTGTGATTACAGCCTCGTAAAATTCTAGTGCTGTTGGTCTAATAAAAGTTGAAGTTAAAATATTTTTATCTGTCATGAGATTTTTGTCTATATTGGCCTTCACTGATGCTATGAAAACGCAAAATGGAGATGAAGAGGATGAAAGACAATGTAAGATTATGTAATTTTAGATTAAAGATACAATAGAGTTTTGAAGTATATTATTGAGGTGCAGGACAACATCATGGAAGTGGAGGAAGTATCCGTCCACAAACCTCACACACAATGCAGCTCATTAAGACCAATAAGTAACAGACAGAGAAAAAGATGTGGGTATTTCTTTATCCACCTCCATTTCCTTCCTTCTGCACTCTCATAACCATGAAAATTCACTATTTATTTTTGAATTAAGCAATCTAGAGATTAAAAGTTAAAAAGTTAAAAGTGTATTCCAATTCAAAAAAAAGGCTTATGATATAATTCAAAAATTATTAATTTCTGGACTACACAATAATAACTCATTTTTTTTTTAATTTTCTTCAGATTGTATAATTAATTGATTTTCGGCTTCTAGATCAATTCAAAAATCTTTCGAATTGTTTAATTCATAAGCATCCACAATTGTATACTTTGTCACCCATTTTTAATTTTGAGTCCAAGTCTACTGTTGTTCCAAGTTAATGAATAAGATACATGATTAATAAAAATGACTAAGATACAATAAACTTTAATTTTAATTAGAATTATATTCATGAGAAGAGATGTCAAATATTGATATATCACAGTGTGCTCCTCTTAAGTGTGCTACTTACATCAAGAAATCTTTATCAACAAACGGATGTAGTGATACATATTTGTGAAAGTTTTAGTAATAATAGTGACCAAATTTAATTTTGTATTTTAATTAATAGTACAAATCAATATTTGCATCATTATTAAAAACATCAATTTTTAATATATCTAATTTGATATTTTAAGATTTTAATAATTAAAATTTATTTAATTATTTTAATCCAGATTAGTCGAAATAGAAATAGTCTTTTTCTTTTATGATAGAGGTCTTTAATTTATTTTCAAGTACTAAGATTTTGACAAAAACATTTCAGTATTCAAATTTGACCTGCTTTTTCTAATAAATATTTAATTAACCAAAAATATTTAATTCACAAATTAATTTTAATAATCTTAATAAATTATTATCACAGTATAAAATTACTGAAAATTCATACAATATGATTCACAATAAGCGAGTCAATTAATAATTTAAAAAATAAATTATTTGAAACCAATAAAAATTTACTTAAAATTTAAATAATGAGATTTTCCTCTTAAATTAAAAATGAACCTACCTGGCACATGAGAACCCGCCTTAAAGTCTTGCACCAGAGATTCTGGTTTCATACTAACTTTCCTTCTTTCTTTATGCTTCGGTCGTTTTCATTCTTTCATCTTAGGCGACTTCCTCACAAGGGAACCCGGAACGCGCGTTTCAACACCAGGTAACTATAGTCACGTCTCTATCAGCTCCATATTTTTCCAGTCAAGAGTTGAATTGAATAGTCCATATCTCAATATAGACCAATAAATTCTGAATAAATACCCTTTTAATGTCTAATTATATTTCTAAACTCCCTTTAGAAAAAGCAAACACCCTTCAATCCTCATTCTCACACTGCAAAATTTGGCAAAATCGCATAGACTTGGAGTCAACCCCACCATGCTTGATTTTGACTTTTCTAAGGGTAACATAACATGCATTCATATTTTAGTACTACTATTGTTTTCTTAAAAGAATCAAATAAATGCTAAACGGGTAAATCAATATCTTCACGCACAAACTGAACACTGTGCGCTGAAGAACAAAAGTCATGGCAGAATTCTGCGACCAAGCGAGCAGTGCAGTTTCCAGGATCTATCCACAATTGAAGCTGTTACCACTTAGGACAGAAAAAAAGACACCACCACACTTCAAATAATCTATATTTTTCACACTACAAATTAATTGCTTCCTCCTAACTATTCTATGCGTTTACCTCAATATTTTATTAGTACAATTCCACTCCTGTTCAAACCACATCACATGTATGAAACCAAGACCCACCCAAAAAGAACGTCATAGACTCTCATAATTCAGTTCCTACCTTGTCTTTATAAAGTTTCAAAAATCCTCTCTTTGAGGCGCAGTAGAAGAAAATGGGGGGTGTTTGGATGGCGAAAGTTATGGCGGTGGTAGCAATCGCGGTGGTGGCGAGTGTAGAGGCCCAACCGGAGGCGAAATTCGTGTGCAACAGCGGGGAGAACACCACGTGTGGGGCCCTCATAGGGTACTCTCACGTGAACGGCACCACCCTGGGCGACATCCAAACGCTCTTCAACGTGAAGAAACTCGTGGACATCCTAGGCGCCAACAACCTCCCGATCAACACCACGAAGCGGCACGAGGTGGGGCCCAACGAGGTTGTGAAGGTGCCGTTCCCGTGCAGGTGCAGCAACGGGACGGGGCTCTCGGACCGGGTTCCGCTTTACAAGATAAAAAAGGGGGACACGCTGTACGACATCGCCACGACGACGTTTGGGGGTTTTTTGAAGTTTCCGCAAATCCAGGTGGCGAATAATATATCGGACGCGAATAACATCACCGCCGGGGACACGATTTATATTCCGCTGCCGTGTAGCTGCGATGCGGTGGGTGGGAGCAGAGTGGTGCACTATGCGCACCTGGTGGCGGCGCAGAGCACGGTGGAGGGTATTGCTGAGCAATTCGGTACCACTCAGCAGATCCTCCTCACGCTCAACGGCATTTCCGACCCCAAAACGCTTCAGGCCGGTCAGATTCTTGATGTTCCTCTTCAGGGTAACTACCACTTTCATCTCTTTTGATTCCTCTTTCGATTCCATCATATGCAAACTGTGATTGCGTCTCTTTCCAAACGCATTCCCAATCTAAATCTACAATCTTTTCTTCCTTCTAACTTTGATCCAAATATACACACCTTTTGTACTTACTAACTATGGTTTTACTTTTTGAAATACAAAATGATCTAGTTTTATTCTTTTAATTTTTTTAAAATCACTTAGGTTTTTTTTTAATTTGAAAATATATGATTTTAGTTTCATAAATTTATTGCTTAAAAACTAAAAGTACTTTTTTTTCATTAATATTTAAAACTGTGCCATATTAGTCTCTTGAATTTGTTGTGTAGGAACTGGAAGTATTTTTCGAGAATATAATTTTATGTGAAATTAATATCAAATTTAATCATTTCTGAAAAACACATATTTATAATATTCAATGAGAACGAAATAAAGTATCAATTTATTCTAGAATCTGTAGAAAGATGGACTAAGGACTAAAAAATTAGATTTTTTTTTTTTTTGTCAAATTTAAGTTATTACTCGATTTTTTTCCAAAAACTTAAGAAATCAATAGCACATCCCCCAAACTTTTTGAACTAAAAACATAAATGAGTTTATTACCTTTTATACTCTTAAAACTATGTCGTAAACTTAATTTTTGTAAAACTACTTCTCATTTCATTTTCTAAAATTAAAGCTATAAATTTATAAATTTATTTTAGTTTATATAAGAGCTAAATATTTAACTATTTTTTTCTTATATTTGTACTTTTTCAAACATTTTTATACAAACAACTTTCCGCTAGAAAATTATTATACAATGATCCACTTCCTAGGTTTCGATTGAAACTGATTAAAACAAATGAATTATTATGTAACTTAGATATACGAAAGGTGAAATTCTTTTTCTTTCGGGTGGGTCTGGATAATGTTAATCCATTAGGATTAATCTAATCGTATAATATATGTAAGTATAATTAAGTTGCATAATTCATTCATACAGAGTTTCAAATTCAAGTCTCGTTACACGAGATTTCTATTTTACACAAAGAAAACATGTCTACGCTACCTCCTGGTCGTCCATTATTTATGTGCTGTCGTGTACCTAGTCCCTGATTAATAAAGTCAATAGAAGTCCATGATGTTAATCTATTGAAAATACTCCTTTTTGTTCTTTTTTTGAATAATTGATTTGTTGAATAATTTTCAAACAGTTATACAGAAAGAGACGTATTGTTTTGATTGATCAGTTTTTTATACATATATCCACCATTTATTTCCATCGAATAAAGATAAATTCTTTGTTCTCCTTCAGAAGAGTTACATGTTTTAATTCGTGTAAAATATCCTCCATGGTAAAATCAGTTCTGACTTGTAATCTTAAAAAGTATAAAAAAAAAATAATATTTACCATATAAAACAAACAATTAGTAAAGGATGATGATAGATAAGGAGGAATTTATATGTTGGGGTGATTGAATTTGTTGGTTGTGGCAGCTTGTTCTTCGAGTGTGAAAAATGATTCATTGGATTATCCATTGCTTGTTGCAAATTCCACTTACGCATATACTGCCAATGAATGCGTCAAATGCACGTGTGACTCCAGCAACAACTACATGTGAGTGCCCCATTTGTTGTTCACATATTATGTCAATACTATTATTCGATGTGTTCCTTGTTGGTATTATTATGTACGTGTGATGTCATTTGTTATGTTGAATTTGTATTTAGATTACAATGCGAGCGATCCGAACACAAACCTACCAACTGGTCTGTTTGTCCTTCTGCGCAATGCTCAAGCAACGTCTTCATTGGCAACATCACTTCCCATATAGATTCCTGCAATCGCACAATCTGTGCCTATACTGGTTATACACCCCGCAATATCTCAGCAGAACTTGTAACGCAGAACACTTGTGCAGGTTAGTGCTAATAAGGGCTTGAGTTTCTTGTTTGTATCAAAATCCAGAGAGAAAAGTGCTTGATATATGCATGCATGCATAGACACACATATATCTATGTAAATGTGACATTACTGACACATGGCTAATGACATGCTTGGTTGTTTCTGATTGTGTTCAAATAGTGGCACCGAGTCCCTCAGGAGGATCTAGTGGTTCTGGTTCAGGAGCGCCCAGGAGCTCTTTGCAAGGCTTGCTTTGGAGTAATGTTTTCATTGTTGTTCACTTTGTCCTCTTTCTTGTCTATGTTTTTTAGTAAAATAAAAGTTCTTTAGTGTGTTTTGTAGCAAAAAGGAAACACTCTACACTCCTGTAGCCATTTTTTGTTTATTTGATTAGTCCACTGTGTAATTTTGTGAGTTAAGATCGATTCACATCCCAACCTTTTATGTTTTTTCTTTACAATGTTTGTAACTTAAACAAATTTGTTGGGAAGAATAAGAGTCATTTCTGAACTATTTTATTGTAATTAAAATAGTTCATATGTCTTTTGTTGTATTTTTTTTTTTTTTTTTTTTATTTTTTTTTTTTTTTTTGCAATCTTTATAACTTGAATTCACACTCATCCGATAGTGTAATGTAGTATCAGTTAGAATCCTAGAGTTCCAAAGTATATTGTGTGAGCTAAATTTTCCATAAATCTCCCCATCAATCGCATAGTTTTGCTCGTTACAAGATTTGCCCTGTTAAGAAAATGGTCTAGCTGCAAACTTTTTGTGTAGTTTGGTTCTGTTTAAAAAGCAAATGACCATATTTTGTACAGGGAAATTCCTGAAACTAAACTAGGATGGCTTTTCCGCCACTCATTGATGACATGATACAATCATTTAACCGCAAAGCTCAATTTTTTTCGAAGAAAAAAACATAAAAAAAAATCCACGCTCTGCTAAAAGTAGAGCTAAATTGTCAACATATGAATGGCATCCACGTCAGTCCATTATCAGAGGTGGATTACATTCGATTGCACTTATGACTTCAGGTTTTTGATCGAAGTTAGCCATGATGGAGTGGAGACTTGCCTAATAGTAGGCATTAAGTTGCGCTTTTCGATTGTAATTTGTAATATTTTTCCTTCCATCATTATTACTACGTGCCATTTATTCTGTTACCTCACTGAAGTAGTAATAGATGGTTAAGTTGTCTCAGTGAAATGCCTGATGGGAGGAGCAAAAGCAGCCAGATTAGCCTTTGTTGTGCTACATTTAGCATTACTTCAGACGCCAACAGAAGTAATGGAATCGAATAGAAAATTGACTGTATGATTGAAACTCCCATATATAAGCCACAAGACTTCACAACAGTTTCAATATTTCATCCCTCCATAATATGACAAAATTAGATCCATATCCCTATGCTTTCTTAACCTTGTAATATGCAATACTTCTCTGTTTATGGTTTTACTTTGTATAACCTTTCAGTGAAAGCAAGCCAAGATTTTACTTCAAGTTAATACTATGTAACCTTACAGGAAATTCTATATCAGTTGCAGTAAACTACATAAGTACAGAAAATTTATTGGCAAAACACTAAAATTACTAGTATTATTTTCCAAAACATAATTGAATGCAATGCAATCCCTCTGTCTACTTTCTTATTGTTCAACTATGAAGGAGACGGATCCCTTGGCTTCTTTCTCACTCTCCACAACAACAACGTTATTTGACACATTGGTCACTGAAAATGCTACAAATTTAGGTTCATCTTGAGCATAAAATGAATAGTGAAAATGACTAATTCTATTAGGAAACACCAAAACCGATGAAAAATCAGCCACCCACTTTGTGCCATTTCCACTGGCAGTTAACTTCCCAATTGTTGATCTCAAGCCCATGCCATTGACATTGTTGCCATCAACCACCACTTGATCAATGCTACTGAATTCCCCATCCAGACTTACAATAGGAACCTTGCTTTTGGGGTCACCATTGAACATGTTATTCACTATATTTAGGCCCGAAATCTGACCTTTTATAGACTTCAATACAATATTAGCATCCCCTAGAAACAACCCATTTGTGACATGAACTTGAACAGGATCTTCCATCACTATTCCAGTGTAATCCAGATAACAGTTGTCAATTCTAGTTAGAGAATTACCTGGCAATTTCACTAATATCCCTATGCCACCAAAACCTGTTGCCTTGTTATAACAATGCACCCCAGTTAGAATGTTAGCTTGACCCCTTAGAACAACACCAATGGCAGCTGAGAAAACTACGACATCTGTGATTGCATTATCATTACTGGCAAGATCAATGGCCACCCCTGTGAAGTTCCTCTCGTGTTTGTCTCCGCCAACGGTTGAGTGTTGCCCAAGAAAGCAACTTGTGATGAAGATCTCGTGTCCTTGGTGGACCAGAATTCCTTCTGTGGTGAAGTGAAGGAAGAAGCAGTTGTTGATGCGGATTCTAGCCGAATCAACAATCAATATCCCTCCTCCTCCAAAGCTTGAATCAAAGAGAACGTCCTCGAAAGTTATGTCTTCATAGTAAATTCCACCATTGCCTTGTTTATCAGACTTTGATGACCATAACTCAACTAGATGTCGATCACTAGGAAATTTATCAGATGCTCTCAACGTTCCTTCTCTTACCTAATCAGTAATACTTTTTGTGAATTTCAAAAGCAAAGCTTTAAGATATAAAAACATCTTCTGAAGTGCACAACAGCAAAAGTCTTTTTTCTCAACCCAAAACTTTACACTCCTAACCAATTAATAATTATTATGAAAATCAATAAACTTATCATAAGTATATCCGATGTTAATATAAAACTTTCTGTAGAAATTGTTTTAGGAAAAGAAATCATAACTTGGTAATACTTTTTAAGAAAGCAAACATCATTATGAGAAAATTGTTTTTTTAAAAAAAGGTTGTGCCAAAATTACACTAAATTGGTTGTTGTTCACAAAAAGAGAAGTGCAAGATTCATCATGGAAATGACTATTGCTACTTGTAGGTTCCATCTCAGCACAAAATTAGAAAGTTGTTGCTTAGTCATAGAGATATTGATTACTTTGACTGTGGTGAAGAATGGTAGTAAATCAAAGGCTTTTCTTAAGATTGGTCACTGATTCTCTGACTTCTTATACTACAGCTGTGGGCTAATCTTTTGCAGATTTGATGAATTTCTTTCTCAGGAAAAATCTTATATATATATTGGGAGTGTCATGCGTGATCTACTTAAAATATGATAAGTAATCGTTTAGCAATATAAAAGCTGTTTTAGTAATGAAAGCTTTAAAAGGAACCATGGGAAAAATGGTCCAATTTACTATTATAATATTAAAGTAGTACATAAACATCTTTCAAAAAATTGTTAGTTGTTGGTAGGAAGCAGAAACAGATAATTTATGATAGCGATCCAGTTGAAGCATGTGCTTTTTTGCAATTATATAGCCACATATAATAATCAGATCATTAAATTATTAATTAATCATATTTGTCAAAGAACATTTTTATTTTTTTGAAATTTAACGTAAGCATCACATTTAAGAGACTAATTAAGATAATTATGAAAATAATAAAAAAATGATTTTTAAAATTAATTAAAATATGTAATGAAAATAAAATACTAATGTATGTATTTAAACTATTACACCAAATGCTATATGAAAAGTAACAATCTTCCATGAAAAAAAAAAAACACTATCATTCCAATCAAACATGCAAAGAAACAAACTACCTGAACTACACACAACATAGATTTGAGGCATAGATAGATAGATACTAACCACAACATTGCCAGTACCAGAAGGGAATGTAATGGGTTTGCTGATTTTGTAGTTTCCACCTTCCAAATCAATGACAACCCCTCCAAGGTCATTCACCCCTGCAACCATCTCATAATCCTTCTGCAAACCAAAAGCATCCTCCACTGCTCTCAAAATGGCATCACCACTCTCTTCATTCCCACTTGGATCCGCACCATACTCACTCACGTACAACACTCTCCCTTTCTGCCACAAACAACCAAACAATATCATTATAAGTTCTTCAAATAAAAAGTTGAAACACGAAAAAAAAAAAACATTTTTTTTCTGCAATGCAATGTGTCTCAGTTACCCTCTTTGATTCTGGTGAAGCAAGTGGTGATGGTGAAGGAGCTGTAGCTAAATTTTGAATCTTTCGATTAAGTTTGGTCCTGAATTCTGACAGCTTTTTCTCCCTGCTGAAAGTGAAACATGTGGTGTCTTGTACTTGTAGCACCAGGAATAAGAAGACAAAACACACCGCTAAGAATCTCATTGATCTTGAAACACAGAAACACAGTGTTGAAATAAGCAAAAGGAATTGAGTTTGTTCTGGTAATGTAGTAGAGAAGTGAGAGACTAGTTGGTGGGCACAGTGAACATTTTCTCTGTTATAAGTTTGAGTATTTATAATGAGATGTTTTGGGTCATTGAATTGGTGGGTTCAGTTGAGTCCTATAAATATCTCTGATGCATGCCTTAAAAGAAGGCACCAAAAGCGAGAGCGAAAGTAGTTGTTATTAACGTGAGATACTTATTATACTAAGATGTTTATATTGCTTATTGGTTATTTATGTTTGGACGAGAAAATGAGAATGAAGACTTAGGGCCCGAGATGGTTGATATGTTAATAAATAAAAAAGTGAAGTGACTAAATTTTAAAAACAAGTTTTAACAACTAAATTGCGAATTTTAATAACAGAAAGAACAAATTTATATAATTAAACCTAAAAAATATCCTCAATTAATTGCGAAACGCCAATTGGATATATTTTCTTATTAAATTTTTTTTTGAAAGTTTGTTTTTTTTCAGCAATTTTGAAAATTTTCCTTTTTTTCAGCAATTTTGAAAATTTGACTTTTTTTTTTCAGCAAATTTGAAATTTGTTTGAAACGTGTTTTTATTGGTTACAATCTCATATTTTTAGTAAAATTGAAAAGTCAAAAGTTAGTTACTAATGAGGAAAATAATGAAACTGTTATAACATGGTCAAGAACTGACAACACATTAAGGCACAATTTTTATCATAAAAATATCGTATTTCATTAACTTAATATTTAATAATATTAAGTTTCTTTATAATAGTTGTACTCTTTAACTTAATATTTATTAACTTTCTTTATAATAGTTGGACTTTCTTTTTATAATAAGTTTTAACTTTCTTTATTTAGTTAGTAGGAATTGTTTTATTTCTGAATAAGTTTAGTGTGGTTTCTACACGTTTTGAACTTTTTTTTAATAATACTTTTCAATAGATGATTGGTGATTTTTATTTAATTACTTTATTTTTTCACCTTATTTCCAATTAAAAATAAATGAAAATTTTTAGGATAATTATGCTTGAAACCCCACGTCAGTTTCAGCAAACTGAATGTACTGCAATCTTGTCTGTCGTTCAATTATCCACATAATCAAACTTTATTTTTAATTACAAAATCTCAATCTTTTTACAGTAAATATTGTTTTTTATCTTTGACCGAGTAAAACATATTTATCTTGGTCTTGCAGACTACCTTCCTATATTTTCAAGGTTTATTGGGATACTTCCAAATTTTTAAATTTTTTTCAAACGGTCCATTTAAAAAGACCATTGTGTTTTTTATTATTTAAAAATAAATAAAAAAACTTTTGGAATATTCAATTCCAGATTTAAAAATAATTTCCAAAATTACCTATTCTAGAAAAGGAAATATCATTAAAAATATTTTCAGAATAGATAAATATGAAAACTATTCCCGAATTCAGAATTATCAAGATATTATTTTTGTAAAAAATAAATTTTGGAATAGATAATTCTGGAAGTTAATTTTAGATCTAAAAATAGTTTTTAGAATTACCTATTTCAAAATTGAAGATATTAAAAAAATTATTATATAATTAATTATCCCATTATATCATTGTTTATTTTGAAATTGTTTATTATTTTAGAAGTGAAGGTGTCAAAATAATTATATCATTGATTATTTTAAAATTATATCATTGTCTATTTTGGAATTATATTAAAATAATGATATGATTATCTATTCTGAAATTAAATCAAAATAATTATATGATTATCTATTCTGAAATTATATCATTGTTTATTCTGGAATTATATCATTGTCTCATTATATTATTGTCTATTTTGAAATTCTTAAATATATAATGATATAATTATTTTGATATATTGGAATAGTAAATTTTAAAATGAACAATTATATATAATAAAAAAATTAATATAAATTATATTTTTATATATTTAGTTCTGGAATAGGCAATTTCAGAAGCTATTTATGAATTAGAATTAACTTTCAAAATTATTTATTCTGGAATTTATTTTTTACGAAAAAATACTTTCGAAATAAGTAGATCTAAAAATAGCTTTCAGATTTACCGATTTACCTATTCCGAAAGTGTTTTTAATGATATATCCCATTTCAGAATATCCAATTCCAAAGTTATTTTTAGATTCGGAATTGACTTCCAGATTTACATATTTTAAAAAAATATTTATTTACTTTTAAATAATAAAGGGGATAATGATCTTTGAGGAAAATTTTAAAAATTTGGAGTATCCGAAGAAATCTTAGAGGTGCAGGAAGAAACAGTCCCGAAACATGCACCAACTCTCCCACTTTTTTTTTATTATTATTTTTAACAATAAAAATAGTGGTAAGTTTCCATTCTCTTTATATTCAAGACAAAGTCAATTTTTTTCAATGGTTTCTAGTTCAAATTCTTGATACTACTAAGGTTTTTCATGGGCAATGTTGTTTTGAGATAAGTGTAGTTTTTTAAGCATGTGAGCTTTATATTTTTGAGTGGCTTTTAGTTACGAAAATATTTCAGCAATGAAAATAATTTTTATAAGTTCTTTTGAAATTATAATATAAGGAAAATTTTTAAAGACTACTCTACCGGATACTATTATTAGTAGTAATAATTTTGTCAAATATGTCTCAAAACTTCATTTATTCTAAAGTTTCAAAACGAGCAGCAAGAAATAAAAGTTAATTTCCAGTTATAATGAGAATCATATAGATAACTTTTTAAGAGAATTATTTAAGAGAATCTTATTAAAAGTTTGGAAAAGAGGGTGCAGTTTTTAAATGAAGAAATGAGCAATATGATTTTGGTAAGAAAGTTGGGTGCTTTTATCTACAAGTGCAATGCCACTTATATGGAACTTCCAGCTATTCATTAGTTATGTTAATTAAACTTTATCTCTTGTTTTCATTTTTATTTTTTCAGAAGTTTTAGATCATCCTGAAATTAAAGTTAAAATGAACTTGTGTTAAAAGCAAGATTCCATGCAATGTGTTCTTGGTAAGTTAATGCACAATGTAGGCATGAGATGTGAATGGAAAGCTGAGTCAACTTTCCCATTTGGTTTATGATTAAACAACAGAACCTTTCTGGTTTTTGAGACTAAAATAAGCAGAGAAGTGGTTGTAAAATTAGACAAAGCTGACATCCAGGTTGTTGGATTCTTGACAGCTTGCTATCAAATAATAATACACAGATGACCCTTGATTAAATAGCTTCTATTATTTGTGTTGCACATTAAGAAGAACATTCACATGACTTTATTGCAAGGATGTAAAGAATTTTAAATACTGTGATTGAAAATTTTGGAAGGCACCAAGCTCAATTTTTGTGAGCAATGATATGTTGTTACAACAACATTGGAGCTTAATCTACACACTAAACATGAGCATGGTGAATATCATGTGCTACCCTTAAAAATATTCATTGCACACACATGTGCAAGTGCAACTCCACTGCCTTAGCATTCTACTCCACATTGTTTGAGGACTGGACCAGTTTGTTTTGGCAAGAAAGGATCAATCCTAACCCAAATCAAAGAGAAAATTGATGCTAGAAGAATTGACCAAAGGATGACAATAGTAGGAGTCCTGTTTTGCCTTCCCATGAGACCTTTGAGGAAAGGATATAGGTGGACAATAACCCAGAAGGCAAAGAATAGCTTCCCAAACAAAGGACCCCATGAATTATAGCCATTGTTAATGGCATCAGAGACTCCAGCCACAACTCCCACCATATTCAAGATTATAAGAGTGGTTGGTGGGATGAGAAGTGTTGTCCACTTGAACAGGTACAGCTCTCCAAATTCAGTATCATCTGCTGCTTTGGCTGTGACAGTAAAATTGGTGTCCACTCCTCCAAGAACCTTAAGAAGGCCTTGGAACACAGCAAAAAGGTGAGCAGATACACCTCCAATCACCCAAAATTGTTCATTGCGCCACCAGTCTTCAAGGCTAACACCACTCCACCTCAGCTCAAGCACACCAGTTAAAATGATGGAGATGAACAAAGCCATGAACCATACACTAGCAAGGTTGGTCAACTGCATCGAGTAGACCTTGTCAGCAAGGCATGAAAATAATAAAAATGGAAATTATTGCATTATTCAAGACGATCAATGTCGAAGATGCATCGATTAGAGATAAAGTCTTTAATAAATCTGACTTTACAAACCGGTTTTGTAAGGTTGAGTTAGGTTTAAAATCTACTTTTTATATAATATTAGAGTCTATCCTAACAAGATTGTTGGGTCTATCGGGCCATCCGTTATCGGATCGCTATCGGATCATCATTACGTATAAGTTTCACGTTTGAGTTAAGGATTCTTTGTGTGAAGAAAGTGTGTTGGAGATCCTACGTCGACTAGAAACGAAACCTTTCAATAGTTTGTAAGTTTGTAAGGTTGAGTTAGACTTAAAGTCCACTTTTTGATAATAGTGAAAGAAAAAAAACAAGTTTTTCGTGAATTTAAAATCTCTATTGTATGCCGTGTTAAGATTGATCATGACCACAACATAATAACCCAGAGCGATGTGATGATTGCTCAAGCACTAGGGATGAAAGTGATCACAACAAAGCAAAGAAAACTAGTTATCCTGGTAAAATGATAAAAAAGGAAGTAATAATTGTGTGCTTACAGTTGGGATGATGAATTTTCCAGTAAGAAGACAAACTGCTGGAATTGTGCAGTATGCAAGTAGAGGGATGGAAGTGAACGGATAAACAATGGTATTGGTATAAGCCAACCTCTCCAGCCATTTCAGTTTTCCTCCATAGCCATACCACAATGGACAATGGCGACTAAGAAAAATTTCAACAGAACCAAGGGCCCATCTCAGAACTTGGTGTAACCTATCTGATAGATTTATTGGGGCAGATCCTTTGAAAGCGGCTCTTTTTGGCATACAGTATACTGATTTCCATCCTCTACAATGCATCTTAAACCCTGTTAAAATATCTTCTGTCACTGAGCCATATATCCATCCAATCTGCATGCAAACAAATTTGTTAAGAGGACTTCATAAAATTTAGTAGAACTCTATGCTTAATCTGAATCAAATGAAGCACCAAGCAAACCAAAAGTTCCTTCATCTTAGAAGTTCAGTCTCATTGCAATTAATGAGATGATTACCTCTTTTCCCCATTCAGTCTTCTCTTCATAGCCACAACTTATAACATGAATAGCTTCCTTAATTAGTGATTGACTATTGGTGCCTTCAGGAAGTCCACCATTTTCCATCAAAGTGGACGCAATGAAAACTGGTGACTGCCCAAATTGCTTCTCAAATTTCTTTTGGGACATGAGGGATGATTTCTCTAGCTCATCATAGCCTTCAAGCCCTTCTTCAATCTCTTCAAGATCAAACAAGGACGCAGGCCCTTTCCTAACATAGTTCTTCCCCATCATTTTCTTCTTCTTGGTGTATAATCTACTAAAGAGACCCCCTCCTCCTCCTGATTTCTTCTTTGACTTGGATTTCCTTGAACCACCACAAAAACAACAACACCATGCAGGCCAGCAGTCACAAGTCATCTTTGGCCTTTTCTCAGATACTGGTGGATCATATCCATATAGTGCCTGCCTATTGAACACACATCCAGTACCAACATAAACTGGACCCTGAATCCCGTCAAGCGCTTTCATATTTATCTACCACGGAAAACACACATTACAGGTCATTCTAATGCTGTTTGCAGATATTAAGTTACATAGTTTAGATGAACGCCACTTACATCAAAGAATACAATATTGCGATTAGCATATCTATCATGCCGATCAATACCATCGAATCTTTGTGGAAATTGGACATAACAGAGCTTCTTTCCTATCTGGGGGTCCATTAAAAAGCACATGGCCTCTCTTATAGCCTTGCTATTGTTTATGTAATGGTCACAATCCAGATTCAGCATGAAAGGTGCATTTGAAAGCACAGCTGAAACTCGAACCTTTAAAGTATAGACAACAAAGAAAGAATTGTATTACAGATATAATTTCTACTTTTCTTGTTATACTTGAAATTACCAACACAACCTCTAGATTTTGGACCTACCAAAGCATTCATAGCACCAGCTTTCTTGTGGTGGTTATAGCCAGGACGCTTTTCACGTGAAATATACACTAGCCGTGGCAGTTCCTTGCCTTCTACGTCCAGTGCACCACCACTTCCTAAATATACCTGCAAAGGTAAGTTCATGAACCACATCACTAGAGAACCAGCTAATCCAATCATTAACTTTCATGTTACACTCTAAGGCAGGAAAATTTGTAAATCACAAGCGTTATATTTTTTCCTTTTCTCCGTTGTCTCTAAGAATTAACGAAGAGGGCCAAAAATTATAGATATTCAAGTGTTACTACATTATGTTTTGTTTGTTCCTTCATGATAAGAAAATGAAGAATGCTCAAAACAAGAACTAACTAGAGGATGTGAATCATAGTCAAACCTGAATCATTCCTGGATGATCACGAGTATTGTTCCCAGGCCAAGGGGTACCATCCTGCATCACCCACCCCTCCTCTGGCTTCTTCTGAGCCTTGGCCACTAAGGAATTAATTTTTACTTTAAATTCTTCATATTCTCTCTGCAGTGGAGAAAAAAAAAGAGACAACAGTTATAGATGAAGCAAAAAATGATATATGTCTATAGTTTAATTAATCTCTACCTGAAGTATAACTAACTTCATAAAAGAGAGTTAATAAGATTCCGTGAGATTATCCACGATCATAATAGTCCAATCATGTAATAATTTCTCAAAAAACCACACACAAACATTTTTGTCCTATATTTATGGCCTACCTTCATGGCCCTTCGTTCCTTCACAAAGGTAGGATGAACCTTATCTTTCAAGTAATCAATCTTCTGAGAAAAGTAGAACTCAGGTGCCCTTGGTTCTATGCTATACTTCTTGCAAAAAGGAACCCATCTTCGTGCAAACTCAGAAGTTTCTGAAAGTGCATCAAAAAGGAGCATAGAGGCACCATCATCAGATACATAGCAGCACACCTTCTCAACCGGGTAATCAACAGCCAGGATTGAAAGAACAGTGTTTGCTGTTATAATGGGAGGCTCTTTCAAAGGGTCCACAGTACTGACATAGACATCAACTGGGGCTAGAAGGTTTGGCTCCCCTTCACGCTCAAACCTCATGGACAAGCGATCCAAGTAAGTTTCACGAGTGATGGGGAACCATTTGGGGAACTGATCAAGTATCCATGACAGTGCAAACCATACTTCACATATCACAGAGGCAAGCCACAGTGGATATGCATCATATGCTGGAGTTAACACGGAAACGGAGGAAGAAAACAAGGATAAAGAGCCTCATGATTATGACTATGCGATATGGGTTGATTAGACTTGAAGATATTGGGACCTTACGCCACAACGGTTGCCTAGCTTCAGCCAAAAGGTAGTCATCTTCTCCTTGCCCATCTTTGCCTTCCTCTTTGTTTAGAAGACCTCTCTTTTCTTGCCTGGCTTTCCACTGCTCTAATCTTTCTTCCCATTCTCCATTACTGAAGAATTCCTTCTCCCCTTCAAATTCCTTACCAGCCACTAGAACAGTAGATCAACTCAGACAATCATTCATAAATTAAAGATAATATCCAAGAAAGAAAAATCAACTACATGGAACATAATTAGCCATTGATCATGACAATTTTGACTTACCACTTCCGGCTGAAGAGAAAGCTTGACCTATCGGATGCCACTGCTGTTCCTTGTAGTCTTTATTTTCCTATAGAAATCACAAACAACCACACAGACTCTATGGTTACTTCTATTCAATTAGAGTAGCCACAACAACACTCATTCATTTTAATAAATCCTAATTTGTGAAAATCATGAACAGGGAAGGAACAATGTCTGCATTGCATGTATCATCGGAAGTTTGATTAAAGTTAAGAGCACAATATTAGCATTATTATACGGATAGCATATAAGGTGGGAGTTCTAGTTTTTTGAAAACAAGAACATTTAATCACAATCATTAGATTAAAGTTAACATTTTTGTGTATGTATTATTACTTTTCAATAAACTGGTTGTGCTAATGCATCACTGTGCTAGTTTTGTGTGTGTATTATAAATTCAACATGATTTTCTATTCTGTAATTAAAATCATGTGAGACATTTGAAAGATCATGCAAGAAGTAGGATTTTTCCATCATATTAAAAATTTACCAAATGATTAGCATCATGTTTCTCATCTGGATTATCATGAAAATCATCTGCATCAGAATGCTCCTCATCATCACCAACTACTCGAGGACAACCTGCAGGGAAGCCAATGCCATATTATCTTTGTATCAGTTAGCCTACCTTAGTTTTTTCCAAAAACAAAGTGAAGTTCTTACAATAACAACAACGACAATAAAGTAAACGTAAAAAAACCAACGATCACAAGCTAAGATATAACCTTTGTGGCGTTTATAGCGGGTGTTGCACTGAGGGCAGCAATGGTTCCCTTCACTCCTCTCATACTCATAGCAGGGTTGACAAACGGGAAAACTACACACATGACAAGCCACAAACAGCTTCCCATCTTCCCCACGTCCAATCTGATCGCTACAAACTGGACACACTTTTGATGCAGATTGACGAGTAGGAGGTGGATGCTGTGATATCATAACAAAATATAGTAAACATCATGAGAAATTGAAACCAACAAGGAACAAACATAGTAACATAACAAGTTATTTGTAGCAAAGGAAGGAGTTCAATACCTCGCCTGAGCCACATGGGAAATGGGAATGAGAAGCAGCCATGGAGTTCAATGCCATGGTGAATGTATTAGAGAAGTGGGTTTTATACGAAACGGTGAGGGAGTTGATATGAATAATAATATTAGTATGGAAGTGTAGTGTGTGTATGTACCAAACTGTGAGTGGAGAGTGGTTGGTTTGAGTCTAAGAGACGTAAGGGAGCGATAGGTGAGAATGTTATTTTGGTTTTGCTTGCTTGGACTCAAAGGAGGCTTCTTTTCTGTTCTGCTTCTAACTAAATACATCAACATGAAACATATTGAAATACTGCTCATGCACATGCACACAACTACGCAAGCTTGTTCTTATAATATCTTGTCCCCACATTCGTTAGTTGACAATACCAAAAACAAAAAGCAATTTGAAGGGTGATAGCAGATAACAAAACTAACTGAAATATATTTCTTTTATTTTGTAGCATCTCTATATATGTTTCTTCTATCTGCCTTACATCATGTTTCATATTTATGTTTTTCTCTTGTGATGCTTACATCTCATGCCATAAGAGATTAACACGATAAAGTCAAATAAACAACGTCTATTGCTAACATGGTTGTAAGAACTTGTCGGGTTATTTTAGACTTGTGGAGGACTCATTTAGTTTGTAACACTAATGTGAAGTTTCTTGAGGACTTGTCAATTCATCTGAGGTATACATCTAACATGGACTCGTTTTTTTTCTTGTTTCTTGGATTTCATATCATAACTTATTCCTCTATCACAATATTTGGTCTTTTGTTATGATCAATTTTTGTCTTTAATTTTACCTATTAGAAACCATGTATATTATATGAACAATCAAAATTGTTTGTTTAATACAATCAAAACTCTAATATTAAACAATAAATTTTTAGAGATTAAGACTTTTATTTTATAAGAGTTTATGTAATCTTTATACTTAACATACTATTAATGTGAGCATATATATGAAATTACTTATATATATATATATATATATATATATATATATATATATATATATATATATATTAAAAATTTATAGAAAAAATATAAAAAGATAAATAAACATATATATAATAA
>Ga0099825_1000194_pt1 | contig 52984 bp, 17 predicted proteins | sample SiratroredBW_FD_76838 | JGI IMG/M metagenome (GOLD analysis project Ga0099825, IMG submission 76838) | Root nodule microbial communities of legume samples collected from California, USA - Siratro red BW | ecosystem: Host-associated > Plants > Roots > Nodule | place: USA: California | collected...
ATGCGTAAACAGCTTATAAGTACAGCAAATAGCAGTTTTCCAATACAACTACTAACTACCTATATTTAATAATTATTCTAACAGAAAAGTATAGTTTGCAAGTTACCTGAATTAACCCATAAACTTATAAAAAACTGCACCACCATTCCAAGTTGCAATTGGGTGGATATACTTTCCTAAGTTTTACAAGTGACGATAAACTTTTACCCATGTAAAGGTGACTTGTACTCTTCAGAGTATAATTGAACTTTTTTAGCAAGGTAAAACTTAGAAAGCAAAACCTATAAATAACAATTTTGTTTCTGCACTTACAATTATTTTACGAACTAATTCGCTTATACTTTCTGTAGTCACTATTCTCTGGTCTTAGTATCAAGGATAAATGAGATAATATTTCAAGAAAATTGTTCTAGACACCTAAAGTTTGAATAGATAATAGAATACAAAGAAAAAACTAAGGCCTCACACCAGACACACCTTAGCCACATATTTTGAATCATCCCCTCTTTTCTTTACTTTGACCTGCAATCATCCCAAAAGAGAAAAAATGATAATCATTGAATCTTCTTAACTTCCTTTACACATAAGACCTTACAAATAATCGGATAAAGTAGAAACATAAAAAAAATATCAATTTAAAGTTTTAGTTTTATTGGCCATGTTATTAATAGCCCAGTTATACAAATTTGTAAAATGTTACTATTTAACACAATTAAGATATTGAGCCAATAGGTCTTGGCAATTTATCTAACAAAGCCAAGTTCTATCAATTACCTCTTCTATATCTTTTTTCTCTTCGATCTAAGTATCAGGAAATTGACTAATTAAAGGTGCGCATTAGCATAACGCTAAGGTAGTTGCTTAGTAACATGGAGCCACTAATTCAAATCTTGGAAACAGCCTCTCACAGCATGCCAGTGTAAGGTTATGTGCCCAAAATACCACTAGGTGGAAACTCATGCATTGGGCTGTCCTCTTTTATATCTGGAAATTTCTCCTAGCTATCCACTTTTGGTTGACTAGTTTATAAGGTCCATTTAGCAACAAAATTATAAGGACTCATAATAAACTCATTAATTAATTTATATTACAAATTACAAAATCAACAATTTACTGAATATAGAATAATTAAGAAAACTACCTGGGTATCATGTTCCACACAATGTGCATTCGTTAATAGTTTCCTGTCTCCAATCATAAATGCACTGCACAAGATGTGGCATGTAAGATTAAGAAGTAGGCATTCTTACAATTCTACAGTCAAGGTTTTGAAAATCTTGCCTTCCAGTGCTTGTGTATTGTCTCTGTTTTTGCCAAGGAAGTGAATAATCTGGGGCAGTATGGGTGCAATAAACCTAAAGATGTTATAGGAACAAGATATATTATCAAAGAAAATCCATACATGAGAAATGCAAATATAAAGTATAGCACAACAATATTATAAGAAATTAACAAGGATGATTGCTTGTTGCTAAAAAGAATAGATACTGTTTTAAGGCACTATGAAGGGAAAAACTATGGGAAGTATAGAAAAGAGACTATGTTGACACTATGAACGAGTCAGATCAAATTAGGATTAAATGATTAAGAATTCAGAAACTTGACATCATTAGATAACTCAAACAAATCTGAGAAAGTTCCACACCAAGGTGGCGAACTAGCCAGAGAACACATAAAACCAAATAGAGGCATGAAGTCAAAAAAAACATTTTGAGTTTTTGAACTTTGAAATTTGAGGTGCAACCGGCGCCTCCCCACCCCCACTCTGTCTTCAAATCCAAAGATTTCGAGACAAAAACAATTCTTAAGCAGTAGTATAAAAGGTTTGAACTTCACCTTCACAACAGCATTAAGGAAAGCCGAGTCTTGTAAATCACTTGGTTCAACCTGAAATTGTACAATTATCTGAAGTTAGGCTAACCATGTAAAGAGAAACAATTAGTTTGGCTAAGCATCTTAAATATCACCAGAAAAAAGAATTGCCACTTTCATAGAATATATGTCCTTTTCTAATACCCTTTTTAAATACATCTTCTGACATTATATCCATCTCCTCTTGGCATTCTGCGCCCACAATGGGAAATTACTCTTTATTGGCCTAAACCCCACACTTAAACTTAAAGAGAAGCCAAATTCAGGAGGGATTCTTGATACTGAAATCAGCATTCTAGTTGCAGCCCAGCTGCAAAAACACTGCTTTATGTTTACACTATCCACAACACAAAATAGTGATTAAATTTCCACGCAATGACTGAAGCACCCCAACCCAAACTTAACTACCTCGAGAAAACAAGTTACATTACGGTATGTTGGAAGTGGAGGGAAGGATGATTCTTCTATCCAAAGTCCAAACACACCCTTCCTAAAAAGCAAAACCCAAGTTCTTAAATGTCACTGCAACCACATAATTCACGTCATAGCCGCCACAATAGCACCTCTTTTGAAGACAGACACAACTCGCCTATTTCAGCATTTTACAGCTTCAGGTTGTTCCAAATACAAACCATGTCAATTTAATGCTAAAAAGTAAAAGGGTAGGACTGTTTGTATACCTGCTGGTCCTTGGAATCAAAGGTATGGTCTTTGTTTCTCCTAAGAAGGCCAAAAGCTTTAGAAGAAGTTGGTTGGGGTTCCACCACATTCCCTCTTGAAGGCCTTTCATCTTTAGACTGCTGCTTCTTGTGGCCTGCACCTTCCTTTTGGCGATTGGATTTGGAGGAAGAGGAGGAGAGTCGGTGCGAGTGATTGCAACGGATAGAGGTAATGATGGGTCTTTGTCCGAATGAGCAACGGAATTTAACTGTGGAGAAGAGCGCAGAGGATAAGGAAATGCAACTTGATAGTGCAACAGCCATTTCCACAACACAGTGAGTGAAAAACAGAGAAAGGTTGCAAATTGAGTCTGTTTGAGTTCAGTGTTGGCGCAGAACCATTTCTACTTCTTGTTCGTGTTTTCGTTCCTTTTCCTTATCCTCTTTGCTTCCAATTCCCCAATCATTTTAATTTTATGTTTAACCGGTTTTTTGTGTTTCACTGTTCCAAACCTAGAGCCATTTTTCAAATTCACTGGATAAATAACTTTATATTATTATTTAATCGTTAGGGTCTGTATTCAGTTTTTATATATATGATTATCTTAAACTCATGTTAATAATGTAAGAAAATTTTATTGATTTTTATAAGAGTAATGCTTACAACTCTCTAATATCTTATTCTCAACACTCTATATTGTCTGAAATTATTAGAATTGTAAATTTTGGTGAATCTCATCTTAAATTTAACGAGTTTTTCTTCTAATTTAATAACTTTTGATAAATTTTAATCGAACAGTAAACTGTGTTGGAAAGATATTATTAACACAATTTGTTAATAAACTCTGATTTATAACAGTGTTTTGGCAGTACTAGTACTCTGTTAATAATGTAACTAGTAATAGAACTTATTTAACTAAGTTGTTAACCTTTTAATCATTGTTCAGAAGTTATATCAATAGTAAGTTTTTATGGTTAATAATTTTAAGTGCGTAATTTTTTTTAACTTAAGTATTATTTTAAAAGAAAATAGTTTATGTACTAACAATGCAAACCATATTTACAGTGTCATTCATTTTGTTTGATAGATTTATTTATTTTTACAATAATTATCCTAAAATTCGAATTAATAATATTTTTTTATTGCTTATTAATATGAGTTTATTTTAATCGTAAAAGTACATATCATTAAACTCTTACTCCAAAGGAAAAAGTTAATAGGATAGTTTGAATTGGAAGCAAAGTGGAAAGAAAAGAAGAATGTGTTGTAAGCATTTAAAATGATTGAAGGAAAAGAATAAATTAAAAAAGAGGGGCATTCCGAGAATTGAACTCGGGACCTCTCGCACCCTAAGCGAGAATCATACCACTAGACCAAATGCCCACTTACTTTAAAGTAATATTTATATATTAATTAATAAGAGAAATTTCTAGTGACATCTCCAAAAATAATTTGCTGTCAAAAGCCTTATTTTATACACCTGCTTATAGTCCGTTGTACAAAACTATGTTTGGGGGTTGAACTACACTGTCTGAAAAATAACCTCTTGTAAAGAGCAGGATTTATGTAAACTCTACGAAAATTATTTATCTATACTCGAAGATCCATACCATCGTTCTTTTGTTTCATTCATTGCTGCTATTTTCTTTGAAATTTTTATTTCATTCGTTGCTGCTATTTCTTTGAAATTAATGAAGTGTGAACTTTCACTTCAATTCCCATATCGTAAACACTATTTACCTCAATCCTTCACTTGGTAAAATATTATAAAATTTCATTCACCTTAGTCCCTTTTACTAAGCTGAAAAACTTGCTCCTTAGACCAAAGTGGAAAATTCGTCTTCAGTAATGATCAATTCAGTACTAGTCTTTTGGTTGAGATCCGTGTTAAATCCACGAAAAATATGGTTTTCGGGACTATGCATGCTAAATTGGGATCAATGAGACATCGTATTTAGATGAAAATGGAGCTTTCAGGTAGAGCCGAAATTTTGTGTACATGCACATTTTCCAGGATGAAATGAGATGAATGGCTTTATTGCAAGAAATTGTTCACTCAAATAAGAATATATATATATACACACACACACACACACCAGTCTAGGTAAAATGTCTTAATAACAATTTTTCAAAATAATTCAAGAAATTAATCTCCACATTTGATTACTGTTTGACTTGCTAAATAAATAATTTGTAAAACAGAAACAATTATGACCGGAGTACTTTACGAATGATGAATACTTGAAAGATATCATAGGATTTAAAGTGGACAAAGGAACTTCAATCTGATGGTTGCTTTGCGGGTAATTTGACAAAATGTGCAAAAAAGTATCAATATAATTAGCAAAGGGAAATGTTGTTCCCTAATAACTTAATATGTAAATAGTTATAACAGTGGAAAAATGCATAATTTGAGACCATGAAAAAAATAACGATTTCTAAAATTTCGAAGGGGATGCAACAAGCAAGACACCTTATAGGGAGAATATTACAGCTCAACTTTAAGTTCATACTCTTATTTAATCTAGCATTGAAATGTGCTTACCATGGGCGTACAAAAATTATCGTTAATTAAACGTTTTTTTTTACATATGATATAGTTTTATTAGAATAATGAAGTTAAATGGTTAACTTGAATTTATAGCTTTAGGAACTAAGGGTTTTCACTAAGCTAATAAAAATGAGACATGTCATACCATTGGTTTCTAAATTAAAATGTTTGTGATCAATAATATTACTAAATGATGGTGAGATGACCAAAATGGGAAAAAAGTCATTAGTTATTTGTGATACAAAAGTAAACTACCATGAAAGTTTTATCACACTGATATGTTTTGGTTATTGTCATCAATGTTAGACTATAAAGGAAAAACATGAGAAAAAGGTAGGAGTAGCGTAAATTATAATGTTAAGATGGATGTGACCACACAGGAAACGATAAGATATGAAAAAAATTATAATGAGATATTAGCATGACACCTATTGAAGAAAAGATGACAAAAATCAGTAGAGGTGGTTTAAACATTACAAATAAAACAAAAGCGAGGAGAATAGATTGCATGGTTTTTTTAATTCTTGAAAAGGGAGAAGGGGAGACCAAGAAAAACATTGAAGTAATATCTATGAAGATTTGGTCTTTAACCGAGGGAAATGGCATGTGATCTATGTGACCTCACATTGTGAAACAAGACTTTTGTTGTCGATCAACGAGCAAAGCTTTTATGAAATTCAGAGCCAATAACACAATATGAAATTATGAATTTTTCTCCAGACCTACAATACAACTACATTTATCACTGATAAGGCTCATTTTAAAAATAAACTAACTGCAGAATAGAAGCTATCATCAACAGGCCACATCGGAAAAGTTATAGCAATTGGCACGCAACATAAATCTTCCATAAAAAACGTAACTTAAAAGATTTTTCCTGCATTCAAGCTGATGGACATGCTACATACCAATGATTACTCTACATATGACCACAAGTCCTCATATGATGAACAGCTGGTAGGGAGAGCACAAATAGCTCTAGTCCTAAGATTCCAATAGAGATAGCATTATGCAGAGAGAACTGCATAACACAAAGAAATGAAATAGGAAAGAATGGTAATTAGTACAAATTTAATGGATGCCTGATCCCAGCAACTATAATGCTTTCTCCCCAAGTTACAGTTGAGCTAGTATTGTATCTGCATAAAATTCAATAATTAATATAAAAGAGCATACCAGTTTAAACAGGTCAGTGATTGCCCTCAGGTGGTTGAGCATTGGCATTGTAATTATCATAACCTCCAGAGGATGGTGCTGATGGATTGGCTTGGTACATTGCTGACGATACCATAGAGGGAGCACCATTGGAAGCTGGGGCAGCAGTGCTACCAGGAACAGCTGGAGGGGGAGCTAATGAAGGGGGCCTTGGTAGGGTATTAAGTTGACCCGGCACCTGGGGAGCACCAGGTGGGGGTATCATTGGAGGCAGGGTAGGTGCAGAAACATATCCTATATATTCCCATTGAAAACCACTTACATCAGATACTGGGTAATAAAAGAACCGATTTATAGTGCATGAACTTGGCTATCAAGTTTTCCAGAACATTCAGCATTAGATAGAAGTTACAGCTTAAAAATAAACTTCTAACCATACAGAAGAAACAGATAAAAACATAGATAGGTTCTTGTCCAAAATTTATTTTATTTATTTAACAAAATAATTACTTTTAATACTGAAAATCCAAAGAAAGAAGCACCATATAAAAGGAAATTTAAATAACATGGCCATTGCAGCAGAAACCAAAATTAATTTGTGGTTAGCTCTTGGCATATGCATAAAAAGAGTCACTGTTAGGATAATAATTGAAAGAACCACATGTATGCATGTAAATGCAAAGACATAAATATGACAGCCCAAGTTAGATTGAATATTTCAATAAGAGGAGATGGAAGTTTTACGTACTTCACAAAGGCAATGTGCAAGATTAAACTCACCTGGTGCCCCAGGAATCGGTCTAGGAAAGACAGGTGGTCTCATCCCTGGCATTAGTGGTTGGCTTCCAGGTACTTGTGCATTTCCAGGAATAGGCAGTCTTGGTGGTGGCAACACAGGAGGAAGGTTTGGCCTCTGAACCATCAGATGATTATAAGCCACACCAACCTGCTGAAATGCTGCAGCTTGCCCAAGATGTTCTTTGATCCTCTGATCAATTAAACTCTGTGTTTGTTGTTCTTCAAATTGCTGGTAGTAGGTTCTCACATTTGCCTGAAGATATGATCAGATATTAAACGCCATGAGTACAGTGTACATTGTAGTGCAGTTATTCCAAGAAGTCAGAAATTTCATGGTACCTTGTGTTTGTAACCTGCATTGTGCTGCTTTCTAACAGATGGCTGCAATAGGACACAAACAATGTGGCTAACAAACCTTCATGAAACACTAATAATGATTAAAGTACGCTTTTAGTTCCTCTACCGTAATTCATGTGCAATTTGGTCCCACAATAACATCGAAGTTAATCCCCCAAATTTTTTAATTGCCACAACAAAATTCTTTTATCAGTTTTCATTTACCTGAAACATTAAAATCATCTTTTTCTAAATAAAATCTCCACAAATTCACCTATTAAATCATCTTAAACCCTCTTACCCTAAAAAAATCACCAATAAAAACATTATATTTCACTCAAAATCAGAAAATCACAAATCCTCATCCTTCTTAAAATCATGGGCCATCCAACAAAATCCTTCAAATCTCTACCTCAGTTCGTTTTTCATCCCAAATTACTCTCCAACCCCCAACTATTCGAGTAAAAATGAAGATTTGAGGGTTTCACGTGCAAAACCTTAGCCATAATAAAGAGGTCACTACACCTGAGAATCCCACATGACAAAGGAAACACTACACATTCAGTTTGCAGCTGCACCTTATTATTGCTAGGTGGAGAATCTTTTCTAGCTGGCTATGAGTATGATAGACACAATAAATGCATTTTACTGGTACTACTAAATGCAACAATTTCACTAGACTAAACCAACTCAAAGTAAAGGGAGAAACACAATTGATGAGGAAAACAACTTACAGAATCGTGGGTCAAATAGGTGTCGCAGTAGTCACAGTAATACCTGCAACGCAAATCGAATCAAGAAAAAATGAAGACCGTGGATTCATGAAAACTGAAATATAAAGGAATCCACAATTTTCTATGTACCGAGGCATGGCTGTTTCAATGACAATGAGTCCCGCCAAAAACCCTAGCAGTGGAGCAAATTATCAAAACCGTGAAAGGAGAAAAACTTAAAACCCTAAAAAGATTAAAGAAAAACCATAAGAGGAATGAATGACGTTGGTTACTTGAGCTTGGTGTTCAAGAAGGAAGAGACGAAGATAATCGAAACAATGAGCGATTAAAGCAGAGACGTTGTGCCCAGAGCACGGAAGTTTCTGGATTCATTACTAAGAGGTAACAATTTATACTCTGATTTGATCTTGAATTATTATTCACTAAATACCAATTTAATCCCTAGAAAAGTTCCTAAATAATTTTAAATTTTTGAATCATTTTTATTTAAATGGTATTTTAACTTTTTTTTATCATCGGTCTTTTTTTTAGTGAGATTTTTTATAAAAAAATATTTCTTATATACAAAAATACAATTCATTCGTAATTTTTTTATTTAAAAAAAAACTTAAATCGTTCATAGAAACAATATTTAGACATATGAATCAATAAAATCCACTGAATAAATCTTATCGTCATAATTTTTTTCTCATCAATCTATATAATCAATAACATCAAATAAGACGAGATACCCCAATATAAACCCTAATATACCATTGGAAAGCAATTATTCTTACTCTTTTTTTTTTTTTTTTTCACAATCATTGTTCACGCAAAAATCTCAAACCATTGTTGCTCACAAGACTACCTACACTACTTTTCCACGACCCAACAAGTCAAACTCAAAGTCATGAAACAAACCGTTCTACGTAATTAAAAATATCAAATATTTTATACTCATTTCTTATTTTTATTTTTCACGCTATGCAATTGTTTTAAAATACCTTTTTTAAGCCCTATGTTCCTAAATTAAACCATTCAAGGAGTGAAAAATAAAAAAACATAAAAAATTTGGTCTATATTAGTGATTTTCAAAAAATTTTAAAATTCGAGTGAAAGACTTAAATGTAAATATTCACGAATATATTTGTAAATATTTATTTAAGAATTGTTTTAACGTGTCACAAAAGTAAAAAAAATATGTCATTATAATATTTAAGGAATGAGGTAAACATGTGCTAGAAGTTTTAGTAACGATATATATATATAAAAATTGAAAATCAGTTTACATGAAAAGAATTATTTAAAAAACTCGTTACTTAAAGATTCAATTTTACGAGTTAATTTAAAATTTTATTCAATTACTTCCTTAATAAAAAAGCAGATATATTTAAATTTATTAATGTAGACCTGATTAAGTATACAATCATTTAATTTATAATATAATAATAATTATTTCTAATCCTTCAAATTCTAACTTAATTTCAAGATGTTAAAATAATAATATTAGATTATTCATTACATAATAAAATTATGTAATAAAGTAATTAAAATTGATATTTTAATAATAAGATTGTAGGACTATATATATTATCTACAATTCAAATTTAATTTCATATTAAATCGTATAATAGCAAGATGTTGAATAAAATGATAAAAATATATTAGTATTGTTATTTTCTGTACTAATTATTTACCTTATACTTAATTTAATTAAAGATTAATACAATTAAAATTTTAGCACCTTAAGTATCTTATTCACATAACACCACCAATTAAATTCAAAAATAAATTTTAAATTGAATTAAAAATTAAGAGTCTTCTTCCATTTTCAACTTCTTAATTCAATTAAATTGAATTCGTTTCAATTTTAATTAAAATAAAATAAAACTAAATTAAGACATTTTTAATATTTATTTTTTATTTTTTTATTTTCTTCTAACATTTCTCAAATAATTTATTTTATTTTTATTTATTTTTCTTACTGAAAAGTTATATTATATATATATATTAAAAATAAATAAAATCTACAATCTATCTTATGATTTCACAAATTACAATTTTAAAAATTCTTCACAAAATCTTATTCATAATCTTAATTTTAACTACCTTATTGCACTTTTAAAAAAATGTAACTAAACTTCTTATCCAAAAACTTATTTGGTTCAATTGGTAGATTAAAAATTGCCAATAAGACTTTTAACCTTAAGGTCACCTTTAATACTCTATAAACTAAAAGACTAAAAATTGTGAAATTGTAATGACATAAACATAACGAAAATCGATTGGTTGTATACGTGGGATTTAAATAGGTGATTTTATTTATTTATTTATTGCATTTTAAGTTTAAGAAAATAGGAATTATTTTTATAATAATTACATACTTATTTTTACTTCACTTTTTAAGGAATTTACATGTAAAGAATGAGAATAATTGATGTAAAACACTTAATAATTATTTATTAAATGAAAATAATTGTTTTATATAATTTATAATGGTTAGATAAAAAATTCACCAAGAAAAAACACTAATGGTGAGTACATAAGAGTGGCAAAAAACTTTCTTCTATTTATTCCTCTTATCTAAACATATATACACGTCAGCTAAAATGTAAGGGCTAAAGACCAGGTAGGAGACTCTCTACGTACTAAAAGTACGATCACGCGTTAATCGTTCCTTAAGAAACAAATCAACACAACTATTATCTTTCTTATTCAGTGATGAAATGAAGACAAATTCTTCCTGCACCCTAATATCTTCTTCTTGCACCCTAATATAAAATTTTAATTTCACAACTGATCATATCCGGTTCATATAGGAAAAAAAATAAGAACCGGATGACACCCCCATCCGGTTCACATTTCAAAAAAAATGACAACCGGATGACACCCCCATCCGGTTGTCATTTCAAAATAAAATGACAACCGGATGACACCCCCATCTGGTTGTCATTTAAAAAAAATTCATTTTATTTGAAAATGACAACCGGATAGCATACTCATCCGGTTTTCATTTTGATTTTGAAATGACAACCGGATGGGGCTGCCATCCGGTTCTCATTTCCAAATCAAAATGAGAACCGGATGGAACATATCCGGTTCTCATATATCAAATCGAAAAATTGTTCTGTTCGTCGTCAACAACGCCTAAACCCCAAATCAACTACTCTAATCAGCAATACCACTTACTAATTGCTAATAAACACTAAAAATTACTTACTTATTACTTGTTTTAAGGATTAATCAAAGATTTGGAAACAGATGTTAAAATAAAACCCGGATGGGATGCCATCCGATTTTCTTTTTTTTACGTTATGAACCGGATGGGTGTGCTGGGATATTTATGAAATTAAAATATTTGTATTAGGGTGCAGGAAGAATTTGTCTGAAATGAAATGGCTAATTGGAAAGTTGAAAACCTGACATTCTATTATAACCAGTAATGAGAATTTTCATATTTATGATGGCTTATTGCCTATCTTATTCTGTATGATGTTGCAGATTGAGAGATGATTGGAAAGTGTGATTTATTGGAATGCTTTCCAAGCCAGTTAGACAAAACAGAGCCTTAATTATTCCTTTTCATAATCTTCTACTGATGTTATGATGAATTGCATTAACTTAGGCATTGCAAAATTCTCTTCTGAAGAGGTTAGTAGATGTGGTAAGGTTGGTAGTAGAGATCTTTCTGCATTGTCAAATCTCAAACGAGGAATCACACACAAGTTAGGAACAAACATTCACATGGCTTGAGGAAGTCCTAATGGATTCACAGGCTAAACTAAATGATTTAATCAGTGACATCGGTACATCATATTGGTACAAGCAGAGATAGGTTAAGTTGGGGAGTTTGTAACATCATCCCAACGCCATATTGTCCCATCCTCACAGCAACTCAATATAGTGCTACAACAAACACAAGAAAGGACTAGAGTTAATAGCAAAAGACAACGTTGCATCAAAATTATGAGAGCAGCAACTACAATATATGAAGAAATACCTTCCATCAAAGGATGTAGCAGTCTGCCTGATTGGAGATTTTGATTGAGGATGTGACAACCTGAACAAGGTGATTTAACTTAAGAATCTCATAAAATGAAAATACATTGAAATAGTCTCGATAGATAACTGAACCTTGCAAGAAGTACAGGAGGACTTGACTGCAATTCCCAAATAAAAATCTTCCCTTCCCTGTTACCTGGCAGAATCAGAGAATAGAAAAGGTGAATATAAGATAGACTAAAAGAACTAGTCCAAATTGTCACAAATCTGTTATGAACAAGTTTTGTAATAGGCAGTTCGTGTCACTGTAGTACTGACGCTGCACACACTACAGAAAATAATCAATGTAAAAGAAAAATGCAATTAGATATGCTTACCTACTGCAGCTATGTTGAAATGGAAATCACAAGAAAACTTGATGAACCAGATATCACACTCGGGAACAGGATATTTCTGAAGGATGTCAACTACACCCTAGAGATCCACAAAAAAAAAAAAGGAAAAGAAAAAGTGAAGCTGATTAAAAGTTACACATTAAAATATAATTAAGAAAAGATGATAATTATAACTAACCTCCCCAGGAGTTTGTTCCTTCACTTTAGGTTCCCACAAGACAATTTCATTGTCAACACTCTGAAAACGAAACGTAATCCATTACTTAAGGAATTAGCAAGTAACCTCATGAATCAGTGAAATTTTAAATTAAAAAATACTATAATTATGACCCATTGTAGTAACTAGCCTAAACACCTTTAAAACTTTTTATCTCCCAAATATTAAGGGTAGTCTGATACTGAGCAATCACTCACCTTTGAGAGGATAAAATCACCCAGCCACCTATTACAGTCAACATAATTTAAATGAACTGAAGCATTGTAAACCTGAAATCAGGAAGAGCTATTATTAGAAATAAGAAAAAAAATCGAAACGATGGATGATAAGTACCAAAAGTAAACTGTGGGTTACCGGAAACTGGACATATTTTGTGGGAAACTTAGAAGGAAGATCTGTCCATGTGAATGATTTTTCTACATATGTCCAGAACTCTACAGTAAAATAACGAACATGATAGATTAAAATGAAACGGACAATACAATTGGAAGGTATACTAACAAAATTTTCACAAGCATAAACGGTATATATTTTGGTTTGTGCACAGGACACTGCTGCATGATGGTGGCACCCAACTATAAAATCGTCAACCAAACTGCTTATTTTAATTGACTTGGTGCATAAACAGAAAGAAGCATCATGTTTCTCACATGAATTTTCCAACATATAACAAAAATAATTGTTACTTGCGGCTTCCATGTTATCATTAAACAAATATCAAAGATACCAAAAACAACTTGTCAAATCCATTAAGAAGAGTTTATTACATGTAGGACAGAATAGATGTATAAACAGAGGTTAAGGGGGACCAAGGAACCATTAATAGCCTCTCTGAAAAAGTTGATGCAAAGGTGTCATTTGATCCATGTAGCCAAACCCATTTAATGGGAAAAGACCCTTTTTCTTAATCCTTTATTTTGATTATAACTGATGAAACAAGCTATAGTTGTTGCTTCAGACTGGCAGCCTAGTACCAATATAGCCAAACCCTTTTTCTTATCCATGTAGCCTTGCTTCAGACTGATGAAACCCTTTTTCTTATCCATGTAGCCAAACCCATTTAATGTTCTTGTTATTATCTCCATTAGTTAGAATGGCATTATTTTTGTTACCGGAAGGGATATCATTCTTGCTGGATAAAGTTATAAAAAATACATAACCAGTAATAATATGTATCATGAACAAGTACCAACAAATTGCAGTATCATTAAACAGTGAAACAGTTGCACAAAAATGCAAACGCCAAGAGGTTATGCAATATTCCTTATCTGTATTATCATTGCAATAAAGAACTTTCAGAATCTAAATATCTTACCTTTCATAGACCATATTTTTACAGTGTTATCCATGCCACAACTAGCAATACGATATATATCTGATGGATGGAAATCCTAAAGTAATCAAGAAAAAGTTAGTTGGGCTAATCTCCAAAATTCAAATCTTATATTATCAACAAGAATAGGTAACTAAGCAAGAAAAAGGGAGAGACATATTAGATGAAGAATACACTTACAACACTCAAGACTTCATTACGATGTCCTCCAGCTCCAGCGAATATCAAAATGCATATTCCAGTATGAACATTCCACAAGCGGACAGATTCATCCTGGTCAATCATAGATGTCATTGAATGAAAAACAAGGGATTCATTGAATAAGAAAAATATGGAGAAGATATTTACTTTGCTTGCAGATATCACAAGGGATGGCCTTAATGTTTGAGTCCTGATTTCATTTACAGAGTCTCCATGGCCAACAAAACTCTGCAATGAGGACGACATCATGTTAGGTAGTAGTAGTGGGGATTAGTACACAACCAATACATTGTCAACATTATTGAATAAAAAGATAGACATAAATGTGTTTTATATTTCTGCAAATAGTATTCTATTTGTTTTTAGTTCTTGTAATTTTTTTTGCTATTTCTTAGATCCCTGTGGTTTTCTTAAGTGTTATTTTTTTATTTATTACCATTAAATATACTTAGTTTGGCCCCTAAAACCTAAAAATAATAACGTAATAAAGAATATTTAAAATTAAGATAATTAGGTTCCCTTTAGGTGCTCAATTTATTTTAGTGATGTATTTACCATTTTATATATAACATAACAATTAATAAAAAACAATGTACTTCTGCAACTGCCTTTGGTGTACACATTTTGATGAATCCATGAGTGAGTTCATGCCTCAGGGTTACCAGGAACATGACACAAGTTCCAGTGCTTGGTTAGTGTTAGGTGTTCAAGTGAGTCTAAGTTTCACATTGGGTAGGAATGAGAAAGTTGAGCAATATATAAGAAAGAAGATCCGCAAACCTAATGCCTTAAGGTTTTGGGTTGAAGGTGGTGTCATTTCCTTATATGTTGGGCTCGGTTCTCATTGTTTGAGATCTCCCCAAGGTTTTCCCCCTCGAATTCTCCCAACAGTTAGTCAACTCAGGACCTAGACCCAACCATTTCTAGAAGGATCACTAGGAACATTGCACCGAAGCAAGGGCCAGGACAACAATTGTTCTCATTATTTTGTCTTTTAGTAGTATAGGTTGTCTTCTATGGGCTTGCATAAATAAACCTAGAGCTAGATAGATCCCTTTTCTAAAATTCGTTCAGTTAGTATATAAGTGGGTCCAAACCTCACTTTACAAGCCAATTTCATAAGGTTGAATTAGGCTTAAAATTCATTTCTTAAGATAGTATCAGAGTCATTTAGAACTTATCTTAACCAAATTTGATGGACTTATTGTGTTACCTCCTATTTGAACCGTTATTGGACCACCCATAAATATTTGGTCTCACATTTGACTAAATATAAGGTCATTTTATAGTAAAAAGTCAACTTCTTAAGACCTTAGACTAAATATAATTTTGAATCTCCTTTTCATCAATCATCTTGGAACCTCCTCCAAGAAGTGGCGTGCGTGACTTCTTCTAAACTACATCTTCCCATAATTCTTCCTTTCCACTTGTTCTTTTTCTTATTAACTCTAAGTGTTCCTATGTTCTTTAATTCCTTCTTGATTTCTTATTCTTCCATCATTACCATGTCATCCATTTGTGTATTATTATCTTTTTGCATTCTTTGAAGAGCTATTTCACACTTATATAACCCTTCATGGGTTAAATTCGTGTTGTAGTCCATGTTTAGCAATTTCAACGCATATCACATTTCCTACAATTTTATCCTTAATATTGTGGTAATTGTTTTCAGTGTGACAACTGTTTTTCTTAATTTTAGAAAATGTGGACAAACAGGTCTTATTGCATTAAGCCTATGTTACTAGTCTAAATAAGGCAATAACTTATAACTTAGTTTTTTTTTTTTTTTTAATATATTAACAACAGTGATTTTATATACTTTTGTCAAATAATGGTTGCTTTTTTGTTCATAAAATATTATTTAAAGAAGGTAATTATAACAATTTTAATTTTATATAGCAACAAATATATGTATTTATCATTTTATAAATAAATAAGGACTAGTAATAAAATGCATTCAATAATATGGATAAAATCATTTGCATATTACTTTTGAATAGTGGAAGAATAGAAAAAAAATATTTAATTCATTACTGTAATCAAAATACCTTGTGTATCTTCTCACTGCCAGCATCAATGACTCGGATTACCCCATTGATTCCTCCAGCCACAACAAATGGAGTCCCATCAACATTGCATGCCCAACTCACCGTGTAAAAAGACTCATCCTTCTGATCTACATAGAAACATATAAAAGTTAGAAGCAGTTTTATATACACATACCTAGAGAAATGAAGATTTAACTAGAGAGAGAAGAGAGTAGAGTGTCACAGTTGACTTACATCTTCGTCTACATAAGATTGCAAAACAGCAATAACTCCTCCTTCAAGACAATGATAAACAGTAACCTGAGGAATTAAGAAGAAAAAGTGTTAAAGGTTAAAAGTTGGGGAATGAAAAGATAAAAGGGAGGTGGAGGAAAAGAGAGAAGAGGGTACCCTATTGCCACCAACAGTGGCAAAAACATTGAAATAGCGGGAGTCTATGAAGTTAAAAACAACAGCATATAGAGGGCGCTTCCCCTCTTGGAGACGATTTGTAACTCTGTATTCCCTCTTCTTCGAAGAAGTCAGTGATCCCACCACTGGATCACATCCTAAACCAAACAGCTTTCCTGTTTCACCCACCATCTACTTCTCTACTTCTGTGGACGGACACTCAAGTTGCCTACAAAGAAGCAAAAGAGTAGGGATGTAATCTGGTTTAGTTGGACTGATTTGGAGCTGTTCAATATTCAAACTAGTCACGGTAACAAGTTGGGGCAAGTTTGTTAATGTTGGGTCAGGATCCCAAACTGAACCAGCTTGGACTATAGAGGCTTGGTTCGGCAGGGCAGCCAGGTGATTAGAGAAAGAAAAAAACATTTATTCTCAAAATTTGGAAATAAAAATCAGAAAAAATCGAAGAAATTATCAAACAAGTACACTACTAAAGATTAAAAACAGCTGACATTCTCCAGCCAATTTCATTTTAAGAAAATGACTCAGTTTTAACTTTGCTTTCACCTGATCACTTAACAAAACAAAAAATTGACATTCCATATTTAAATGACTCACAAACCGAACAGCTACTACACACAGCATGATCCAAAAGAGGATTATAAACTCACATGCAACACTACCAAGAATTGACAAAACCAAAACCATACCAGCAAATTATGGAACATCGATTCTAATCCATCAGATGGTGGACATAAACTTAAAGGGAGAATTGAAACTAAGTCAAGACCAAAGGAGAATTAAACAAAAACAAAGTCACACAAACACAAAGATTAGCATTCCAGTATACTTAGTTTATTTCATCTTTGAACATTCTAGTGATGCCACATGGACCTTGACTTGAACCTGATTTATTAGTTCAATTAAAAAAAGAGACTAATAAAATTAAACCCAAACTGCCAGGGTTTTAAGTGTCGAAGAAAAAAATGACATGCAATAAGTTCGCAATGCATGGTTTGAACCAAGCATAGAACTTAAACAAACTCCAAAGGGAAAGGGGAAAGTTAGTGCCTTGAAGCCAGGAACAAGAGTATGAGAAAAGAAAACAGCAGTTAGGGCATAATGCAAACTGGGAAAAAAAAACACAGAAAAAGGGAATGAAAAAAATAAAACCAAAAAACAAAAAGGTAAAATGTAAAGTTGAACCTTTACCACGCCGATGAGACCACGGTGGCCGAAGTTGGGACAGAGGTATAACACTTAGGTTTTTGCTGAGTCAAGCCCAAGTCTATAAATGGAGAGACTGTGGTGTTTCACAAAACTAATTATTTAGTGTCATTTTTCACTTTTTTTTTAACTAATTATTTAGTTTACTTTTCACTTTTTTTAAAACTAATTATTTAGTGTCATTTTTTATTTTTATTTCTTTTTAAGCTTCGTCCCTACATAAGATTTTTTTTTTTAAGAACAAATGTAATCATTGGATATAATGGAAAATTTGTTTGGATTAGTTCTTAAATTCAAGTAGTTTAAATTTTTAAAAATATCATTAGAGTAAACAAACTCTAACAAAGTCGGTTTAGAATTTGCTTTTGTATATGTAATTATATTACTGTAATTATAGTTGTCCTTGTTGATTATTGAATAAATATTTGTTAATTATAGGATTTGTGTATTGTTTATTTAGTTCCAAAGAAAAGGCATAAAAGTGGAAAGAACTCTAGGAATAAATTTAATTTTTTATTTTATCACAAGAATAAAGTGAATTTGCATGAAAGTGATACTATTTTTTTTTATTTCTTTTTTACTTTCTCTATCAAAAATATCTTAATGACCATATAGTATTAAATATGCTTTATAATCTCATGCATTATTGAAAGTAATCTTGCTTTAATAAATTATAATTATTATGCATTTTTTTTCTACCAAAACATTATAGGGAGCTATATAATTAAAAACTAAAATCAATTTATACTATTAAATATATGTTTTAAGATCACTACTATTATCCAAAAGTAATCTTTCATCAATAAATTAGAACACTGTATATAATGAAATTCTTACTCTACATATTTACAAATATTTAATGCAGTGCATATTCAATATCTAAATTTGAAATCATTTACAATGTTAAAACATCAAACATTAATTTATTGACACAGTCAATGTTCTTAAAGAACAATTCATATAAGTATGTATAAATGTAATCTTTTTTTAATGAGTATAAATGTAATATTTCTTAATAAGTAAAGGTGGAAATATGAGCATATATATCCACTTTTTATCATAATAATAAAAAATAACTAAAAGTGATTACTATAATAAAATTAATTAACCAATATTATTAAATTTTAAAAAATTACTAACTTTTATAATAATATAGTTATATAATAGAAATATTTATAATTTTTATCAAAATAAAAAGTAAAATATAATAAAACATGTATAAGAAATATTTATAAAAATATTTTATTTTTTTAAATTATAATTTTGATAATTATACAACAAAAACACTTTCAATATAAGTAATTCAAAAATATTATAAAACTTATAAAAAATTCTCAACTTTTAATAGTATAATTATATAAAAGGAATATTTATAAATATTTATCAAAATAAAAGTACAATTATAATAAAATAAGAAATATTTATAAAATATTTTAATTTTTGTTTAAAAATTATAATTCTAATAATTGTACATAAAACCATTTTCAATAAAAGTAAGTATTATAATAAAATTAACTAATATCAATAAAATTATAAAAAAATTATCAACTTTTATGATAGTATAGTTATATAATAGGAATATTTATAATTTTTATCAAAAGAAAAAGAAAAATTATAATAAAACATGTATAATAAAAATATTTATAAAATATTTTAATTTTTGTTTAAAAGTTGTAATTTTCATAATTATACAAAAGACACTTTAAATTTTTATAAGTGTTTTCTTAGATGATAAAAAAATAAAAAATTAGTTAATGCATATAAGAATATAAAATGATAAAAAAAAGGTAAAAGAATAATTACAAAATCCAGACCTGTTTACATATAAGTTTTCTACACATCAAAGGTTTTATTGTAAATTAATATACATTTAAAAAAAAGTGTTAATACACAATTTAATACGTATATATTCAAGACAAACTCTATGAGAAGTGAAATCCATCATACTTCTTTTTAATAATTTCAAATAATAACTATCATATTTTAAATTACAATATTTTCAGGACAAGTGTTAAAAATTTTGTAAGGAATAAATTATTTTAAAGTCACAAATTTATTATAAGAATATGTGAATTGATACAAGTGATTAAACCTGTGCAATTAAATTTTCATCCTTCTTAATGCAATTTTTAGTATCTCCCATCAGCTAAATGTTTATGAGAGAGATTTTCTAATTTTTTTTTCTTGTAAAATCATGGAACAAACTCTATACACTGTTACTAAAAAGATTTTTCTCCATCATTCTCTTCTCACTCTCTCCTTTGTTCATTTATTATGGAACAAAGCATCCATTTTACAGCCCACAAGATATTACTGAGATTAAAATAATGTACATAATTAATTCTCTAAATATACTTACTTTTGAGAAAAGATTAATGATTAATTCCTTTATTATTTATTTATTTTTAACAATAAAAAAAGAATATTATTTGTTTACTCATTCTTCTCTTTCCCGAACCCACAGGAACAGGTGTTTTTTCTTCACCTTGTTTTGCATGTGACCAGTTTCAAATCACGAATCAAACAGGGAAGATCTGTTAAGGCATTTCAGTGTTCACAGCCGGAGAAAGCTACAACATGCCTGAAAATTTGACCTCCGACAATTCCATACCTTCAGGTTATGTTTGCTTCTATTCCTTTAACCCAAATATCAAATTGAATAAGATGAATTTGTTTTTTTAATGGAAGAACGAGTACCCGTGATTTATTCTGCGCGATCAAGTTTTAATTTTGAATGATGGGTATTGAGAAGAAAATGTGTCAGGACTCGAAAACGATGAGAAGCAGAATTGGGCTGCGTCACCTTCGACTGTTTTCAACCACTTTGCTACAAGTGGACTTTCCGTGGCGGTTGCAACTGCAATTACTCACCCTTTAGGTGCTTTTCTGTGTCATTTGCTACTACTTTATGTTTATTCTGCTAAGGGCTGTTTGGATATTAACTTTGGGTTTCTAAAGTTGTTTTTTTTCCTTCACCAACTACCTTGCATCTTTAAGTGTTGCTACCCTGATTTCTGCATACTTCAATTTGAACTGGTTGATTTAGTTGAATATAAACTGTTTATCAGTATAGAACGACTTCTCAGTTTCCTTTTGGTTGTGCATGGCATCAGATTGTTCCTGCAATGGTCAATTTGATTTAATCTTAATGTCCAAATTGATTACAAAAGTGTGACATTAAAAGCCAAATTTAATGTTCTGTATATCCTATAAATATTGGATTTGAGAGTGAATTAAGTTGTTTCAATATTATTGGCTTAAAGAAAAGGTGGCACTGTATGTATATAGAGACTGGATTTGATGAGATTTAGTGAAAAATCTTTACTGTTGATGATAGAATAAATAGTTTGTTTCAAGGTTCTCTAAAAGGAGATCTGCTTAGTGAAGTTGGCATAGAGGTTGTCAAAATCAAGATCTGAGAGTTGAGAATGCATGGTACTAAAATAAAATTCACTCACATGCATAAAAAAATATGAATTTGTTAGAATCCAATTTCTCCATTTTCTCATCAATGGTTGAAATTACTTTCACCGAAAATACTTTTATAATACTGGACGTATGACAAATTCTGCATATAATGTCTAAATTGTATAAGCGTTATTATTTTGTGTTAGACTGTGAGTCTATGCACCTTTATATCTTGAAGACTGATCTGATATATTTATGAATGAAAGAACAATGTGATGCTGCATATATATTTTGAGGACTAAGTTAGGCGTTGATTCTATTCTTTTGGGTACCCATACTTGATACTTCACAAGTGGCAAAGCCAGATTAGGAACTTTTTGAAGCTACAATTGAAGTCTACAGCTGTAACGAAAATTTCATCTTTAAGTTGGTGAAGATCACATGAGATTGAGCCCTTGCATATGTTACGAAGTAATGAATCATTAAAGATATCTATATATCATGTTTCTATGTTCTGTGCAGATGTATTGAAAGTAAGGCTACAAATGCAACTTGTTGGCCAGAAAGGTCCTTTGAGTGGAATGGTAGTTTGCTGAGTACAATCTTTCCTCTTTAGACCTTAGTTATCACATTATAATACAAAACTTTATCAGCTGAGCATTTGTTCAGGGAAAAATATTTTTAAGTGCTGTGAAAAATGAAGGACCAAAGTCTTTGTATCAAGGTTTGACACCTGCACTAACAAGGTCAGTTGTTTATGGAGGACTCCGCTTGGGCCTTTATGAACCCTCTAAGCATGCCTGTGATCTTGCTTTTGGCTCCTCCAATGTTTTAGTTAAACTTGCTTCGGGAATGTTTGCTGGCGCTGTTGCAACTGCACTGACCAATCCAATGGAAATTCTCAAGGTGAGGTCTCATATATTTTAGTATCAAATTAATTTTTTTTTCCTTTTTTCTTCAAAATCATATTCCCACAATCAGGTCCGTTTGCAAATGAATCCAGACATGAGAAAGAGTGGACCAATTTCAGAGCTTCAAAGGACTGTATCTGAAGAGGGAATCAAAGCTTTGTGGAAGGGGGTGGGCCCTGCCATGGCCAGAGCCGCTCTCTTGACTGCATCCCAGCTGGCTACATATGACGAAACCAAGCAGGTAAAACTTTCAATGTGTATTTTTGTTTTTCTGGTTCTCTTCCCCCTTCATTTTTGTCTTCACTGTCATTTGTTTCATTTTGTTATTATGCAGATTTTAGTAAGGTGGACATCTCTTCAAGAAGGATTTCCCCTACATCTGATGTATGACACTGCTGCTAACTTTGATTCTTCTTTACATCTTTTCTGATGCAAACTGATTCAAAGTAAATGGAACATTTGTTAAAATCTGAAAATTGATCGAAATCATGGGTGACGACAGCCTTAGAATAATAAGACTAAAGAAATTTGAACAAAATATTATATTATTAATCTGGGTAAATCCAACAAGAATTTGCTTTCGAGTTGATTTTATTGTGTATTGAAACTGAAGTACATATCTTATGGAAGTTGACTAACCTGTTTTATTCATCTGACAAACTGAATTTTTTTCTAGATTGGCATACCATACAACTCTGGATTATCTGAACTTGTGCTTTCACAATTTATCATTATCTTCTAAATAATTTTTTCGATTATCTGACCTAGCTGATGTAATTACGGTTCGCTCCTTGTATAGCTCAAGCACTGCTGCCGGCATACTGAGCACCCTTGTTACTGCACCCATTGATATGGTTAAAACACGTCTCATGCTGCAACGAGAAGCCACGGGAATTAGAATATATAAAGGAGGGTTTCATTGTGCATACCAGGTATTAATTTTTCCTAGTCTTCTGCTTCTTTACCCAATTATATTATATTGTTGCCAAATATAGATTTATACCTTCACAAACTTTTGGCCAAACCCTGAAATGATATCAAGGGAACAGGCATTTTAATGGGATGATGATGACTACTTGATTGTGGGATTGTTTAAAGAGCATAGCTCAATTTTTGTCTAAGATGGGACATAGCTTAATATTATAGTGTAAGGTGAAACTACTCCTTAATTTTCCATTGCCAGGTTTGATGGACTAAAGGGATTTGGGGAACAAGATTTTTTTAATTTTCCTTGGTGGAACTTGTAAAATGAAAAGAAAAATTCCTTAGTGGAGGCCATAGTTGTACATTTAAAATTGTTATTGTTTGGAAATATTAAGCAATTGACCTTTAAATGAATTTGTTCACGAGGCTGGGCATATTTAGCCTTCTAATAACTTCTTTCCTGTGAGATTTATACTGTTGTTGTAATTTGGTACCATTGCTACCTTCATTAAACTCTTATCAACGAGGATGTCATTCATGTATGCATAACTGCATTCACTATAAAATTACTGTTATATAATGCATTTCTTATGTGTGGTACCAGGTACTGCTCAGTGAGGGTCCAAGGGGACTTTACAAAGGGTGAGTTTATGTTGGTCAGCATGATTCTTGTTCCTTAGCTTTGTTTCACACATCTAAAATCTTCTATAAATCACAACTACTGTCTGTGTATTAGTTTTCTTATGTGGTAACTTTTGTCTCAGGGGCTTTGCAATTTTTGCAAGATTAGGGCCACAAACCACAATTACATTTATATTATGCGAGGAGCTAAGGAAACTCGCTGGATTGAAGGCAATCTAGTGGCAGGAATCTCCACTGCTAGCTAGTGCCTACACCACTATCATTAATGAATGCTGAAGAACTAATCCTTTTGCAAACAAAATCCCTCCCAATTGGGAAAATTCTTTTTGGTATTTATTCTTTCTCATTATTTACACCGGTCACTTGAAGTGCATTCCCCGGTGAACCAGATTACCCTTTTGACCTGCAATAACGCAAACGATATTAAGATATTCATTCGTCTAGCATGCAGTTGCCATGCTTCTTTTTTCCTTTCCCCATTTACTGCATTGTGGTCCTGACCAGTTAGAGAGACTCAGGATTATATACCATTGTATTAAGAAAAGAGTATTGAACATTGGTTGTTTTTTGCATGGATGGTTTTGCTGTTTACATGGGTTTTCTCATCTCTCAAGTACTGTGTGCTGCTTTTACTTCTGGCTCTTGTTTTGTATTCAAGGCTAGTGGGCTATTTAATTGTTGGGGATTTCGATCAGTAAGTAAGTACATTTTTGGAGAAACTGTGACAAGATACATACTCGTAGGTATAACGTGAAAGGCTTTCCTGGTTGGAATTTTGGTTGCAACCAACTCATTTTATTTTAAGGAAGTTTCTTTCTTTACACTCATTGTTACGTGCAATCTTCTCTCAATTGCCAGGGCAAGGGAAAATAAGGCCTCTGACTCACCAATTAAACCATTCTTACTGTCTAGTTTCTTCTGCACATAATCTCAATAATGATATTCATGATGTTATGTAGCGTCTAATATAATCCCAATAATTCTGTGACCAACTTTGTCTGAATTACCAGGACAAGATAATGTCTTACCGAAAAATCTTAAGAATCTAACTTCTATATATTTTAAGCATAAAAAAAATCATGTCATAATAGCGTGTGCATACGAAATATGGTCATGGTTTGTCGTGAGTAATTGTTACTGATTCAGTTAATAGTTATGTTGAAACTACTCAATTAGTTAGTAAACATTTCATGTCTTGATTCTTAGGTACTATAACTTTCCATTAAATGAGACTAGTAAAAAAGCATGATCCAGCTAGTAAGAATTTAATAAATGAATTACAAAGGAATGGAATTTCAAATCTTAGAAAGCAAAAAAGCAGCAAGTAACTGTAGATGTGTGGTAGGATAGGGCCCTGTCAAACAGGTTTGGAATGAAAAGGACAAAGTTCAGGTGCAGCTCATGATTAGTAAAAAATTGCAATGTGTTCAGTGTACTTTGATTTCTAAATGCTCGTTCATTGCAGAAGGAAATTGCTGTGTGCATTTTTTTAACAAAGTTATTGAGCTTTTTGACAAGACAGTTTCCAACGTCTATGTTCCCACTGGCATACTTTGTTCCATGATGTTGTTGTAGTTTTGTTTTTTTGTTCTTTTCTTTTCTTTATTTCTCAAGGAATTAAGAACCAATAGGGATGTTTATCATTATCTTGTCCCATTAATTCAGCTTAATCTGAAACTAAATTTGATTGCTGAAAATGTCCTTGGTGGGACATTTTCTAATTCTGCCTAACTCATTTTAAACTAAATTGTATTATAATTTCATCCAACGCGATAACGTATTATCAACGGAGCTTGAGATGGATAGACACTTTTGTCTATAGCGTTTTTCAAAATTCAAACACCATATTAAGATAATATGGAAAGGAATATGACAATTTAATATTTTATTTCCCCTTGTAGTGTAGTGGCCATGTTTAGGGGTTGGATGGGTCTGAGTTTAAAGTGAAACCAAATTTCACTGGAGTATATTTAATTGGGTCTGTTGATTTAAATTTTAAAAAGTTGATCAATTTAAATTAAATTCATTCAGTTATGATTAGGTTAATTTGTTTTTCGTAAAAGTAAGTTTTATAATTTTAAAGTTTATTAATTTATCCAAATCAGTTTTAATTTTATATTAATATAAGAAAAATGTTAAAAGAATAAGTATTTGTTTATTTAGCTTTAAAATTTTGTATTTATTATTTCACATATGTTATTAAATGTTTATCTGAGAAGTAATAAATATGGCTAAATTAAGATGAAACTACAGACATTACAAGTACAATTTAATCAGTTTGTTTTATATTGTGGGATTCATCATCAATTGACATAAACAAAGTATCTAAACTCTTACTCCTTTGAGAATATGGTGGAAGATAAAATTTGGAGTAGCTAACTGGATGAATTAGATTCGAGAGAAGCTAAAAGCGATGGTCCCATAAAAAAGATCATATTAAAATTATGATTAGAGATTGTACAATAGGTGTTACATAATGATTGGATTTGAACAAATTTAAATACATAGAGTCAAATTTAAAAAATAATAATTTAAATCGAAGCAAGTCATTTTCATACAATTTAGTCGACAGTTCAAATTACCAAGCGAAGTCCATATTTTTGGAAGCAATTATTATAATTTAAAATTAAAACAATAATTTTTTTATTAAAAAATATATACATGTGTAAAATTTTATGTATCAAACTTCTATATTTAAAGTTTGAAATTAGTTCCCCCATTCTTCCGCTACATTAAACCCATGAATTAGGCGAAAACAACGTGTAATCCATAGTATTATTCACGTGGATGTTTAAAAGTGTTATTATTATTAGGTAGAAAATGATTAGCATTTAGATTAGTAGATTAGAAGTTTGATTAAGAAGTTGAGTGAGGATAAAGATTATTGAAGAATGAAGGGCACCCACCTCACCAGCAGCACCCACTACGCCACTACCACCACCACGAACCAACAATGCCACTTCCTCAACAGCTGTACCCGGTGGCATCTTCGTAAATTTCCCCACATTCCAGCCCTTACTCAAACCATTCACTATTAACAATAATGTATAGTAATTATCACCATCCCATTTTCTAATTTCAAAATAACTATACAATATTAATAATAATAATAATAATATTATTATTATTATTACCATTGTATTGAAGATCTAAGTTCCCGTTTGGCATTCCCATTGCAATTGCTATTCCCATTTCCCTGCGACCACTCCAATCCAAACCAAATCACACGACACGTAGAGTCACAATACAAGAGAGTGTTACTGAGAGAAAAGCACAGAGAGAGAGAGAGATTGGTGGTGGTTGTGGTTGTCATTAATGGCGGAGGTGAAGGAAGAGAGTAAATCCAGTAAGGAGGAGAGTGTGAAGCTGTTCGTGGGTCAAGTGCCGAAGCGCATGACGGAGGAGGAAGTGCTTGCAATGTTCAAGGAGTTCGCGTTGGTTGACGAGGTCAACATCATCAGAGACAAAGTCTCTCGTGCTTCCCGAGGTACTAACCGCATCCAAACTCCAATTTCAATTCAAATTCAAATGTGCCTGCTCCCATGCTTCGGATTTGTCTTTCCTTGCTTGCAGGATGCTGCTTTCTGATTTGTCCCTCCAGGGAAGAAGCGGATAAGGCGGTTAATGCCTGTCACAACAAGAAAACGCTTCCTGGGGTCAGTGCCTTCTCGAATCTTCGTTTTTCTCCTTCTTCTTCTTCTTGTTGTCTGCTTTTGAGAGTGTTCAAAGTGAAATGTTTTGATGGCGTGGAATTTGAATCCTAGTGTGGAATAAGTGGCTGCTTCTATAAAAGTCGCTGATGCTGACCACTACCTCTTGATTTGCCCACTACATCTCTCTATTTTTAGCAATTTCTATCTATCTAGGCACTTGCTATGTTTGATATTTCGGAAGCCTACACAACACACACACACACACACTATCACTGTTTAACTAAACACCTAATATTATTAGGGTAGGCCTCAATCTATGAGAGATCGAGTAGAAATATAAATAAGATTTATTTTATAGTGTATTTTTGTCATTATAAAATATGTTCCTGTTAAGCTTATTTGAGTGTACAGCGGGAAAATTGCTCGTCAAAGGTTTTGCACTTTGCAAGTTGAAGTTGAAGTCAATCGTGTAATTATTTGCGATTGTTCTGAGATTATATGTAAATTTGCTTTCAAAGTTGTGATCCGGTGAGCAATACGTGTTCGTTATTTGGGAATCAATAATTGTTGTTTGTCTGTAAACTGAAAAAGTAAAAATAAGCGTTAATGAGTCGACAATGATCTCTTTTAGAAACATGCTTTTATGCTTCTTTGATATTGTTAATAGGTGGAGGTCCTTCTGTATCATGCTCCACTTTCGGGTGGTTGCTTAGGTATCCAGGCTGGGTATCTGCTATTCTGTTTAATTGTTGGTCCTGATAGTTGCGCTTGAAATATGCATAACAAGCTAAATCAAATTTAAAATATTTGTATTCTTGACTGGCCGCATGAGTGCCATTGATGACACGTGACATTTTTACTTTTGTAACTATGATCTGACGATAATACTATTCTCCTTCTGATTCGTAAACATCCTATTTTTTGTGTCCAATTCAGGCTTCCAGTCCGTTGCAAGTGAAGTATGCTGATGGTGAATTGGAAAGATTAGGTCTGATATATCTTCATCTTGTAGTTAAATATTTTGTTCAGCAACTCCTTTGTTATGCATTATGTAAAGAATGAGAAGTTCCTCCTCTCACTTTAAGACGAGTATTGGTCTCCATAAATAATATTCTGTTGTCTCTGTCCAGAACACAAACTCTTTATTGGCATGCTTCCAAAGAATATTTCTGAGGATGAAGTCTCTGATCTTTTCTCAAAGTATGGAAACATAAAGGATTTACAGATTTTAAGGGGTTCGCAGCAGACAAGTAAAGGTGCTTAATGTTACAGATGAAGCTATCCTTTATTCCTTTTGGGATTTGGTGCTTCTTAATAGCAAAGCTTTATTATAGCTGTATTCCTTTGTGCAGGATGTGCATTTTTGAAGTATGAAACCAAAGAACAGGCCGTAGCTGCTCTTGAGGCAATCAATGGAAAGCATACAATGGAGGTTGGGGTTTGTTAAAACTATCACATGAATATTTGACAGTATTTATTTATTTGGTTATTGGCACTAGTGGAACACGTGTGTAATATTATGAGTGTTTAGGAATTTTTCATTGATTACTATGTGATAGTTACGTTGGGAATGAGAGAAATTGATTTAATGCATCTTGAGTGCAACTATATGGTCAGCCAATTGATGATAATTTCCAATTTGGAGGCAGTATTTCCTGTTAGCTAAATTGTAAATTAGCACTGACTGATCTTCAGTGTAATAGATTGGACATTATTGATCATTCTTCACGTTATGAGTTGTTTTAGATTCAGGAAATATTTATGGTTCCTAATGTGGTAGAATGGAAAAGTGCATGCTTTAAAACTAAATTACAATTTTAGTTGTAAATGGTTATTGCAGCACTTTGGACATTCAAGCAGCTTCCACCCACAAAATCCTGTTGGTGAGGGATGTGAACATAATCGTGTCTCAGATTTTATTGCTGGAGCACCAATACTTGGTTTATTATTCTAATTTTTTAATTCTTCTCTTGAATTAGAAATGTTAGCTGATTTTGAGCTCTGCAATTTTATGAAAGGGAAACAGGCCTCCATTTGGTTTGTGTAAGATAACTTGTAGGCTTAGGTTGACACGATGTTTATATGACAAGGTTGAACTGAATTCAAGCTTGGCAAGAGAAAATTCAAGCCCTGGCCGAGACTTGCTATATGTTTGCACTACCTGAATATAGCTCAAACTTGGGATTGTTATACAGAAGCACACTTGTACAGATAGGCAATCACTCATATGACGTGATAAATATGCAGAAGAAGCTAACACACTTGCAAACTAGCATCGTGGTGGACTTAGACGTGCATTTCATTCATTCAGAACTAATTGGCATAGGGTTTACTTAAAATTTACATTTCCACTCCACAGCCACTAATGCTTCAGAAGTTGACTAATCAAATACTATGTTCATTTAGGCACCTAATTTTTTACCATGTTAGCACAACAGTAGAACCTTTTTTTCTTTAGTGGTTGATATGTTTGCTACTTATACATGGTGAAAATTCTCAATGAAATGGCTAATTGAAAATTATATAAATTCAGACAATTGGAATCTGATGATTATTTTTCCTTCTACAGGGTTCAAGTGTTCCTTTGGTTGTTAAATGGGCAGATACTGAAAAGGAAAGACAAGCTCGAAGGGCTCAAAAAGCACAGTCCCAAGTTTCTAACATGCCGCATGCTGATACTCAACAACCCTCATTATATGGAGCCTTGCCAATGGGTTATGTTCCTTCATATAATGGATATGGTTATCAGGTTAGTTCTTTTGTAATGCGCTAGTAGAATATGTTGCATTTTTCCCCTTAATTCAGTGAACTTTCTTCAGTTTAATCATGATGCCTTATCCGATATTATTACATTTATGGATTAATGTTTGTTATTTTTCATGCCTAACTTCTTGATGAAGGTATATGTTTGAATAATCATGTTTTCTTAATAGGCACCGGGGGGTTACGGGCTCATGCCCTACCGTTTTCCACCAATGCAGAATCAACCAGGTTTTCATAATATGAACATGAACCAAGTAAATGCAGTGAGGCCTGAACTTGGTCACAGTATGAACCCTAGAAATTATCCTGGGCCTCCTGCGAGTTACATGGGCTCTTATCCTGCCATGCCAGGTATACAGCATCCAATAGTATATCCCAGAGGAATTGCAAGTCCGAGGCCAGTGAGTACTTCTCTTGGTTCTGTTTCACCTGCAGGTGGGAATAACAACTATTCATCTTCAGGTGCCAGTAAAAGTTCCAATGGTCAGATTGAAGGTTGTTATTATCTATTCTTTATTTGTGTATGTTGTGCGTACATAACATGCCTGCATTTGTATGAACATATAATAGGCCTTTTCCCATGTCTGTCCTTAGAGCGGGAAATGTTAGTTCCCTTGGTAATTGAATTTATTTTCATTATTTTAATTTTTCTTAGGACCACCTGGTGCCAATTTATTTATTTATCACATACCTCAAGAATACGGAGACCAAGAGCTTGCAAATGCATTTCAACAATTTGGTAGAGTTTTGAGTGCTAAAATTTTTGTTGATAAAGCGACTGGTGTAAGCAAATGTTTTGGTAAGACTGTTAGGCCTGTTAATGAATTTGATGAGTTTTGGGTGGAGCTTGTATCTGATTAGCTCCCGTTTGCAGGGTTTGTTAGTTACGATACACCAGAAGCTGCTCAATCTGCCATTAGTATGATGAACGGTTGTCAATTAGGTGGTAAGAAATTAAAGGTTCAGCTTAAGAGGGATAACAAACAGAGTAAGCTTTACTGATGATGGTGGATAATAGAAAGCTGTATAATTCTCATTTCTCCTGACCCATCTGTTGTCAATACAATTTGTAATTTTCTGTAACATGAAAATTCATTTAGACATTGATTATTAATTTATTGATTTTTCCCATTGAACACATACTGATTATATTAGAAGTTCATTTCTTTATTGGTTTCATCCGGTATGAGAAGATCAATATTCTGAGTCGCATTGACACCAAACAATAGTATGTTTATGTGTTACCCTTAGTTCACTGCTATTTCTTTCCAGTGTTTACCATGTAGGAGGCATGAACTATTGTTTTCACCTCCCATTATTTGCTAATTATTTCCAGCTGGATCAGCGGATTAGAACAGTAGACGGCGGGGTGAGGGATTCGGGTTGGTAATTTTCTTACTCTTATTATTGCCTCCATTCTACTTTGATATTTAGTGTTAATTCATGCAGGTTAAAGAATACTTTAATAGAAGTAAAATATTATTGCATTTAGACTAGAACATTCGTATTTAATCTCATTGTTTGTGATAAATTATATAGTCATTATTAAATAGCAAATAGTAAAAAGAGAATTAATGATATTTTACTTAGAGGTGAACTCCTGATCATTGAAAAAATCAAATTGAACCGAACAAAAGTAACAAGTTGGATTGAGTTGAGAGGAAAGTCATTTTTTGATCTAGTCATAGGTTAAAAAAATGAAAACAGTAACTTGATCTGACTTGGTGGTTATTTATATCAGAAGAAAATTTACATGCAACATTATAAGAATTATGGGTGCTCTAATTACATTTAGAATTTCATTTGGACAACATGTAATGACATTTGATGGATGTCTTTATGAATTGATTTTCATTTAGTTTAATATATGACTTCACCCAAGAGGAAGGAGGGAAATGTGATAAAACTATCTTTTTCCCTTCGTTAATTTCCTTAGAAAGTAGAAAGGAAAAAAAATGGTATGACAACCTAAATTTAAAATCTCTCCAAAATGAAAAGCATGGGAGAAAGAAGATAGTTCAATACACTAAATACCTAAAATAGCATTACTTATGGGTATATTTTTCTTACAGAAGAGTACTATAACGTTTTACAGGCATATTTAACTTTACTTTCTTTAATTTTTTTACTAAATAACTAAAAAGTCGTCTCTTTTTTTTTTTTTTCCCTTAAACTAAACATAGTATTTATGAGGCGATGAATATTTGAACAATATTGGAATTGAAATGGACTTGACTATTTTTCCTCACGTAACTTGAAACATTGGCTAGAAAGTTAAAACGGATCAAATCAAGTCAATAAATACAGATTGAGAAAAAAGGTCAAGAACTCATTATATCTATTTTGCTTCCATATCCGAGACTCCAGCAGATTCGCTTTTGACTTCATCAAACATCAATAATTTTTTTAAAAAAAGCTAAAACATAAATTATATGGAACAAAGACCATATAGAGTACAGAAACAGTGCTGTAATAACAACTTCTTATGTAAACTAGTGACAGTCTCTGAAATGTCACTGTTTCTGAAAGCGTCAGATAGTTGCTGCTTTTGTGCATCATTGGTGGATTCATTAAGCCGGTTTGGTTGGCAAAAAGTGATAATAAACGAATTCTAGCCCACTAAGCAGATTCACCGTGTCTGAGAATATTTTCCTCTAAGGAAAACATTTTGGTTTAATTACACTTTTTTTTAATATTATCTCAATTTATTTTTATATATTTTGTCTTCATTTTCTCAAATGTTGCAGAATGTGTCAATGGTATCTCATTTTCACTTCATTCAATTCAGACCTGTAAACGTTTTTTTCTTTAAAATCATCAATAAATATACCTATTTAAAATAATAACATAAAATAACTTTTTTTATATCATTATTAAAAAATTTCATTTTCTTCTAATAATCACTCACGTATCGATTCTTAACACACAGGAGGACCACCAGTACAAAATTAAAATAGAGCTTTTTCCAATAATGTTGATTAAAAGTCATGATTATATTAAAAGTTATTTTAGTTATATATATATATATATATATATATGTTTATTGATAATTTAAAATAATCAAAAATATGTTTAAGATTTAAAATATGTCAACAATAAATCTTAATCGGAAAATTTAGTTTACTATTTTCAGTGAACTCTCATTCTCATGTTTTAATTATCCACAATATTTAAATATAGATCTTATTTAAAGAAATCAAGTCAATTACCACTCAAACCAACATTGTTATATAGTTTTAAAAAGCTAGAAGTAAAATATGTCAAGAAAAAAAAAAGTAATACTTTCAAACAAATAATAAATTGGGGGAAGATATAATTAAGTTAAAAAGGCTTTTAGATTATTCGTAAAAATAAGTTAAAATAATTATGATTAATTTATCGGACACGTATAGGCATACTAAAAACATGTAACAATTAGTGATCTCTTGGCATTGGCGGGTACTTATTGGAGTTTGGGCGTCCACTACCGTCTTTTCACGCATGCATTCCATTAACAAAATTAGGTATGATTGCAAATCTTCTACTCATGTATGGATAATATACTACTTTATAAAAAATCAACAAACAATGTTACATAAATATACATACCCTTATATAAAATATCTTCAAATGGTAATTTATTTTCATAAAAAATTAAAATATCTTATAATAAAATCTATAATTTGAATAAATAATTAAAAAATAAATTAGAGTCATTTAAAATTAAAAAATTCACTTTAAAAAGTTAGTGATTTAAAACTTTTATAATATCATATTTATGTATATTTTTTTCTCAGTATGATTTTGGTTGAAAAGATGATTAAGATCAAAGATGATTGATGATAACTATAATTTCTTTATTAATGTTAAAAAGAGTTATTTTTATATTTTACTCAATATTAATTGGAGTTTTCTTATAGAATATTGGGGAGACTTTTTTAAATATAAAATAAGTTTTTTCAATTGATATTATTATAACTATCTTTTTGTCAATATCTACAATAAATAAACACATATGCTATTCATTCAATTAATATTAATATTAAGTAGAAATCTCTTTTTATTAATATACATCAGGAAAATTATTTAGTCAACATTAAAAAAAAAAATCAAGTTAGTAAAAAAAATTTAATCATTAATATCATAAAAATAAACTTGATAAATGTCATTAAATAAAAATAATCACAATTAATGTTATTGGAGAAAGCATTTTATAAATATCAATTATTTTTTTAAAATTGATTAAAAAATTAGTTGTAATTAATATATTAACTCCAAACCCAGAAAAATATTTATTGTATTTAGATTTGACGTTTTGGTTTGAATATGAACCTATGTATTTTTAAATCCATGCACCCACCGAAGTAGAACCACTAAAAGAAACAATTATTAATTAAGCCAAGTATGGCAATGATTTAAAAATTGAGTTACGAAAGTTTGTTCATTTTTAAAGATTAATTGGTTTTTTATATTCATTCATGATTTAGATCTTTCCTTCCTTCATAGTCTGATTGCAACTTGTTTCATAATCTTAGCTGGCAAACGTGGTCGAGAGATCCATTTTTTTTTTAACATGACTTTACATAAATTTAAGTAAAAATAATATGTTTATAAAACATAAAATAAAAGAAATATTTATATAGACTAAAAACAAAAAAAAAAATATTTGTACGTAGACAGTGATATGTACAGAAAAATTTAACATCAACATAATCTACCATTTTCTTCGATTTTGTTTAACTTTGAATCTTTAATTCAATTTTTCGTTTTTCAATAAAAATTATAGAATAATGGTAAAATAAATTTTTAAAATATATGGCGTTCGGTATTTAAATAAATAAAGCAATAGAGGTATCATATTTAATGTGTGAAATTGATGAAAGCACGTGTTCATTGTAGGTGCATTGAGGATGGTGCCTAGATCGCACGTGTATAACACATGAGCAGAGCTAGGTACGTGGATAAACTCGCCGACCATACTCTGTAATTTTAACGGTCAAATTCATATTTGACAAAAATAAAATAAATTCAAAATATTAATTCAAAATCTAAATTGTCAACTATTTTTAAAATTTAATTGTGATTTATGAAATAAAAAACACTTGTTTAAAATCATGATATTCTCGTATCTCAATCTATTTAAAAAAGAACGTATACTTTTTAAATCCCATAGAAATTTACAACCATCTATCAATTATTTGTCTATGTAATTAATTAAATTTTAAATGAATGATAAATTTAAGTGCTTTAAATTAAATTTTAATTAAAAATTTAGTTCTATTAAGTATTTTTTTAATTTTTTAATTCAATTTATGCATTTAGATTTTGTTTTTATTTAGAGTGATGTTATTATTTTTTTGGTATTGTGGTTATTATGTGGCTATCATTTAAATTTTCATTCTATTAACTCTCCGAAATATTTATCAATTAAAATTAACGATATTCGATTGAAGCATATAACAATTTTGAATACTCAATTAAATAAAATTTTTTACTAAAAATTCAATTAAAATAATTAAATTTATAAACAATTTAAAATTTAGTTAAGTTATTTTCTATTTTTTTATACCGAGATACATCACTAATAACATGAAAAATACCTCTCTCACCCAAGTTAACAATGCAATCTAATGAGATGTACTCTATTGAAAAATATAACCATTTTATATACTCAGTATTTATTATAATAATTCAATTGAAGATATTCAAATTATGAAACATTTAAAATTTAGTTAAATCTATATATGAATAGAATTAAATGTCTAATTAATTTTTTATCAACCATACATATTCAAATGACATAATAAGAAAATTATTATGAAAAATCTAATTAGTAAAGTAAGGAAAGGAAAACTTTAACTTTTTAAGTTGTGTAATTTAATCCATGATATAAGAATATACATCAAATACAGTATTTCCGAAAATAAAAGAACCAAAGTGTTATTAGTTAAAATTAAATATTTATAAAAGGGTGAGAGTATTATCTTTAAATTTAAAATATTTTGTAAACTTTTGGTTTATTTGAAAAATACACCTTGTTCTAAAACGTATTTTTCAATTTCTTTTATAAAAGAAAAACACATCAAAATGACTTGAGAAAAGGGTAGAGTTGTAATTGTAAGTAAACCCTTACAAAACATGTTGCTTTCATCTCATCTCGTGTCAGCATCCACTTAAATAAAACGCGTTGCGGTAAACTAACCTAACTATAGCCCATTTTCTTGACAAATTGGGATAGCCAGAAAATACACATTAAACACGTTTAAGGCAAGTTAGAGAATTTAAACATTTTTATACATTTATTTTATAATATTAAATTTTTAGTTAAATAGATAAGGCTATTGAATATGATCTTTTTTTTTTTTTCATAAAACCTAAATTATTATTTTTTTAATAAATGGACCAAGTTAGATAAAAGTGAAAAACAAGTTACCTGACCCTTATCCAATGTGGGTTGATTTGGGTTAACTAAAAACATATAAAAATTATTAAGAAAATGGAAGAATGGTGATGAGTAATATCAGGAGTCGTATAATAGTATTAAATAGAGTAAAAATTATAGAATTACACTGCACAATTTCCTATATATATATATATATATATATATATATATATATGTTTGGGTGTTAGATATTCTAATTATATATCTAAAATAACTTTAAAATGGGAACTGAATTGATAATATGAAGCAACTTAAATTGATTTAGATTGATCAAGTCACCAAGTTGATCTGTCCACCCAATATTCTTTTATAGTTTAACATGAGTTGAGTTGGAAAAAAAAAGAAAAATAGTTATCGAGGTGATAATTTTTAATTTGAAATATTAGAAAAAGAAAGATAAAATATTAGTTAAATATCTATATTTTATCTTTAAAATGTTTAACCAACTATTTTGGAAAAATAATACATTATTTTCACCGTAATGAAATTATTATATTTATTATAAAATGTTATCTTATTGTTTTTGGTTTTTTAATCAAATAAGAAACTATGAGAATTAATCGGTTTCTTTAACTATTTGCTATGAAATTATTCTTAAGATTCGAAGGATCTATTATTTTAAAAAAATATTTGAACTAAAAATCTTCATCTAAAAGGTTGTGAAGCTTTTCCCAATAAGAAAAAATAAACAAAAATATAAAACGAAAATCAAATTATTAAAATAAGAAAAATAAAGGGAAATGTCACCTTAAAATATTTTAAAGATAAATGCACTATTGGTTTATTATTTAAAAAATCTTGAAGATGAGAATGTAGGTTAAGAATACTAAAGTGACATCAAGACATTTAATCTAACACAAAATAAAGTTTATTTCATATATTTGAAATGTGTAAAATATAATAGAAGAGTCTTCCTAAGGTGTGAAAAAAGAAACAAAACAAATCATAAAAAAACAAAGAAGACAGCATGATCGAATTAATCAGATACATGAACGAACTAACTTTAACTAGTTAATTAGTTTATAACACTTATACTTATTATATAATATGTTAGGTATTTATAAAATTCTCCAATATTTAAAACAAAATTTCTCCTTTTCACAACATGTCTTTAATTTTTAAATTACATTCTCTAATATTTCTTTTAAGCTCCTTGAGTTTAGCTTCCAACATCTTTAAACTTTTTTTATTTTTTTTTCTTCTCTCTTTCTTTAGTCATATTTTTTAAGGATTCCTTAAAATGCAATCCCTTTAGCCAAATTCTCTAAGCACTTTCTCTCTACATATCACCCAATCAACTTTTTCATTTTTTGAATTCAAATAATTTAAAATCCTATCTATTTGTTTACTTTCCCTTCTTATTTATTTATATCTTATTACTTTGATTACATACGTTGAAACAATGGCCTAACATGGATGTTGGTTAATGTCTTTCACTATGCTTTCGGCTTTCCTTCATGAACTTGGATTCTATGATTAGCTTCAATGATGAAGTAATATGTAAATAAGTCAAAAAGGCTCTTAAGCAAGTATCCCAAGATTTTTCTACCTTGCTGCCCTACCTTTCGTGCAGCCCATAACTTTGCTTTACACTTCCAACACGAAATTACACAAAGTTTCACATGTCTTGTAATCAATGTAACATTTATCCTAAGGATATCATTTGCCTCCTATTAATTAAAAGATAAACATGCATGTACTAAGTGCTTAGCTTTATAATTGTTACACATGTGTCTAAAGCAAATTCTATTTTGCTACCTAGCTTCTTAAACTTTAATATATTACTTTTGTCCAATTAAATGAGAAAAAAAAGTCTATATTATTTATTTCACTCGTTATCCAATGTGGACCAACTCTGTACATGAATTTCTCGTAATTTTAAATAGATATAAAAACCCTAATATGAAATATTAAAAACGTATTAGGTCATTTTCATTGGTATAGAACAGACACCTACGAGAGCGCAAAACCAACAAAGTACGACAACCTTCTAGAACATGAGGGGTCTCTTTAACAATCACGCACACCACCGAAGCAATTCAAAACAGCTCCATATAGATGATGAAGATAAGTCTCCCCTGACGTTAAATCATAGAGTAGTGTAGCTTTTGTTCTAGAAGTGGGTACAAAACAAAAGAAAAAGAAATCCTTATCGTCTTCTATTGCTTTTGGGCATGCGGCATGCGGCATGCATTAGTTTACTCAGTTACTGTTCTTCTAGAAGACTAATTTACAAAAACAAGCTTATTTGAGGCACCACCACCTTCCCCTTTTAATAATTACAACTCCCATTTTGGAGAGGCAACGTTTTAAAGATTGCCCACTCTCTGTCACCAAAAGTGTCAATCTAGAGAGCCCACCTTTTCTTCTTGTTTTCCTATATGTGAGATGCCCTTTTCCTCAGAATCTCAACTCATCGATCTCAGAAGGATTAAACAAACAAAGAAGCCTCCTTTTGATACAAGGGTCGCCATGGAGAGGAAGGAGCCTCTGGATTTCTCTTCTTGCTTTTGGTTTGAAGCCTCCGGTGACTCTGAAGAAGCTGATCTTGATGATCCCTTCTTTGCATGTGAAATGACCAGTTCATATGGTGATGATAATCATGATGCTCTATCTTGCAACTACGAAGGATCTGGTTCTTGTGATGGTGCTGTGTTGGACGGGGAAGAGAGTGAGTTCTGTGATGAGGAACATGATGAGGAGATTGCGAAGGTGGAGGAGGATGAGAAAAGTGGTGTTTATGGAATGTCGTATTGTGAAGATGATGAGATGGAAGAAGAACACGTGAAGTCCTATGTGTCTTTTGATTCAAGTCAGGAGTTTGTGGATGAGATGGAAAAGAACAGGCTGTTCTGGGAAGCTTGCTTGGCATCTTGATGATTGTGTTTGTTAATTTGTTCAACTTCCTTTTTTGTAAACCACTCATGTACTTTAGATTTTCATTTGATTTGTTAATGTTATGTAAATATTAAACCAGAGGGTTTGCTAGGAGTTGCAACAAAAACCTTTTTCTTTTCTCAGAATTTTATGAAGTGAAAGGTAGATGGCTATGTTTCTCTGCACTATTAATTGTCCATTGAATATTGTTTTCTTCATTTCCTATGTCAATGATTCTATATATCAGAAAAAAGTTAGTTTTATTTTAAAAGAAATTGCTGGTATGTGATTATTTATTAAAAAATGATTTTTGTGTAGAGAAAAAAATAGAGATGATGAAGGGGCACCAACCCATTAAAAGGGGGATGGAGGTGGCTAATAAAACCAAAACTTTAGGACTAAAACAATTTTGACAAACTCATTACTAATTAAACATGTATTTGGTTCCAAGTTGGCTGCTGTAAAATACTTGAGTTTGCAACCTTTGACCTGTGTTTGATAATTTGTCTGGTCCTATGTTTCGGTCCCAGTGGATGTTAGCACATTGGTTAGGTCTTGTTCATACAATAATTTGTTTTGATCAAACGTCACATGTGTTTGATAGAATAAATATGTTAATTTTTAGCTTATTTAACTAGAGTTGGTTGATCTAGTAATTTTTAAATATTCCTTTATAAAGTTTGAGCCCACACAACATGATGAATGTTGATTAATTTAGACGTAAGTTAATTTCTAAACACTGCTTCATATAATTTTTTATTTGTATAAATTAATTTTAGTTATATATAGAGAAGCTACTTTTTTTTTCTTTTATGGAAATAGCTTATGATTAAACTCATCTAAATAAAGATTATTTCATTAAATTTCCGATTCCAAATATGAATCTGAATATTATATTGTGTTAAATATTTAGAATTTATTATTGGAAGTCATAACTTTTGGTGAACTGAAATGAGATTACATTTCTGGAGAATACATGTTATTCTATATAAAAAAAAGTATATAGTCTGAGTTTATAAGTTGATTAACATTTTTTCAAGTTATTTTATTAAAATTGATTGTTTATCTTTCTTACGTTAAAAATTAAACGCTCCTTTTTTTTTATTGTGGTGCAGCTTTTTTTCTTGGGTGCAGTCCCCTTTTCTGTACTCTCATATTGTATTATTTTTTATAATATAAAAGTATCCAAACTATAATATTAATTTAAGATCATTTTTAAATCTGATATTAATACAGAATATCAAAATTAAAACTTTTAAACTATTTAATTAAAGATACAAAAAATTATTATTTATGTCATGCTGATATTTATGTATATTATTTGATTACAATGTACAAATTATTATTTATGTTAACTAATATTATATTTATATTTTTTTCATTTATTTAATAAAATGTTAAAAAGTAAATAAAGAATTGAAAATATTATAATAATGTTCGAGATGATAAGTTGTTAGAATAGATTACAACGTTCTCTAAAAAAAGTATAATATAAATAGTTTAATTATGTGAAAAATATACATAATTACCAAATTTTAGTTATGACCAGATAAATATATATGTTATTTTATATCCTTTTATATTTATGGATTAGTAGTTCTGAAGTTTGAATTATTTTTTCAACTTCTAACTTTTACCTACTTCAGAACTACTAATCAATTCGTGGTATGTTTGAGCCAAAATTAACTAAATGTAAAGGTGTTGAACAACTATCCTATTTTAGTTAAAACTAGTACCGTACTTATGCCTCTTCAGGGATATGCTTGAGTACATTTTAAAATCAAATAAAATAATGTAACATATATTCATTTTAGTTATAATTAACAATTTTATAATCTCTATTTATTTTTATGCTGAACATAATTTCAAATAATATGATTTGCTAGCACGATAATTTTCGGTTTCTCGATAAAGATAATAGAAAATTATAATATATATTTTTATTATAATTGTATAATATTACTAAGCAATATATATTTCACATTGGTTAAAAACGACAATTTTACATCATGATCACCAATGTAATTGCAAGCAAGGTAATTTCTTTTACATCAATTTTAATAGAATTAATGTTATTGACAAACTTGATATCGAAGTTGTAGCTCAATTTACAAGGCAAATGACTTTTTTCTACCTTGAAAGATTAATAATCTTTTCCAATAAAAATAATTCTATTGTACAATCACTTTAGGAGTCTTAAATGTGAAAGTATAATGAAGATTAGATATTTATAAATATACCTATGCAAAAAAAAAAATACCTATTACCTTTGTAGAAAAACACATTTACAAATGATGATGATCTTGCATGCACCCAACCATTATGTGTTTACCTGCAAAAATTTAAGAATATTAAATGTATTATTTTGGAGGTAGAGATCAATGAGTTTGACATTGTATAAATACTATACATATATTTTATAGAAAACATCACTATGTGATGGACAACAAATAAATAAATATGATTCAATGTAAATATATTTAATTTTAGAATCATAATAAAGGAATAATAGAATATTGATTGTAAAAATGTAAGAAATTATTTTGTGCAAAAACAAAAACAATTACATGTTTGACCAAAAAGTTTGTAGCACAAGCTAGAAGCTTAATATTATATTATAATTCATTTAGCTATTTTTGTATTTACCGTATATATTTAGACAAAAAAATGTGTAAATACAACATTGGTGACTTTATTTAAGGATTTTTTTTTTTCATAATCATTATAAAAAATCTTCAATTCTTGTTTGATTAGGATTCTAGAAATTGCTTCGTCTTGACTGAATATAGGTCTTGTAAATATAAATCAATAATTTGTAGTAATTAATCTTAAAATTTATTATAATAGTCGTAACATACTAAGCAATCAAAATAAATTTTCTTCCGGCAAGCTTAAATACTAAGGTGATCCGTGTGTATGAGATAAAACTATTTAAGAAATATATAAATTAAATTTTAAAGGTAACTTTTTCTCGGTGATATGGTTTATCAATCTCGTAGCTTTTAAAAAGAAATATCATATTATATATATATATATATTTAAATTAGTCTAGATTTCTCAATGATAACATTATTGGTACGTATTTTTTTAATTTGATTGTGTAATTAGATAAATGAGATAATTTAATATTTAAACACACAAGAAAGTTTAAGACTGTCTGATGATATAGAATTGTCTGTCTTGATCATATCATTTCGGTTTTGATGTTTGAGTTCGGAAGTGAAACATTCTTCATGTGTTTTCTTTAATTGTTTTGGTACATTTTGCAGATATTAATTTGGTAGTTTATTTTTCATAAATAAAACTTTGTATAAACAGTTATATCTAATATAAAGTTGAGAAGTAATCGTGGGAGAGACCTTGAGTTAGAATAATATTTATTTTTAATGATTTTTTTTTATCATGGATGTATATTAAGTTAGTTAACACTTTAATTCAATCACGTTAATTTTTTTTATATTTTCTTTATTATTTTTTCTGTTTAACTATCTAATTTTCAGTGTCTTTTTTAAGTATTTGAATTTGATACTTCTAATTACGTATATAAATATTAATAAATAGGTGAATAAGTAAATATATCAATAGAAAGGGTTCATGCATCAAATTATCAAATTTTTTGAAGTAGCATTTCACCATATTTAAAATCACGAAAAATTGTTTTTATTTTTATTACTCTGGTATGGTTTTGTTTGTTTTTTTCCAAAAACAAATATCATATTAAAATAGTAAACTGTAGCATAAGTCATACTAAAAGTTATATAAAAAGATTTTTTATGAGTTTGATTTAACCTTAGATTCTTAAACATATAATCTTAATTACTTTGGTTTGATTTTTCTATTCGACATTCTTAATTTTGCTTAAGCTTTTTTTGTGTGTGATTATGCAAATTGTTTTGGCGATGAATTTCAAGACGGAATTTTTTTAATGATGTTATTGGCATCTCTAATTTCCTATTTTGAATCTCTAACGTTTTACTTTTTAAACAAAATTATCTCTGATGAAAACAACATTTGTTGTATAAGTATTTTTTTAAAATAATAATACGAAGGAAATAAATTAACAAAACATTTTTTATTTAAAGCAATTTAGACTGTGATTTCAATTAAAATCAATTTAGAAAAATCTAAAACATTTAAAGTCAAACAACCATCCAAACACATTTCCTTGGATCATGATGAATTTTGAAAGCTATTTATTTCAGATGTGAATGTTCTAGTTAACTATTTCATCACAACATTATTCAAGATTTAATCTATAACAAATAACAATTATTCAAATTTTATATACAAATTTTTCCTTATTATAATAGGAAGACTCCACTACCTATAAAATTGTCTCCAATCAAATTATATCAGCTAACTTTTCATACCTTGCAAAAATGTCTTGGTTAAACTTTTATTTAAAAACAAAAACTCAATATTTCAATATTTTCAATAAATCACAATACTAATACTTTCTAATAGTTCTAAATTGCTAATAAACAACAGAGTATTTAAAATAATTACTTTTAATGTAATTAATTAATAACTTTTTAGTAACCATCATAATTATCGCTAATAAACTTTTTAATAGCTATCATAATTAATAACTTTGATTTTCTTTTAATAACTACTTACGCCAAGCCATAAATTGAAAACCAAATGTGCTAAAAATCGAAGTTAGAGGCAAATTCACAAAAAAAAAGAGTTAAGGACAACAGGTACAATTAAACCAAATAGATAATGAAACATTTTCCGGATTATTATGAGTAGTATATGGTTAAGGTAGATTTACTTTTGTGTTACAAAGAGTTGGCCTTCTTTACGAATTGATCTTGCAATGATGCCAATGTGTTCCCACTGATGTTTCAAAGAACAAACAATAGCAAGAATTCCAATCTTTTAACCATGTGACAGGGTATTCAATATAGAATCAGGAATCCATCAAATTTTGATCATACCACAAGCATTCATGTCATGCTAAATTAATCTCCCTGTGAGGCAGGAATTCACTGTTTTCACTTAGCTGGATTTGAAGCCTATTCCTCCCATTTGTCATGGTTAGAATTGTCTAGTACAAGAACATACAGAATCAGGTAAAATTCAGCCCTAAACTGAACATAACCTGTCCACAATACACAACAAGAAAAGGGTTCCTACTCCATGTATTAATTTACACAAGCAAACCTGCTGCTTGTAGAGACAAAATCTGGGAAACATGGTACTAAAAGACTAGTACAAAGAAAACCAGTTCCTAGCTAGAAGCAAGGAGTGGCACAGGTGAAATAGAATCAGCAAACTTATCCACCATCTCCACATCTTTGGTGCTTGTACATCCTATTGATGAACTACTTGTGTCAACACTTGAGGCCAAACCTGTCAGTGTTGTCCTAAAGCTGGAATTCCCAGCTTTGTTGTTGTCAGTAACAGACATAGAAGGTTCCATGCTATAGGCAGAGTAACTCATGTTGGTAACATACTTTTCCAAATGACCTGCAGGCTCTTGTGAGAATCCCTGTGTGTTCTCATCCAACTGCTTCAAGAAGCACTCCTCTATCTCGCTTAAAGATTCAGCTTCCCCTTCACTGCTGTGGCCACAGTTAGCATCATAATCTGATTTGGCACCTCTCAATTCACCGCTAGTGTCCATTTCTCGCTGACTGTCATATTCATCCTCTGAGTGGCGACCCGATGAATGAAAAGACATGGGAGAATACCCACCTGTTGCCGTTTCTTCACGTTCTCGAAGTGTCTTCATGATAAGTGTCTTCAGTAAGTTCATCACTTGAACCGCATGCATCAGGGCAGTTAGAGGATCAGACATCTGCTCCAGAAAACAAAGATGAATTAAGAACAGACCACTTTCCAGAATTCATAGTTCTAATGTGCACAAGGGTAGAATAAGCTACTGTTAGCCAGAAAACGGCAGCTTGTTTTGGTAATAGATTTCTGATGTGAATGAAGAAAAAAATTACAGAAAATTTTGTTTAACAACATATCTGTATAACCCAGGATTAAAAACTGTTGAAAATATGCCTAAATATCTGCAGTTTGAAACCACATGATTAAAGCATGGTCAATAGTTCGATTTTAGAATTAGAATGTTGTTCCTATTTGAATTGTGTTATACTTTAGCCTAGAAATAAAAGTTCCTATTTCCTCTTCTTCCAAACAACTTTTTACAAAAAACAAAAACACTAAAAATTTTAACAGACAATGAGTATTATGTGAGCATACCTGAGTCATGTTTGGAGCAAAAACCATTGCAATATTTCTTGCATTCATTTTGTTAAATTCCTCCTCTTCTACAACGTCGGCCATGAGATCAATGGCCCAGCTGAGTAAGGCAGACGCAGTTGGCTTTAGCTGCTTCACAAGCTCAACAGATTCTTCTTCAGTGTTGCATTGAAGAACTTGCTCAGGGGAAAGTCCATCTAGCACTCCTGAAGGTAGCTCTCGGAACCAGGCTTTAATTAGTCCCGCCAAGCAGTGCACATCAATGTCATCAGGCACAATGCCCCTATTCAACTGATCCCTCACATGCTCCTCTTGACTATTTTCTGGGTTTATGCGAAATATACCCTCTGCCTGGAAAGCAAAAACAAAAAGAAAGTTAATCTGAAACTCACTGCTTGCAAGAGCTTGGTGTTACAAAAGATATAACACACCATACAGCCACTACCTTTAAGCCTCTCTGTGAGTATAGCCGGTCCTGCATTAGCAGGAGAATAGTGGGGACACTGTTTCCTTTAGAATCATAAGAACACTGCATAGATTCTGCCGAGACGCCAAACACACTTACGCTGCAAGCATTGATGACAAGAAATCACAAGTTAAAATGATGCTACAGACATGAGAAAAGGTTCAGCCAAGAATTAGAGTAAGAAAACAAGGCTGGATTGTAACTTTTGAAAACTGAAATAGCAACAAAATAGCTAAAAAAGAAACTCTAAATAAGATTGAACAGTTCATTCCGTGGCTAACCAGGAACTTGTACAAGGAATTCCATGTACTAACATAACATGTGCCCCAATCTCTATTCATCCCGTGCCCGAAGCATTTAACCAACATGTGCCCCAAATCCCAAACAATGAAAAGTTCCTCATTTCGCAACTATTTGTACAAGAACAAGACTTTACAGGACCAGGACCAAAGTCAAACGAATAATGAACAACCCCAATGCACTATTTTGAAACGAACTCATTAGCATAGACACACATAAGAAGTTCTGGCCACAGCTTCTTCTTCACTACCCTTCATGAAAGTCTAACACTTTCTTTGTCTTCCACATATACACACCAAAAGCTCTTCCCAGCCAAAAAAGTTAAAAAAAAATAAAAATTATAGCATTTCAAAATAAACCCATTTGAAAAAAATCTAACTTTAAGTCTCGATTTAGAAAGAAGAAGAGAGGGGTAATGGTTACCTAGCACTGGGGACCCTAGCAGGGATCTCAACTTGGAATTCGTAAGGAAGACCAAGGAAACCGTTGAAGCGGTCGAAGGTGACATGAGTGATGTGCTGAACGTTGGTAGGCCATCCGATCTCCATGTGCTGGACGGTGGAGATTACATCGTCGGGTGGGTCCACCCTGCACGAAACCATCGATTTTCTGATGGCCGCCAAGAGTAACGCCACGAGGGAGAGCTGGTTCTGCTGCTCCTCTTCTTCCTCGGCGGTTCGCGCCGCCCTCGACCGCTTCCCGCCGCCGCCGCATCTACCGCCCTTGGTAACCATGACCATTCCGGTCATTCTCTCTCTATCCCTTGCCTTACAGATGTGGGAGTTTTTCAAAAATTTGAGGTTGAATGAAACAATGAATTGGAGTTAATGGGTTTTGTTGGGTTGCATTCAATTTGGTTTTGTTTTGATGCTCTCTCTGTTTAAACTTCAAACTTCAAACTTCAAACGGCCATTCTTTTCTCTTTCTTCACTTTATGAATCTCCTCTACCCTCTCTTTCTTACCTCCATGTTCGCTTTAATTACCATTCATACCATTTTCTGCTTTATTAGTTAATTAATAACTTCTAATCCAAACATCAAATAACGTTAACTCAACCTGCACAAGATGTCACATTATGGTCTTTTAATTACAGTAACTACTTGTACCTGTCAATTACAATTAATAAATATCCACATATAATTTCAGTTTTCAAATTTATATATTTATCTAATTCATACACATTCAAAATGTTAGTTGACTTAGTTAGTAATAATATTTTTTTCCTAAAGTTACTGAGCGTTACAGTCTCAAGTCTTGGTTTAACTATTCTTTTACCTAACTAAGAACCAACGTCTACTAGTTATAACTTATAATAACTATTTTAAAGCAGTTAGATATATTTTGAACAAAAAAATAATTAATATAGAAGATAATTTAAAAAAATCTTTTAACAAATGCTGAGATATTTTGAAAATTTTTCTTACATATAATAAATACTGTAAATAGGTTTAATTATACTTTTTTTTTACTTTAATGTGGATTGTGTGTAATTTATGGTTTATTTAATGTTTCTTTAAGTTAATTAAAGTTTTCATTCTAAAATAACACAAAATGAAGCCTCAAATTATTATTTTATATTCAAGTGTTTGGGATTATGGTGTAATTAGAATATAAAAAATTACAACCATTGAAGCGATAAATTTAGTCAAAATGAATAAAATTTTGAATATTATAATTAAGAGACCAAAATAAATATCATAATTTAAAAAAATTAAACTATGTTTATATATATATATATATATATATATATATATATAATGTTATATTTCAAAAATGATCAAAATTTACCTGTTGTTTGGAGGTGAGAACTAGTAGGTTCGGTTTATGAGTTTAGGTTTTGGATTTAGAAATATAGTGAAGGGATTAGGTTCCATTACTGCTTTAGGTGGATACACATCATAATTTTCTTTGTTGGATCATAGGCTTAAGAATTTGCAAGAAGGGAATCCTTAAATTCCAATGATTAATCATTGAAAGAAGGTTGGACATTGTTTATGCATAATTGTATCTATTGGATTAGATGGTCATTAGTTTTCACTATTAGAAAAATAAACAATGCATTTCTTAAATTAAACCATCATTCACTCATGGATTGATTTGATTTGTCCATCTACATAGGGCTAGCAAATTTTTTTACTAAAATAAATCAAATAAAAAATATTCTCTAAAATAATTCTGCATATTTTATTTCTCATACTAGACTTGTTTATCGTACAGATTCAAAATTCTGTTTTCGAGGAGTGGAATTCTCAGTTTCCAACGCAAAAAAACAGATCAGAATTTGTTTATTTGGAGTCAAATTCTGACTTCTTTTTCTTTTTGCAATTAGGATGGCAGTTTTTTAAAAATAAAAAGTAAAAAATATAATAAAGAAAAATAAGTAATTAAATATTGATATTAATTTTAAATTTGCTTAGAGAAATAATAAAATAAAAAATACCTTCGACATAAAATAAATTTTAGAAAAAAATGAGTATAATTTCATTTTTTTATTTTATAATATAATTGAGGATAATTTTTTTTATTATTGTAATAATTTGGACAAAAATTTAAATATAGATTATTATTATTATAACATTAATACATTATTACCATGAATTAAATTATTTAACATATTATTATAACAATTGAAAAAATATAAATTAAAAATGGTTTAAAATCAATTAATGCAATGTTAGTTAAAATTCAGGATGAATGTAAAATTTGGAAGTTAGTGTTAATTTATTTTGGTTTTAAAAACATTTGAATGTTTTTAACCTTAAATATTATTTTGAAGAAAAATTTTAAAATTAAAATATTTTATCATCAATTAGTTTAGATTTTATTACAAAATACTCTTAGTTCATATGCTATTAAAAATCTTTAAACATCGATTTCAAATATTTTTCAACATTAAGAAAAAGTAATTATCATAGATAATTCTAAAAATTATTAAATTAATAACAATTTATATGTCACATTTATTTACACAATCCAAAATAATATTTATTTTATTAAAATTACTATATTTATTTTTCATAATTCTAAAAATTAAAATTATATATATTTTTTAAATATTTTTCTTTCTTTTTAAAAATCGCAAACAAAATAGTAAGTTAGAATTCGATTCTTTATGACCTGTTTTTCTTTCTTTTTAGGAATTGTTATTCATGATTGAAAATTCAGTTTTCAATAATTAAATTGTAAACTTATGAGTCTAATTTAAAAAATAAAATATGACGAATTTATTTGTTCTGATGCAGTATATGAGAGGAGTGAGTAGGTTAAGGTAAATAAGTAAAAGTGGAACTACTTCATCTCTTGAGTAAGGATACTTTTATATTTAAAAATAGGTGCAAGTAAATAGGTTTAAAGAGAGTATTCATAACTATGAGAATATTCCTTCTATTTATTACTTTTATATTTAAAGCCTATAATTATTAGCTTCATTAATAAAATGATTTTCATAAATTAACATTTGTTTTAAGGGGTCAAGTTATCTGTTGTGTCGAGGTTTAAGTTTGAGTTTGGGATTGATTTTTCAAACCGACCTCACAAGCCCATGAGTTATTACCGAGTTGTACCAAACTCACATTTCAGTTCTATTCCGAAACTGACTTCAAATAGCAAGTTAAGAACCACACAAGATCAATATGAAATTTGTTTAGGTAGGTTAATTTTGGTAATAAAATATACTACTAGGACATAGATTTGTGAACGTTAAAAAAAATTAAGATGACTTAACTTTTTTTAATTATAGAAAATACTTTTTATCTTTTTAATACATTAAATGTTATTTTTCTATAATTTTTTCATCAGTGATCATAAAAATACTTATTACTAAAAATAAAATATACGTTATTTATGTATACGCTACAAATAATCATAAAAATAACTTAAATATCTTATAAAATAAAATGTTTTTCAAACAATAGAAAACACATAAGGGAAACACAAGTATAAATCTTAAAAATCACACTGCATACAAAGTGTATTTACCTATAAAATTAACTTTTCTACCCAAGCTCAACAAAATATGTAGATGACTTTATTCATAAAAAACATGATGTGTGCATCTTAATATTTTGTTTATATCAAACATGATGTTTCTTGAGTTTTTGAATGCACTGTGGTGCATAGATAAGTGAAAGTAGGGATGTAAAATAATTTTATTTTTGTGGATATTATTTAAATTTGTTTTAATTTTGATAGAAAAATTTTATATTAATAGTATAGATATGGATAATACTTATTATTATATTTGGTTCTTAATCTTGTTTTACTTGAAAAACTCTTATTTTTTTTTTCTACACAACTTTTGTATTCTTTCATTTAATTGGTTCACATGTTAAATGTTTACAAAGTTCACTTAAATTTCAAAATACTCCTTCTCTTTTTGTAATTTTAATTACATATTTATTTTATGTGCAAATATACCCACTTAATAAAAAGAGATGTAGACAAGGAAAAAACATATATATTAAATATAAGAATTAAAATAATTTTTTACAGACGAAAATAATCTTCATTATCATCCATTGTGAGTAAAGAATAAAATATCATGTAATAAAATGAATAGTTGTTACAAAGCCATATACATTCTATTCCTTTTCCTTGAAAGGAACCTGAACTGATTTTTTATGATATACCTTCTTATTTTACCATCTAATTTTACATATCAAAATTAATAAAAACATAAACCTTTCATAATAAATAAATTTGTAAAATTAAAGTATAAGAAAATCATATATTTTATGTTATTATCCAATTTATTTTAAACTTTCATTTTTCAATAAAAATAACACGAAAAAAATAAAATCATACAAATATAACCTAATTTTTTTCCTGAATTAGATAATAAAACTCGTAGAATAAGTATTTTTTGTAATATAATTAAGAATACCAAATAAACTAATAAATGTAGATATTGATTTTATGTTCTGGATGTTAATAAAAAATATTTGGATTTATTGAATATTAATATATGTATAGATAATATTTGAATTTTTAAATCGATGATGTATATATAAATTTCTTTTGAATCTCGGCTCATTCTTTAAATTAGTGATATACATTTTATTTATTTGATATTTTTATTAAAAAAAGTTACCTAAAATAAATTTATAATCAAGATTATAAATCTTAACTTATCAAGTTATGAGGTCAAATTAAATTTAAAATTAACTTTTAAGAACATTATTTTAAAATTTATACAATTATAATTTATTATTTGATATGGAGAAAAAAAAATTTAAATAGACTAATATAATATTATAAAACCAATTTGGAAGGTGATATTTCTACCAACTTATGTAATGTGGATAATTTAATAATAATCTTACAATAAATGACAATATATGCTCAAGAAATCTTATTAGTATATATTCTACGTAACTCTCATATCATGTTAAAAATTAAATTTTAAAATTAACTTATTTTTCCAAAACTACTTGTAAAGAGAGAGAATTATACTTGAAAAGTCTTATATGTAGTAAGATTTCTAATAAAAAATATTTTTTTTATTTTAAAATTTTAATAATATTATTTTTAATTTAAAAAAAAATTATTTAATAAATATTTAAATGGGTTCCTACTTAGATATACACATATAGAACAAATACAATTTTCATTAGAGATAATTACAATTTTTACTTTAAAATGGAAATAAAAATAGTTAAATTAATTCCGCTGGTATCCGTGTGTGTGATGCAAAGAAAATAGCAATTCTCAAGAAATTCAGGACGAAGACATACTGCATCAGTACTTTAAAAAGAGGAATTCGAATTTTTGGAAGAGCGTTGCAAAAAGTTTCTTTTGTTTCTGGGCCCAGAGAGGGGTATTCTTAAAATTAAGAAAAGATTATTGAGACTGGTCAGAGACTATTATTCTTCTTTTATTATTCATCTTATTATTATTATTATTATTATTATTATTATTATTATTATTATTGGAGAGACAACTTTTGTATTTCCAATAACTATGAATCCTTTTTATGTAATCGGCGTGATTAAAGGAAGAAGAGTGATAACCCCTCATTTTTGTTTTGGTTATTAATCTCACATTGGTTTCTGAAACTATTTGTCATATTTGTCATTGTTATTTGGATCCAATGCAAAGTCTCCTCTTTTGACTGCACCAACCTGATTGGTACTCAAAATTATGTGTCTTTTTCATGCCATTCACTTTCACTACCCAGATACACTATTTTACAATCTGTCACAACCACTCCAAGTCAAACATGTGGAGTTTGGTGAGCTACTATTCAAGTAATGTTTTTGTTGATTGAAACAAAGAAAAAACAAAACATAAATAATAGACACCAATTTCTTCATCTGTCTTGAAAACAAAATGCAAGACTACGATAAAAATAATAAAAAGATCTTTTTTCTTTTCAATGTGATTAACCATTTCAAACTATATATGTCATATATATATATATATATATATATATATATATATATATATATATATATATATATATATATATATATATTTTATATTTGATTTTTTTTTTTTTTATATAGA
>Ga0099825_1000197_pt1 | contig 52840 bp, 29 predicted proteins | sample SiratroredBW_FD_76838 | JGI IMG/M metagenome (GOLD analysis project Ga0099825, IMG submission 76838) | Root nodule microbial communities of legume samples collected from California, USA - Siratro red BW | ecosystem: Host-associated > Plants > Roots > Nodule | place: USA: California | collected...
AAATATAAATAAAAAAATTTTTTTTTTTTTTTTTTTAAAATTTTTATTTTTATATTATAATATTTTTTTTTTTTATATTTTTTTATTAATTTTTTTTTTTTTTTATATATATATATATATAACGTGTCTTAATTATTATTGATAATAAACTAGTGCTCTGATTGGTTATTTATAAACTTGTTCAATAACAATAAATGTGAAGTTGCTGATTAAAAAAAACAATAAATGTCAAGAATTAAAATGACTATTAAAAGAAACATCTTTTGAAATGGTATAACTATTGTTATTCTCTATGCATTTCAGTCTCTTGTAAGCATAAGATAACAATTAACAATTGAGAGATATTTTTTCTATCATGATTGAAATTAATTTTTTTACATAAATAGAAAAACACTGATAAATATATTGCTTTTCTAAAATAAGTTTACTAAATGATCTTATTTTCCCAGCAAATACGTTATTTTTATTAAAAAAAATGAAGTAATTATAAATAAAATAACCAGTGTTTGACTGGAATTGAGAACGTTATGTAAATTTATTTTTTCTAAAAAAACTAAAATTACCGATATTATGGAATAGAAAAAATATTTAAATAAGGATATAATTGAGAAAACTTAATCAGTTTTGGTTTGAAATTCTAAAACGTTAATTATTAATAAATGAAAAATAAGTGTTGATGAGTAATTGTTAATGAGTTTTAAGTTCCACAAGTCTTCATTTGCCATTAACACTTAAATGTCTTCTGGTCGCGGCTACAAGTGTCAGAGTGCACGGTAGCGCTTCCCGCAGAACATGGATATAGGGCGTTGCTGTTCTTCATGATATTTAACTTCAATCACTTTAGCGGAATCAAGGTCCAAGAATGCAAGCTTTTGATCGAGGTAGCATTGATTAGGGTTTGAAAGGAGAACGGAAATTGAAAATGGAAAGGTTGAAGTGGGAGGTGGGAGCTAACTCAGCAAAGAAAGAAATTGGAAAAAAGGAAGAAAAAAATAAAAAATCTTGAATTGTAATAAAGAATAATATATTTGATAGTTCTAATTTCCTTTTATAAGCAAAAGATTTGTTAAGGTCTTTCCTCTTGCAACTTGTGATGTTTTATATAATAATTGATTTTAACGTGTTAACAGTTTTCAATGGCCACTACAGTGAATAAATAAACGAACAAAAGGTTTAAAAACAAAATTTAGAGCCAAAAGCAGAACGGGATTCAGCTTGCCCTAATTTTATAATTGTATCCATATCCAAGTTTTGTTTTAGTTATGGAATTTGTATACCTAATTTTACTTTGATGAGTGTTTTGTGTGATGATAAGATGAGTATTAATTATAGATTAGAGGAGAATGATGGAGCATTATTAACGATGATGATATCTTTTTGAGATTGAGTCGTCCACTTGCATGTTGGAGTGATTTGACATCTAACCTATCGTTTATGTTGAGTGACGTTAGAACCCAGTCAGATGCTGTGAAACTTAGACACCCTAGCCCACTTCCTTTCCTCTTCTCCTTATTTCTACATTTTTTTATTTCTCCTTTGCCTTTCGGTCTTTTTGCTTCTCTTTCATCTCACCCATATTCACAGTGCCATCCTTTAACTTCAACTGCTTCATCAATTAATGTATTATGAAGATCAATTAAGTTGCATTCATATTCTTTACCATGTTTTCGATTTCTAAATAAAAAGGCGGCCATTTTAGTTTTTAGATTTTTCTTTTCTCGATATTTTAATCTCTATCATGAGATCAATATGTGTGAAGGAACATTTCTATATAATAAGTTATCTTATTATTAGAAGACTATGAAATCTATAACTTAACAACTCCGTGATCTTCTCATTTATTTTTATCATCGTATGAATCATAAGTAACTCTAAAAAAATATTTATTTTATCATAAAAAACTTTTATAATAAGAATTATAGTCACGTATGGGATAAAAATATTATCAATCACAAATAATTTCTTTTTAAAATTAGTTGTGATTCACATCACAGTAAAATAAATTAGAATATCACTGTAATATGTTATGTATTTTGTAAGTAATATTATTAATAATACCAACAACATAATTGAATTGTATTTAGTTAAGTGATACATGTATTATTTTTTGGTAAACAAAGGACATGTTTTTTTTATTATAATGGTTTGTGAAGCATTTTTCTTGTGTGGAGTTAGAAAGAAAGAAATGTGTGGATGTGGTAAAGGAAGAAAGTTAAAATAAAAAAATGGTGTGTGGAGGTGGAAGGTGCTTGGGAGGTTCCTTATTGGGATCTTGGCCTTGACTTGTTTCTCCTCCTCGAGTTCCAAATTCCCTCGTAGAGCAACGGAGATTAGGCTCTACAATCTATAGATTTGACATTAACATGTAATTTTAGTTTAGTATTGAAATAGTGATGAAATGAGTTTTCATAGCAATGCAACATGTCTCATAAACAGGAAACCAAATTAAACAAAAAATAAAATGAGCATGGCATTGCCGGCAATGAGTGTGAAGAGGATCCTAAATACTAATAATATAAACAAGTGTTGTGCATGTTTTCGAGATAGGCAATCGTAAGGCTTTAGATTCTCGATCGCATTGAATCATTCACACAGTTATGCTATGTTTTGGATTTCCATATCTCACACGGATGTTATCAACAATTGTCTTTTATTCAATCTTCTCTCTCTTTTTGTTTCATGGTCTCTTTCATTAGCAGTAACAATACAATAATAACTATTATCAACGCCCTTCATTCAAACCAATTATTATTTAATGCATGCATGTTGCCTTCATACCCTCCACTGCTATTTTATGTTACTCTCATCATCTCTATAATTTCTATAATTCAACTAAAAACTATGACCAAAGTGTTGTTTGAAATTTCATAAATATATTTCTCACACTACAACATTTTACGGTAAAAAGTGTTGTTTATTAGAAAGCAGAGTCAATGGCCTTCTTTGTGTTCAGAGTTTTGTGAGTCAAACTATCCATCGATTGAAATTCTCTGAAGTAAGCAGACAGAGTTTTTCAAATTTTAATTTTGCCATATAGTAGAATAAAAATTTGAAAGGGTCCCTCGATGGATCTCAACGAATCTGTATTGCATCTGCGTTAGATATTGAGTCATGTGTATTTTATTAGTAACAGTAAACCTGGTTTACACGTGAATATTTTTTCCTTAATTAAAAAAATCCATAATCTATGACAAAGGGCATGAGATGGGCATTTGAATTTGAAGCATATTATTGTCGAATCAAATGGTCAAGTTTATATATACCCTCAAAATCTTTGGCTATAGATTCGAAAAGAGTGTATTCGTGATCGTATCCTTCATTGCTTCAGTTTTTTTATTATATGATCTACTTGATCCACTTTTTTTATGTTAAAGAGACAGTGACGATGGTTGTATGAGGGGAACAAAAGTTGCTTGCAAAGACACTTCATGTTTTAGTGAAGTCAGCAAGTTGAGGATGCAGGTAAGTTACAATGGGGATCACTATAACGGTGTGTTTGGAACTGTACGTGCAGTGAAGACGTTATATTTGGGCTTCAAATGGGCCCCTTCAGTGGTTGGGTTTGGAAAAAACAGCCCATTGGGGTTTTTGGGTTTAGGAATACCTGAAGAACTTCTTGTAAATAGCAATTGCTGCTATCACATTCCAACCATCAATTCAACACTGTAATAGTTTGAATGAACGGTCCAAATTCATGCGCAATTGTGATTATATATTGCATGTGTCATCCATGCTGCTTCTTTTCTAATATGGTACATGCAGAAACGATAGTAATATATCAAACTGAACCTTTAAATGAAAGGATAAACTTAAATCAAAAATATATTATATTCTTAATTAAAATAAACTTTATCATAAAAAATATTTCTTTAATTTTATATTGACATGATGCACTTAAATATAATTTTAAAATACTGTTTAATGATAATAAATAAGTTTAAATAAAAATATTTGAAATGAATAAAAAAACGAAAGCAACCACTATATGGATTTGTTTAAACCGGAGATAAGCTGGGAAGAATCACCATTAATGAAATATGAGTTGTTGGTGTGATTGTTTTTTATATGTCATTTAAGTTTTTTCATGTCTACTTTTAACTCATATTTGTATTTTCAAAAAATAACAGTTCTTATCCATTAATAATAGATAGTTTAATGAAAATTAATATATTCTTAAAAAAATTGTTAAAAAAGAGTAATCAAAATTTACAATATATAATAATATATCTATAAAAACATATAAAAAAATTTCCATATTATACAATTGCAAAAGTTTAGAAGGAACAAATTTGTGAATAGTTTTGAAATATGAAATATTAGATGAGATGTTACAAGTGTGACTTGTGGGATCGTGGTTTGAAAAGGTGGATACAAATTAAACTCTACTGATTAAGGTGTAAAATGAGCACGACCCGATGAGGGGCAATGTTTAAGTGGGGGAATCTTGCAGCTCTTGCTTAAGCTACGAGAGGAGTGAGAACTGAGATTTTGGTGGTGGCATTAGCACGAAGAGATCAAGCACAGACTGGCCAGACATGCATGCAGGCTCAAGTTTTGTTTCTTCATTGCATGCATCTGATGGAAGTTGGAAATGTCACCAACCTGAAAAGAAATACTAACACCATGCGTTTTCAAAGAAATATGGAAATGGAAGGAAAGCAAGAGTGCGTCGTGCCTTTACTCCTCTGAGACATAAAGATAGCACAGCATGCACGAAGCAACGTGACGAGACAAGTAACTGACTTTTTTGTTTTTAAATAAATAAAAAATATTTTATTTTATTATGTAAAAAAAATAAATAGTAGATGCATGAGAAACTGCTAGATGAGAAGTTACAATAACTGTCGGGAGATATAAGGCAGGGGGCGTCCATTGGAAAAGGTTTTGGATTTGGTTGAATTGAAGGATGAGGGAGGATTCTGAGTGCGGTGAAGAACCGGAGAAGAAGCGGAGAAGGTCAATGGAAGAGGACGGGTGGAAGAGATCCTCGGAGCCACGTCCCTGCACCGAGTGCGGCAAGAAGTTCTGGTCTTGGAAGGCACTCTTCGGCCACATGCGATGCCACCCTGAGCGTCACTGGAGAGGGATCAACCCTCCCCCCAACGCAAGAAGGCATCATCACAAGCAACAACAACAACAGATGACCATGATAATGGCTCAGGAAGACCACGATGTCGCTGCCTGTTTGCTTCTGCTTGCCAATTCCAACAACAACAAGGAGAAAGAGAAAGAGAAAGAGAAAGAGAAAGAGAAAGGGAAAGAGAAAGAGAAAGAGGAACAGGTTCATGAGTGGCAGTTCGAGTGCTCCAGTTGCAACAGGGTGTTCGGGTCTCACCAGGCTCTTGGAGGGCACCGTGCGAGTCACAAGAACGTGAAGGGGTGTTTTGCGAACACTGGTAATGTAGGGATAGGGTTGGGCATAGGAAGTAGCGGGAAGTGTGAAGAGGAGAGTGGTGAAGGGCACAAGTGCAGCATATGCATGAGAGTGTTCCCCACAGGGCAGGCACTGGGTGGGCACAAGAGGTGTCATTGGGAGAATCAGAAAGGGGAGAACCTTCTCCTCCTTCACTCACCTAACTCCTCCCTCGACTTGAACTCTCCTCCTCTCACTCTCGATTTGAGGTTGGGACTCTAGTCTCTTTTCTCCATCATAATACCACATCTTCCTTCTTCCCAATAAATCATATTTCTATTATAGGAATACCATGCCCGCATGAACATCCGCTCCAATTATATCATATTTTTAACAAACAACCAAACATCTGCACTTTCTTCACAATTGTATTTTCTATATATCTCTCTCGCTTGTCTGTCTTTAATACTACGCACTTACAATTCATAATACCAATATTCTGATGAATATAATATCATTCATTGAAGATATGATGAAGCCATCCTCTTAGTATATATATATAGTCGTCAAGTTGATGGTTCGTATGAAAGTGTGACATGATTAATGGATTACATGAGAAGTTGCTATGCTTATCTTCCAGAGTGGGTTGGACAGCTTCTCTGTAGATTCTAAAAGATAAAAAATGTGCCCACCATAAACCTAAACCAAGACCATTATTATAAATAAGTTTAAGTTAAGTTTGCAACAGAGTTCTCAAATGGATCAATGCAATCACCTGATATCGTCTATTTTATTAAGCTTATTAGAATTCATAAGTTTTAGTTTTAGCAGTTTCATTTCTCATTTAATATTTTTTAGTAAGTTTTACTTGATCGTAAGATGTTTCAGAAAAATTACATTAAGAATGTTCTTTTAAGATTCTTCTTATTTTAAGTGTTATACTTAATTTAAAAATTATAATGACTGCTTGACTTAATTTTATGGATCTAACATTTATACGAATAATAATTCTTCAATTTGACTAAATCTCGTAAGCACTGGATCGTAAGAAGTTTAGAATTAATATCACGATCCTTTCGTTCTATAATTCGGGATAGGGATATTGTCGAACCTTCTAACAAGTTCGAGCGCAACAATCGATTGACGGAACTCAACCCACATTCAAGCATGATTCACCTATGATTTTGAAGGTCATCACAAAGGGGAGATTCTATTGTGTATGATGGGCAGAGGATACTTCTTTTCTTTAAGTAAAGGATATACAGTACATAAAATCTAAAATACTTTTAGAATAAGGATAATGTATAGATAATAAGATACATACCTTATTTTATCGCGTCTTCAAGAATGATATCTTCGTATCCTTTCATTATAAAGTATTTAAACAATCAAATGATATTGTATTGTATTCTATTCCATTATGATCTGATTGATACCATTTCTTTCTTTCCGATCAATCGAAACTAATTTTTAAGAATACCTATTCCAAACTTAATCTAACGGAAGAGTCTTTAGGCATCACTAGGCTCAAAGAAAAGCTATACGTGTAATATGGTAAGGGGGAGACAAAGATGGTAAAGAAGGAGTGGAGAAAATTTGCACATACGATTGCTGAGTTGGTGATCAAAAGATATGCGACCTACTAGATTAGAGGGACTTCGGTGGTTGGCAAAGAAAAACGAAAAATGGGTACTTCACCTCACAGCATAGCGCTTTTGGCAATGGGAGAAAAATGCTGGATTTTGTTATCCACGTTTACTGGGAAGAGTTATGTGCTAAATGTCAGGAAACATGGACCTAGTGACATGTTCAGCCGTGAGTCCTTGTTTGAAATTCACATCAGATGTCATATTATTTCTGATTGAAATTATTTGTTGAATAATCAATAGAGTAATCAATGACATGGGCGCTAAAACGGACTCAGATACCTGTTCCTAAAATATTACAGGGGAGCTGTTTGTATTTTAAAATGAAATCATAAATGGATCTGACATGACTCTTTCTGTAACCATCATAGACCTCAAATCTCAAATGATTTCCCTGAGCTCTGCAGTTTGCAGCGCATATTTGCGGTGCTGGGACAAGATGGGTGCCACCTGAACTTCCTTTAATATTGATGCTAGGTCATCATAGGTGGGTTCCTTATGTTGATTAGCTGCATGCATAATTGCTTGCAATATTTGCAAGGGATCTCCATGGCTGACAACCAAAATTGCACATCTGCAAGATGTAGACAGAATTATATTAGCAACGAATAAAACTACCAAAATATACTAAAGGAGGTAAGAATGTCCCCCTTTGTTTTAGGACAAAAATGATATTTTGTATAGCACAGATGAAAGAACTACCTTGTACCTGTTTATTTTGACCTTAGAATATCAGTTTTCACACTGTCCAATGTCTTGTACACGTTTCAATATAAAGATTCAAAATTAAATCTATCAAAATCAATTTACTTAACTTCAAAAAGGGCACTGTGTCAGATCAATTGTCATAACAGAAAATAAGTTTTCTAAATTCTGAATGCAGCTTATTTTAAAGTAGTCTTTTGGCAGCTTGAGAAACTGCAGATCTCCAAAAGATTTGTTGCACACATTCATGCTAGAAAAGAAAAAAAGGAATACCAAAAGACTTCATAGTGGTATCTAAGACAGAAAGCACCACCCTTCAAATTCTGATTCAATACTGGCCACTGCTCTTGCGAGCCGACCCGCAACATCCTTGACACTTTCGCCTCCTTCGGGCCCAACAAGTGGATCTTTTTCATCCATATCCCAAATCTCTGTGTACTGTTGATAAATGGAAAGAAGAAACCAATGAGTTGGAAACTAAAGGGTTTGAGAATACTAATATGCGCCAGAACCTTTAAATGGTAGCAACGATAAGCTTAATTAGAACATGTTAAATGTTCCAAAGATAGAAATGATGCAGAGAATAGATAAAAGCCCTTCGAATATAAATTTTATTTTAATGTTCTATACATATTAAGGCGAATTGCAAAAAAGACAGCTGAAGAAACTGGCGTTGAGCATGGCTTACCTTATCATGCGACAAAAGTTCAAATGAGGGACCAAAATAGCGTTCACGAAGATCTTCAATCACCTGCTTAGTAAAAGATACTCCGTTGATGAGGCAAAATAATAGAAGAATAGGAAAACAGATACAGATATACGATATTGAGAGATGAATAAATGAAATTTGAAGGATAAACAGTGAAGGGAAATTAGTGGATGAATGAAAAGGTAAGTGCAGAATGTGGATCGACAAAATGAGAGTAGTGGAAAGGGAAGTTGTTGCAGTTGTGGTGGTCGAGTAGTTATGGCTTACCTTACACTGGGGACCTTCGAAAGGAAGATTGAGGAAGGAAGCAACAAGATTTGCTGTGTGTCTTGTTCTTGAAAATGGAGAATAGCAAATGCGTACATGAGCAAGTGCTATATTTTTGGCCTCTAGTTCCTGCGAAGAGTCCAATAATAGAGTTAAGTTGAGGTTAGAGTATATAGAGAAAACGGCGGCGCAATTAATTGACATTGGCGAGGTTTTGGAGACGAAACTCAACAGCAGGGAGAGTTTTTGGTTTTTAGAGAAAAAAACAAGAGGAGAATGAGGAGGAGGAGAGATACCTTTCGGAATAATTGTGCAGCTAGTTGTGCCTGGAGAACACCATCGGGGGCCAATTGGAATTCGGGGCGAGTCCCATTTTCCTGAGATTGAATGGAAGATTAACAACTACGAAAGCGATGGAAAGGATAGGATTTAAAAGGAATGGAGAAAACCATGGAGGAAACGATGATGCCTCGCTCGTTGGGAATACTCTTGCCATGCCTCAGAATCCAGTACCTGTTCTTCGCAATTGACATTTGATGTTCTTCCCCTAATTCTAATCCTGTTTTACTTTCAGTATAAATAAGGTAATAATAAACAAGCGTTCCGTTTTATTTATTTATCTCTGGGGGCATGAATGGAAATTGCAAAGAGGACCTTTGGTTTTCACTGTTGTTAATTTGCTTTGGTGGGGAGAGAGAGAGAGAGTGAGAGAGATGGCAATGAGAGGTAAGGTGAGAATGGCAGTGTCAGTGGTGAAGGCAATGAGACGGAGCGTGACGTACATGCCTCGACCGGGGGACGGAGCGCCGCGGGGGGTAACGCTGATACCGGGGGACGGAATCGGGCCTCTGGTGACGAACGCGGTGGAGCAGGTGATGGAGGCCATGCACGCCCCCCTTTACTTCGAGAAGTACGAGGTGCACGGGGACATGAGGCGTGTGCCGGAGGAGGTTCTGGATTCGATTCGGAAGAACAAGGTTTGCCTGAAGGGTGGTTTGAGGACTCCGGTGGGTGGGGGAGTAAGCTCCCTGAACGTTCAGCTCAGAAAGGACCTGGATCTCTACGCTTCCCTGGTGAATTGCTTCAACCTCCCCGGCTTGCCCACCCGTCACGACAACGTTGACATCGTTGTCATTCGTGAGAACACGGAGGGCGAGTACGCAGGTCTGGAGCATGAGGTCGTTCCCGGCGTTGTGGAGAGCCTCAAGGTCAAACTTCTCTCTCCATTCTTTCAATTTACCATTATCTATCATACACATTCTAATTATAATTCTAACCCTCTCACTCACTCAGGTTATGTCCAAGTTCTGTTCCGAACGTATTGCAAAATATGCCTTCGAGTATGCATACCTAAACAACAGGAAGAAAGTGACCGCCGTCCATAAAGCCAACATCATGAAACTCGCTGATGGTCTCTTCCTAGAATCTTGTCGACAAGTTGCAACCAAATATCCTGGTATCAAGTACAACGAGATTATTGTGGATAACTGCTGTATGCAACTTGTCTCCAAACCCGAGCAGTTCGATGTTATGGTTAGTTAATTCGTTCCTGCTATTCTCCTTGTATAGTACTTTCTAAGCCTTTAGAGCTACTTGATATCTCGTCTCATTCCTTATCTTAGGTCACTCCTAATCTGTACGGAAATCTAGTGGCTAATACGGCAGCTGGAATTGCTGGAGGCACTGGTGTAATGCCTGGAGGTAATTGAATACTTTGAATGAGTATTAGTTAGAAGAGGAAGAAGAAGCAAGAAGTAAATGAAAGATTTATAAATAATTGTGGTGATTGCACTGCAGGAAACGTTGGGGCGGATCATGCTGTGTTTGAGCAAGGTGCTTCGGCTGGAAATGTTGGAAAGGAGAAGATGGTGGAGCAGAAAACGGCAAATCCTGTTGCGCTACTACTCTCCTCCGCCATGATGCTCAGACATCTTCAGTTTCCTTCGTTTGCTGACCGACTCGAGACTGCTGTAAAGCGCGTGATTTCGGAGGGGAAGTACATGACTAAAGATCTTGGTGGAGTCAGCACTACACAGCAGGTTGTTGACGCTGTCATTGCCAACCTCGACTAGACCATACCCACCCTTCCCCCATATATAACATTTCATTTCCTGTCCAAATTCACTTTCGGTATGCTGCAAGTCATTTCAGCCAGTTTGTGTAATAAAAGTTCAATTTCTTTCTGTTTTTCACCATGGTTGAGGGTTAACTTACTTCCCCCACCCTCTATATTAGTCGAAAAATAATTTTAAGCCCACCTTATATGGGTACTTGTCATGTAACATTGGTCAACCAAAGATGTGCATTTTTTGTAACACCTTCACTGTTCCCGTCTGTTGTTTCCGGCCAATTTGCCTGCCTACTGACTTCTTGTATTCCGAGGCTAGGTTCGGGCATTCAAAGAATATTGAATTAGCTTTCAGTGAATAATCAAGAGTACACTCAAGGATCGCATTTGACTCAAGTTTCATTCCAACTAATGAAATTCGTCCTTTTTTATCCTCTCAAATGTCAAGTGGAGAGAATTAAACTGGCTATTTAATACAGGTGATCCTAACTATGCTTACAACGAAATAAAAACATATGCGAGTAGATAGTGAAAATCATGCAGTTTCATTTGACACACTCCATGTTGAATACTTAGATTGATGTAGAACGTGGCTTTCGACTGGAAACATGCACGGCTAAAGTCGTGTCTATAACCGGGATATCCCCCTATCTATACATTTGACAAAAATAAAGCTGTACCTTGCGTGCGTTTTGAGTTTGGCAGTGGAAAATACTGAACTGAACCATTTTCCTTTACACGGTAAACAATGACTGCGAAAAATGTACTTAAAAGAGAGCTTATATGACTAATTTCATTGCGATAACCTACATAGTGCTTAAATTACCTATTCTCTACACGGGTACAACGGAAAATCCCAATTTATAAGTTAACATCTCAATATAATAACCGACGGAGAAATTCGTCTTCAAACTGTCCCATCCAGTGTTTCATCCATATCCTCCATCTAAAGACTTATGAGACCACCTGCAAACACGAGTTACATATTAAGAGAAAGTACAATGAATATCCATCCAGAATGTTAAGATAAAAATATCACAAAATATTAATCTAAAAAGATAAAATTTATAAATTACAATTTGTATCCTCAATATCTGGGTAAAGCTATGAAGCAAGTCGAAGTTCACTAATAAACTCACAAAGAAGCAAAATTTAACTCCTCATAAATGGGCACACTGCCATGATCATGCTGTCTAATATTATCTTTTGCTCTTTCCGGTGACATTATGAAACGCAACAATAGGCTACATCGACATCCTCGTACACTTTGCAATTTACTGTCAAAATCATTTTCAATCAGATCAAAAGTCATCTTGAAATATTTAAAATGAAGATTAACTAAAGTTCTCTATTTGATAGAGAGAAAAGAAATAAATGGAGTAGAAAAGAAATATGAGATATGAATGAAAAGAGAAGCCATGTACATAAATGAAGTGGAAAGGGAGATTTTTTCAATTTGTTATTGATAATATTATTTTCTTGAGTATTCATTATTATTGCAATAAAAAAGAAAAAAAATTAAAAATAGATCCATAATCAATTATGGTCTAAAAAAACACTACTCACTGTGAATTAAGCAACACAATCAATCATGTGTAACAGATTACGTTCTTCTCTGTTGCAAAGTTTATAGTTCTTTTTTTGCGTTTTCAGCGACTTTCTCTCATTTATCCTCTCTTACTTCCACCCCTTCCCTCTTCCACGACACCAAACCGAGCCTGAGGATCACAGAACGTAAAAGCCTTATCCCATTAGTTAGGGTCAGCTACACAATTAAACAAAGTCAATGTACTCAAGGATCTGGAGCAAGGTTTTGTTGAATGGTTTCACCAAGGGTCTTCCTTCACATCCCTCAAATGAACTATATTCCATGTGATTCGCATGATCAAACAACCATATTTATGTTTTTATCATCTCTTGAGATGCTACTCCTACTTTCTCTTCAATAAGAATTCCTGATATTATGGTTTCTAGTATGCCCTACTAATCCACCACAACATTAGTCCTTGTTGGTCCATCACCGAGCACCATTGGTCTTTAAATCCCCAACTTCCGCCACCAGAACATTTCTGGTCACATTGTAATTGCAAATCAAGCCTATTGCCTAAAACACCTTTATTTCATCCGACCAGCTTAAACCCTTTGTGTATACCCTTCAACCTCTGCAAATTCTCTTAAATTTGTAAGCTAGATCCAATAATCATGAACCGCACAACTTGTGGTACGGTGAACTCCCCAACTTACATCCCGAAAACAATACTAGCTTGCTCACAACTTGTTGTACTAGCATTTAATGCACTCCATCAAGGAAATTTTTTTCTAGAGATAAACAAAACCAAGGCCAAAAAGGTACAAATAAAAACAATATTATTTTCATAATTTCAGAGAAAATAAACCCCAGCAATGATTTCAACTATATTTCATTCAATCAAAAAGAAAATACATGTTAGGAATTGTAGAAATAGACGCTGACCTCTACAATTTGTAAATCCCTGTGTAGAAACCACCAAGGACCATTCTTTGAGAGACATCTGAAAATGTACAAAAAGCACAAAGGATTCAACCAAAAAGGAAAAAAAAATTGAAAGCACAACCAGACAATTCAATAGAAGAGCCACACTACATAGCATCAAAAAATTGACTGAAAGGACAGGTTGATACACTCAATTACTCTATTGCTTACACTCAGCAAATACTATAGAATTTCACCTGAAGATATGAAAAGCCATGTAAAAATTTGAACTTTAGACACTGATTTTCAGACAGCATTTTAACTGATGATATTAAAGCCACAGCACTTATACACCATTCCACAATGAAACTATAATAGTATAGTATGCTCAATCATGCATACTTCTTTCATTTATATACCATTAGATCAATGGGTGTTAGCCCAAGATTTATTGGAAAATATTATAATCAAAGAAGGATACATAGTAGCGTGAAAAATAAAGTAGCCATCTAGACATCTACAATGAGTGAGCAAACTATTTTTATTTTAACAAGATAGAAACAGTATGCAACATTTTTTCCCAATATACACATACAAATTAATGTGCCATTTTACCTGACAATGCCAGCTACTGCACGAAGAGCCATGAAGAGAACTAAGCCCAGCCATACACCCTGGAGGCCAAAAAGTGGAGGTGCAAACAACAAGAATGCAGAGGAGACTGCTCCCACAAACATCTAGGAAGCAATTATCAAAAAGGTTAACCACCGGAAGCATATTTACCACAAAAGATACATCATAACAAATTCATTAAAGTACAACTTACCATGGAGAAAGCAGCATATCGGAAATCAGAAACACCATAATGGAGACCGTCAAAAATATATGCCAGTGCATTAAATGGTTGAGAAACACTGACAAACTAGCAACAATCATAGATAAGTGGAATTACGAGGCAGACACAGACAGATGCAAACAAATACTGAGAAATCAATCAGCAGCAAAACACTTACCAACACTAATGATCTGACCACCTGCAAGACTTCAGAGTCCTGAGTAAAAATGGTAGCTAGAGATCCAAACGATGCACCCAGAATTGCAGTCAAGCAAATACCCATTACCAGTCCAATCTGGAAAGTCATAACAGGTTCTCAAATAATTCATAAAATCTCCTTGTATGACATAGTTAAACAACTATAGCTTAACAAAAATCTGAAAATAACTAATGAATGAAAGGCATTCAATGGATAAAAAAATATTAACACTTACCCTTAATACAAAACCAGTAATCTCCTTCACAACTTTGTATTCACGTCTGGATACAGAACTTGCAATAAGGGCCTATAAATAATAATACAAAATATAAAAGTATAAGAAAAAAGGATATATACAAGAAGAAGACTGTATTGAACTTAACATAATTGAAGACTTTAAAATGTAAAAAGGTGTCAAAGTCAAACAAACTGAAAATTTTACCAAGAAGTTCAGCAAAGCCTGTCTAAGTAACAGTCCATTTGGTAGAGAGGATGGAAATAATATTGGGTGCTTGGCCGGAGAAGAAAAGAAAAGAAATAGTTCTAAAAAATGCTAAGACCCACTGTACTATTCCTTACCTATTTCTACTCTCTATCTCTTTTCATCAATCAAACACCTTTAATTTTTATTTTATTTCTCATCTATTTCCACTAGCAACTTATTTTCATCCAACATATTTTTTCCTCTCTCTACAAACAAAGGGCAAGAGTAATGACTACAGCAGAATTATGTTGGCTTAATTTGTTTCATTATAATCTAGCTTTGTTGGCTTAACTTTATTCATTGCAAGACAGCATAGTATTATTACTGCGTCAAAAGAAATTTATGAAGTCGTACTACAAGGAGAAAAATGTTAAAATGATAAAATTATAAGAAAAAAATTCCCAAGTTTTTGTGATGGATGATGATTCCTTTACCTGACCAGATGCAGCCAGCGCATCTGTAAGAAGGGAAACAGCCAACCACACTTGCATACATATCTGATGTGCAGCCATAGCTACTGGACCATGTCGAGCAGCCATTGATGTCCCCAATGTAATGGTTGAAAGAACAGCAAGTGTTCTTCCAAGAAGGAAACCACCTGTGGCAACCCACAGATCAAAACTAAAACAACTAAATTAACCTATCAGAAAGCTAAATAATATACAGAGTAAATCACAAACAAGAAATGTGCCCCTGCCATTGTAGTTAAACCATCATAAATAATCTCTTTAAAATAATATTTCTTCTGATCCCAACTTGGGCCAGTGTACAAAATTAGTAATTTTGATAAATTATACAACAAATTGGGAAGAGTGTTATATAAGTTTTGTTAATAACATAAACTCATAATCTCTAAAATTTAAAATATAATAATATAACAAGGAAAATTTAGTAAAATAGGATTCTGCTGTTGTTTGTTTTTCTAGAAATTTAAAACTAGGTGGATTTCATCTCTATTTTATTTTTCTTTGAATTTAAAAGCTCTGGTATTATGTTCTCGAATTGCAACAAAAAGTTGTAAAGTGTTATTGCTACTGAGTGCTTCTCTTCGTGTGATTGGTTCTAAAGATACTCAATCGTCCACAACAGCACCTTTAATTACACTAGTTACAATTTCTTCTATGCTTTGGACCTCTGAGCATTCATTATTTTCACTTGCGGTAATGCAACAAGTGATTGATATATCCTTGTAATTGAGATCATCATTTTCTTAGACTTGTGAGTGCCTTAACTAAAATTACTCCATTTAAGTTTGCATCTCCCAAACGATTTGCAATGCTGGAAATAATTTGTTATTGCTTCTTATTGAACAGTTACTGTTGAAGTTGAGACTAATTAAAGAATTATGACACCTAAAGGGTTATCTGAACTAGATTACACCAATTCGTATTCTACCAATTTCAATTCAGAAAAAAAATTATGTTTTAAATTCCATGATGTCGTAATCTCAACTTGAACAGTAGAAGCTTAATAAGAGTTAAGTATGATTTAATGGTCAGTATTAAAAGAAAAAATGCACCTGACTTTTGAAAGTGGTAGTAACTATCTTTTAATCTTTGACTACCTATGTATGGTTGTTTGCCTTAGATTTATAATTCTCAACTTCTTAAAATGAGAATTGTTTCTCGAAGAAAAATTCTAAGAGAGGTACTCCTCATTCTTAGCATTTATTTTCTTGAAATTCAATGATTATAACGAGTAACTAATATTAACCATTACATTTCAAGAAAATGAATGGTGAAGATGGGTAAACTCTCTAGAGTTACTATTAGAATAATTTGATCTCTCCTACATAGATAGATAGATAGATCAATAGACATGGAGAGAGGGAGAATACAGATAAACTATTTAAGTGTATAAAAAGTTTTAGAATAGCAGCCTTCTTGCTATAGCTTTTTGTGGTCAACCGCTACAAGCCATTATCCAAGATTTAGAACTACGCAACTGATTAATTTAAATACAAAACCGATAAAAATGGAGGTGAGATCTTTTGCTTGGAAGAGTGTTTGAGATTGCATTTAGTGTCTAGTTGTTATCTTCCATTTCTTTCCTATTTTTTCAAGGAACATAAAATAATTTTAAGAGGAAGGTGAAACACGTTCTTTCATCTCAGGGTTTAGTAACACATAATAATAAAACAGAGATCAGCAAGAAAGAGACAAATCCTCACCAGATTTAATATAACTGCCAAATTGCAGGTTTCCCATCTTTGGAGGTAGTAACTCAGCTCGTTCATTCAGACACCAGATCATCAAGATGGTCCCAATATATCTGGGGTATTAAAATTCCATCGTAATTAGGATTAAACCCAGTCAAGAAATAGAAGGAAAAAAGAATGCTTTTGAAAAGGAATTACTGAGAGATAACTGTGGAAATGGCTGCACCAGTTACACCCAACCGAAAGTAATACATAAGTAAGGGAAATAAGAAGACAGATGAAAAGTTGCCAATGCCTGCAATTTCATAGAGAAATTAGCACAAACTTACATACAACAGTATAATTATTAGCGGAGCAAGAAATGGACCCAGTGATGGAAAATTTAATTTTCAGTAATTTATTTGAGCAAGTTAAAATAATACTCATAACAATGTATTCATGAATTGCAAGTATAATATCATCCTTCAAAAGGTATCAGAGTACACGGAGGCATATACAAGGTTTCAGAGTACACGGAGACATATACAAGGTATCAGAGTACACGGAGACATATACAAGGTATCAGAGTACACGGAGACATATACAAGGTATCAGAGTACACGGAGACATATATAAGGTATCAGAGTACACGGAGACATATACAATAGACTGCAAAAATATATAAAACAGTATTGAAAAGGTGAAATTAACAAAGAAACACAAACTTGACGTGTCAATCACTTGCCTAGACATATAACAGGAGTTTTTGTATCCTTAAAACCACGGAAAATGCCTTGAAGAGCCAAAGAAAGTACAACTGCAGGAGCACCAACAGCTCTTAAAGAGAGAAATTGTCGCGCAGGAGCAAAAGTTGGATTTTGCTGTTAAAAAAAATCAAAAAGGAGATTATAACTCATACTTTGACAAGATAGAAGAGTCATGCCAAATAGACTTGAAATAAGCACTACAAAAAGGATCCCACGTTTAACTGCGTACAATCACAAAGTGAGAGTCAATGACACGATGGAGTGTGTGTTGAGGTGAAAACATACCGTTGATACACCGATTAAACGTAGAAATGCTCCAGATCCCAGATACAAAGCCAAAGCCTCAAAAATGCCAAGGCCGAGTGCTAATAGCATAGCAGTGGAGACAGACGATAGCTGTTTTCTCTGGGGAACTGTTTTGAGAGGTTTACCGTTGCCACTATGTTCTGGAGCACCCTGATCTGTTGTGAAATTAACAGCATTAGATAATGATGTGAGCGAATCACTGAGAAAGTTGGAGAGGTAAAATAGAATCGACCTGAATCAGAATGTTGAGTAGAGGCAACCTTGGCCATGTCCTCGGCAACAAAGGAAGTGGCAACACTTAGAAGGGGAATGTTAAAAAGCTTAGAAATGATGTTAAAGATGGATACGGAAACGCCAGCAGAAGCCAATTCGACAGTGCCTGCGAAAGCAATAACAGATAAGACAGAAGGGGATGAAGAAAAAGAAAAAGCAGTGGAATAGGAATTGGGAGGGAAAGGCGCAGACCGAGTCGACCAATGTAGGCGGTTTCCATCAACTGCGCCAAGGGGTCAATTGCCTGACCGGCAAGGGCAGGCAGAGTCAGCAACAGAAGCTCTCGTTTGACATCCACATCCTGGGGTTTTTCATTTCGATCGAGTGGCAAGTCACTGTGAAGGAATTGAAGATGTAATTACGATGTGTGTTGATGAAGGAGGAGCATGCATGCATAGGAAAAGGAGAGTGAACTTACAGGGAGGGGTTGGGGTGAAGCTGATGATCCTGGTCAGCGTGTTGGTATTGGGAGGTGAGGGAAGAGGGTTTGGCGCGAAGGGTTATGAAGGGCGATGAGAGGTTCTGGGCTTGGCGCAGGAAGTGAGGGCAATAACCGTAACAGATACGGTTGCGCTTGAATAAGAAGGGTCTTCTTCTGGTAACACCCTGGTATTGAGAGACCAAAGAAGAGGAAGTGAAATGGGTTGTTGCTTCCATGACCATCACCACCAGCACCTGCACCTGCTCGCAATTCAGAGCTAGAAACTTCAGTTGAACACATTCCGAATTAATTAATAAATAATGATTATAAAATTATAAAAAGTGGATCAAAACCTGCAATGCAACCCACAGAATGTATAGGTAACGCCGCCAGCTAACCTCTCTCTCACCGCTGCGGATGGCCTTTCCACTACACCACAGTCACATTATCTCTCTCAGCACCTGTTTCTAGATTCCTCGTACATTTTATACGTTTTCAGGGGTACACGCCAATTCCCAACAAATTTTGTTCCAATCAGCCCTATTTTATTTTTTCTTTTATAAATTCACCACAATTCGCGATTTTTAGTTGTTATAAATTTTTAATTATAGATTTACATTTTTTCTCAATTTTCTAAAATTAACTAATTATAGTTTACTATTAATATATTATAATTGTTTACGGAAAATATTATAGGTTTATAAATGGTAAAATATCAATAACTTATTTATGTAATATATCAACGGTGAAGTTTCAGGATTAAGTTTAAATACATATTGTTCTAAAAACTATTTTAACATTTTTATCATTATTTATATAAGTTCTATTTATTGGTATTTTTGTTCTTTGCTTTCATTAATAATAATATTTTGCGTTGATAACTAATACGAGGATTTAATTTAATTTGTTACATGGAACGTGACCATGTTAAATCATCAAATTTAATAGTTCACAATGTAGGTTAATAAAAAGGTCAGTAATTTGGATGGATTTGAAGTTTTTTTTTTCTTTAACAGCAGATGGATTTGAAGTAATGTATCTGTACTACTTTTTCGACATAAAAATTCACATAAGTAGCCGAGAGAAACTGTAAAAATAACTTTTATTCTTTATAGAATTCACATTAGTAGCGGAGAGAAACTGTAAAAAATAACTTTTATTCTTTATAGATTGTTTTCATCTTATTTAAATAAATTCTTCAAAATAGTTTATGAAATTAATTTTCAATTTATATGAAATTAATTTAATTATGTTTTCTCTTTAGTTATAGAAATATTTCACAAAGAAGGACTTATATGATAAACAGTTATTTAATATGTGTTTGTTAGGACCATAATTGATTTATAATCTTTAATTGTTTATTTTAAAAACAAAAGAAGATACGTCTTATAAATTAAAAAGGGATAAATGTATTTTTGTTAGAACAGTGATGACATCATGAGAATATTAAGAAAGGTCAAAATGAAAACCATCTCATTGATAAACCAAATCAACCCTCTCATAACCATAAAATCCGGGTGGCTTAATCATCTTTGCCCCAGATGACACTATCTTTTCACAACTCAGAGTAGGGTTCTTCAACTTTGTGAAATGACAATAATAATAATAAATAAATAAAAAACAAACAAACAAACTTATCCAGTTTCATGCTAGATGTTGTGTCTTAGACCATGTCTACAAATTATAAGAACTTACATAGAATGTTTGGTTAATTTAACATAAATCCTTGACTTTTATTTTATTTTTATTGACTATAACATTACAGATGACGTTTTAACAATTTTTAAACTTTCAGTCCCAATATATAAAATGGTTCATTTATTCAGATTATTATTTAACATAATTAAGATGTTTCCTTTTTTGAAATAAAGATAGTGTAAAAGGTTCAAATAAAAAAATTGTATAAAAGCATTAAATTGATATTATAAATATTTTAAAAAATTTACCACTTTTTCCAGTTCATCCTCATTCAATTAAGGTCTATACTAATCCCAGGTTTGGTATAGTCTAATTTTTAGTAAATCTCGGTTTATTTATCAAAATATTTTCGTAAGAGATGGAAAAAAAAAATTAAGCGTATGACTGGTGGGTTAGATTGACTAAAATAAAGTTTTCTTATTTCATGAATTAATCATAAACATTACTATTTATTAATCATGTACTTTTTTTAGAATGGTGTATTTTAAAATAAAAATAAAACAATTACTTTTGTTCATTGCTTTCAAAACGTATAATCGCATTGAATTAAAAATAATTGAGAAAAACCCATCCTATCTTTCAATTTTTTTATAGTACACAACTAAAAGATTATTGTTCGAAATTTAATATGACGAATTATTAAAAATTAATTCAAATATTTAAAAAAAGTTATAGAGAGAGGAAACTTGTGAGAAATTTTTTATATAAGAATGACATAAATAAATGTGAAGAATGTATCTTACTAATCGTTAAAATTACATTTAAATATGATTTTAGTGGTTCTAAAAGAAATATCTCATTATAAATACAATTTACACAATTCACACTAATTAGATGTATAATAACATTTTTCATCTTTTTTCCTTTTGTTGTCAATTTTAGTATTTCCTTTCAAATTGGTTAAAGTATATGCTTTAAAAAAATTTACCACTTTCATCAAATGCTTATTATTGCTACATATAGATTTGTGTTTGAACACAACGATCTTCTCATTCCTTCTAAATTTATCATCAAACTTTTCTATTTCAAGAATACGCACACTCCAATCTAATGGTGTCACACTTCCTCCACACATAGATTTGTACAAATATTTATATTGTATTTGATATTATGCTATGATGAAATAAAACAACGACGTATAAGGCAAAAAAAAAAAAAAAAAAACTAAATATGCCTAGAAGAACAAACTAATGAAGCTCCTGAACAAATCATCTTCCTTGTCTTTGGTGACTTTGACAGAGAAGAAACAATTATCATAATCACTGAATGTGAAACACATTATCAAAATAAACAATGAATGACATGAAAAGCATGTGAAGAGCGACCAAGATTTTTGATGGGATTGCAAAAATAAGTACTAACTAATAAAGTTAAGGTGGGAAAGAATAATCTGTGCCTTAAAATGTTCATCAATCAACGTATGTCGTTATTACGTGTTGGCAATGGCCACGTATACGTTAAGAAACCACTTCCTTTTTTCACATCCCTCTGATATTCACTCGTTTTTGTGCTGTGAGGTAGAAGGGTATGCAACAGAAAAGGAAGAAAGTGGTGAGGAGAGGCATAACAGAGTTGTAACAAACAGGGTCGATTAGTTAGAGTGAGTGAGGCATCATCCAACAAACTTGGCATGCACGAATTCGAAATTGAAATTGAAATTGTGATTTGGTGATTTGGTGAGAGAGTGAAATTTGATCAGTTAGGACTGAGAAGTGAGAGAAATCAACGGCTCATAATATGTGATCCAAACACACCTGGACGTTTTCCGTACTGTTGCCTTGTTTTTTGTTCAAAGGTCCTCTTCTCCTCTCTAACTTCTTCTTTCTACTCTTCAGACAAACACAAGAAAAGGTCACAAAATGGAAAACGGGAGAAACGCCGTCGTTCCAGCGAACGTTCTTCCTCCTCCTCCGGCCAACAAATAGCAGCAACGCATTGAGTTCGTGAATTTGGATGTAATGGAAAGAAAAAAGCATCAGACCACTCGCACAGACAAATCCAGAATAATCGGACTCCTCATTGCGAGTGTCCTTCGAAGTCGCCTCCTCCACCGCACTCTCATCTCCGCCATCTCCGCTTCCCTTCTTCTCCTCTTCGCCCTATTCTCTCTGTTCGTTCCATCCCCGGTAAATGCAAAACCGCATCTGTTTCACTACTCTCTTCTTTTCTTCTTTCACTACACTAAAATCAGTCCTCCTTTCTTCCTTGCGCTCCATGGTGGTGTGTGTTAGACTCCGCCTCACACTCAGAATAATCCGCAATTTAGATCACTATTGGATGCTCATCAGGATTCCGTGTTTGAGGTTCCGGTAAGCTATAAATGAAACCCAAACTCCATTTTGCATTTTCATTGTACTCTGCTTATTTTTATTGTTTTGTTTTGTTTCGGACTTGGAAGGCGAGTGGAGAAAGTTACAAGCGTGATTTATGGAGTTCAACGCATTCACGCCTTTTCTTTGGTTGCAGTAACTCCAACGACAATTTCACAAGTAAATCCAATCCCGATCACCGCAATCGTTTTATGAATTTAATTTTGGACTTCAGGTTGCGTATTTCTTGCATTTGCAGAGGCTAATGTCAAAACTCATCCAGATCGATACCTGTTAATTGCCACCAGTGGAGGTTTAAATCAACAGAGAACTGGGGTAGTCTCCTTCACCACTACCAACTAGAGGATAATGTTATATTTAGGGTTGTCTTAATATCACCTCATGCACTCCTTTGAATCAAATAAAAATTCAAAGAGGAAAATGTATTCGATTCACTTCTTTCTGCATGCAACCAATAGTATTGCATGACCATGAATGATTTGATGAACGGGTTTTGTTTGGGATACCCAGTTTGACGAGTGATTTGAGGATATACTGAATGGAGCCACTTGATGGTGCTTGTGGCTGCAGATAATTGATGCTGTCGTGGCTGCATATCTTTTGAATGCTACACTTGTCGTTCCAGAGTTGGATCATGCATCTTTCTGGAAAGACACCAGGTCTGTCTTTGCGTTGCACTTGCACTTCTATCACTCATCTCTTCATCGTATGTGATAGTATTTTTATTGGAAGCAAAATTAATCGTCTTTTCACCTCTTAATTTGCAATGGACTAATTGCTACTTTTGCAGCAACTTTTCTGAACTATTTGATACAGACTGGTTTATAACATTTTTACGGAATGACGTGAGCGTTGTAAAATACCTTCCGAATTTGGAAGGGAAGTTCGTGGCTCCATATACGCTTCGTGTTCCAAGGAAATGCACCCCCAAGTGCTACGAGGATCGTGTTTTACCCATGCTGGTCAGAAAGCGAGTAAGTCTTATTTAAAATCTTCAGCTACAGCTGTATATCTTCATCAAAATTATTTAAAATCTCCAATTAAAATATGGCCTTTTAAGTATTACTGTTATGATATAAAACAGTCTGTATCAAACATTTTTTACCTAAATTTGTCAAAAGTATAATTTTCCATTATTGTATTTGTGGTTCCAACATCTCTCATCCATCATTAATGTATTGTCATCATTTTTCCTCCCCTGTTTTGAGCCTTGACTAGCTAGTCATCTCATGTTGTATGCTCTTTCGTTTTTGTTCTTTAGGTTACTTATATGCCTCTTTTATGGAACATAGTTTGTTAAATTTATAACTTCGTATACGCATTCAATAGTGTAAAGTTTCAAGTTGCTCGTTTTGGGAACTTTTTCTCGTGGTGAGAATGATATATTACTTTGAAGATAGGGTGTCCTGAAAGGTTTTTAAGTGAGATTTTTCAGATTGAATACAAATTATTTGAAATATATATGGCATTTGACATACTTAAGTACAAGTATAAAAAAATAATTGATTAAACACACAGGAATAAGAAAATAAATGAATAATTGATACGTTTATTATTCAAATTGAAATTTAGCTAACATTTGATTTCTTAGGGGAAGTCATATGTAACTCAAACAAATACAAAAAGATTATTTATAGTTATCACTTTAAACCATATTTAATATAAGGTTTTGAGATTTTATATAATTTTTAGTGGATCTTATTATCTCATATAGAATATTATATTTTATTTAATGTTTATTCTTAATAGACCTCACTTTGATATCTTGAGTAAATTTTTTTATCTCGTAATTTAATTTTGGTTGGTATAGGATTTTAAAAGATATTTGAGAGTTTTCTCATACGAATGACTCCTCTATGATCTTAGATCTTAAATGTTTCTTTAATGGAGATAAGATCTTGTGTCTAAGATATTAAGTGAATATCTTACACTAAATATGCTTCTATTATTTAAGAAATAATTTTGTTTTTTTCTTGAAATGAATTAAGATAATCTCTAATCTTGTTTATAATCACTTTTATTAGGGGAAGTTGAGTTATTATTATTATTACAGATAATAAGGAAAATAAATGAAAATATAATTTGGGGGGTTTTTTAATTTTATTTGTTTATTGGATATTAGAATTCATGAATAATCTACTCAAGTAAAATGATCAAACAACTATAATTTGAAAGTCTTACTTTTTAACTTCAATTTAAAAAAAAAATCTTAAAAGGTTTAGGTCAAAAGATTAACTGCAAAGAGATTAAAAGGTTTTCCTTAACTCAAACCCTTTTCCTAAAAATTTATATAAAAAAACGAAAAAGCAAACTGATTGTGATACTCTTGAAAAGATTATGTATTATTCATTATTCTCAATGAAATACACAAATAAATCGTCTTAATTTTAGTGAGCAGTGTTTTTTCTAAAGAAAATTAGTGAAAAGTGTTTGGGAAATATTCCTTATTTTTTAATTCTTTTTTCAAAGCTACCTACCACTATGACAATTGCTAATTTTCAATTAATGTAATACGTACGTTACGGTGTTGTCCTTGATTCCATGAATAACATTTACATTGTGGATACATGCAGGCTGTTCGGCTAACTAAGTTTGACTATAGACTTGCTAATACATTGGATGAAGATCTACAAAAGCTTAGGTGTAGGGTTAATTACCATGCTCTCAAATTTACGGATTCCATTAAGAGGATGGGTCATTTGTTGGTTGAGCGGATGAAAATGAAAAACAAGCATTTCATTGCTCTACATTTGAGGTAAAATTTATTAATTTTAGCTTTATTCCCGGTTTCTTTCCTTTGAATGTAGTCCCTGAAATGCAAATATCGCGGTCAGAATTTGGGATCATATATTAATGTAAAAATTAACTCACATTTTGTACTTGAGACGTCCGATACTTTTAATTTTTGTTATCAAAGTTCAATGTTAACTTTGATTTGAACTTATGTTTTATTACAGGTTTGAACCAGATATGCTTGCATTCTCTGGTTGCTATTATGGTGGAGGAGAAAAAGAAAAAAAGGAACTTGGTGAAATTAGGAAACGGTGGAAAAATCTACATGTAAGGTTTTAGTAACATCTGAGAAATCAGCTCGACATCTTTTACCATATATGAAAATTGATATATCTGGGAATGAACAATAGGCAAGCAATCCTGACAAAGTTCGAAGACATGGAAGATGTCCACTCACCCCAGAGGAAGTTGGTCTGATGCTAAGAGCACTAGGTTTTGGAAGTGACATTGACTTGTACGTGGCATCTGGAGAAATATATGGAGGTGAGAAAACGTTAGCTCCCCTCAAGGCTCTTTTTCCAAACTTCCATTCAAAGGTGACCGTAGCTACCAAGGAGGAGTTGGCACAATTTGTGCCATTTTCTTCTCGCATGGCTGCACTAGATTTCATAGTTTGTGACGAGAGTGACGTTTTTGTTACAAACAACAACGGCAACATGGCCAAAATTTTAGCTGGAAGAAGGTAAGCTACATCTTTAGTGCAGTGGTCAATTTTTTTTGTAACACGCTGTCTCTGGAAGTAGGAAAGTTGCTTGGTTGGTACAGAAGCATTTTAAATTTGAAAGATTTGAACTGCAACCTTGATACATGGCTGCTATCTTCCATCTGTGTATAGCCTAAAGTAACTCGGGATTGAAGTGCAACAGCAATTGACCATCCAAAGCAATAATGATATTTCGTTATTTCTGTTGCAGGAGATACTTCGGTCATAAACCCACCATCCGCCCAAATGCAAAGAAGTTGAACCGGTTATTCATGAAGAAAAATAGTATGACCTGGGAGGAATTTGCCTCTCGAGTTCGAACCTTCCAGGTAGGCTTTATTGGAGAACCAAATGAGTTGAGACCTGGCAGTGGTGAGTTTCACGAGAATCCATCATCTTGCATATGTCAAAACTCAACATCGGAGTCCGGGGTAAAAACTGGAGGAATTTCCTATCCCCAAAATCAAACACCTGATAACTACGAAAGCACTAAGACAAAAAACTTGGCTGAAGAGCAGTTTACAGAGGAAGAGCCGGAGTGGTCCGAGGGAGATTTTTTGCACAGTAGTAAGAAACATAATAGGCTGAAAGAAAGTACACTTGATTCAATTCCTCTTCTAATGATCGCGGGCCAAGCTGAATTGCAAGAATTCTTCTCTGACTAGATAAAGGTTAAATTCCATCTCTAACTCGGTTATCCAACAAGGTATTGTGGTCTGCTTCCACGGATAACTTTAGACATTTTTCATAGAAGGTATTGGAAATTAATGTTTAGTACATATTCAGGTTTCGAAGGATAAAAATGTAAACTGTAGCAATTGTATAGGCAATTTTAGAGTTCGAAGCTTCTAGAACTGAAACTTACCAAGGCATTCTGTTGTTTAGATGTACATTTGTCCCTACTTTATGTTAGTGATAAAACAACTAAATCATAAAAGTATATATACATTTCTCTTTAAAAGAATGATAGTAATATAAATGTAAAATCACAAAAAAAGTAATATGTGAAATACACCCTCTTAATAATAAAAAAAAGGGGGACAAAAATGGTAAGAATATCTAATTGAAAATACAAAAAACATCAATTTAAGTATCATAATATATAATGAAGTAATGTATTTACATTTATTTCATCTTCTTCGAGAAACTAAACAGGAAAAATATCTTATTTTTTCGCTGAACGATATCAGAAAATGAAAATAAAATAAAGCGGAGAGAAGGTAAATAAAGAATGTTGGAAACATTAAAGACAAAACGACAAGCAAGAACAGAATGTAAATAATTATAAAATAATAAAATGAGTTGGTTTGTTAATGAATGAAAAGAGACGGAAAAGAAAACAAAACGAAAATGAATAATCACATGTGGTGTGCACGTGATTCATGTTATTTAGGAGTCTTTACTTTAACTGGTTTAAAGAAATAGTTACCTTTTGGACAGCTTTCTTTAAGTAATAATTGTAACCATAATCGATAGTATGAACTGACAGATGCCGTAAGAATGAGTAGTGAGATGCAGATGTGTTGTATGAGACATAAATAAATAGGTCAAAAGGGACATAAGATGATGCTGACCCACTCATTCCCTCATGCTCATTCAGATCATAGAATGATAACATTATGTATGCATGTAATGCATGTATGCATAAGGTGTGTATTGATTTGCAATTAATTTGGAAGGGGTGTCTCTGTTCCAACTTTCCCACATTCCTATAACAACATTATGATGAGGTGAGTGGTGGAAAAGAAGATCCTCTGTCATCTCTCATTTATCATTTCTCTCATTACTTTAAACCCTAAAAGGTTGGTAGGCCTATTGCAACTTGCATTGCATATTCCTCCTCTTCTTCCATTCTCTCTTTTTTCCTTTTTATTTCTTTTTTTCAACAAAAATAGTGCGCTGCTGGATAAGGTTTTTTATGAAATTATCTGGAGATATTTCATATTCTTTTAATTTTTCTTTTGGGTTTTTTGTTGATTGACTTCTATGGTCATCAATTTTTTAAAAAACTCATTCATGTTTAAATGTTAATTAAAGATAATATCAGTCAGTTTACTCCATTTTATTCATCTTATTTACTCCTTTCTCTACCACCTTTAATTATAAAATACATACTGATCTTTTTCTTTCTATTTTTTTCACATCAATTTGTGTTATCTTGTTATTATTAATATTATATGTATCGTTCTTTTATGGTTTGGTCACAACTGACATATACTTTAATTGTCTACCACATTGGTTTCTAAAAGTCAAAAACTATTAAATGAATTTATTTATTATTAATCGATTTAGCTTTTAAATTCCGACATTGTCCTTGAAAGAAAAAAAAATTACTGTCCAAATACAATGATTGATCAGATTGGTATTTGGTCCTTAAAATTAAAAAACGTTTGAAACTATTTTCTCTACATTTCAATTTTTTCTAATTGTTTCTTAAAAAATCTTGCACATTTAGATACAAACTTACATTTATAAAATTTATAAATTTCTAATTTGTTAATGTTTTATTGTAAATTTGTGAATAAAATTTAAAAGAAAGTTTGAAAAAAAAAATTATTGGTGAATAATGGAAAATTGAGAAAAGAAAAGTGGAGCGGATCAATAATTAGCTAAACAGTGGTGAATGAAAAGGAACAACAACTCCATAATGATTGGATTATTAGGGTGATTGGATTTCACATAGGATCCTGAATTAAATAAAAACACAAAAGAATGCAAGTAATTTGTCAAAAATATTTTAATATCAAATAGGGGTTAAAATCCAACCTTATCAAAATAACATTAGAATTTACAAACGTAATTGTGAAACACACCTTTCAAATCTCTTTACAACTGCAATCAATATAATGATCCCACTGTCCTTTAACGTAGTAAATGAGAAAAGTATTATTACATATATTTTTTCATTCAATCATAATATCTTTATAAAGTATCACGAAAATTAGTTGAAACAATTATAAAAAAATACAAGAATGCTGAAAAAAGAAATATAATGTTATACAATTTCCCCAAATGACAAATATTATTTTTTTTCATAAAATATCTCTATTCTTTTGTTACGAACATAAAATATCTGAATCTTGGTAGTTGGTTATAAAAATTCCTCTTTGGCGTGGTTGTGGTAAATGGCCGCCCACATTAAGAATGGATATTTAAATCATATTAAGGAAGCGTTAAGAATAAATTTTTGAATGTAAAATATTTAAATCATATGTTAAAAATATAGTTTAATGATTATATATCAATAAAGTAAAAGAAATTTGTACAGATAACTATACATTATTGATACGAATTAATAATCATAAAAGTTAATAAGTTTTCTGTATATAATAATTTGTAACCTGAATATAAAACTTGTATAATTTATGCGTAAAGATATTACTATTGTTATTGTGTTATTGTTACAAGTTAATATATTTATATATATAACGTGTATATATTATTGTATTACAAATTGAAGATTTAATATAGGAATTCTACTATATGCTCATCAGGAAGAGTGGTCAACAGCTCCCAATACTCGAGCCAGAAGATATGATTGACAACTCTAACCACTAAAAACTTTTAGCAGTCTAAAGATTATAAAAGTTTGGAGACTAGTGTATTATACTGCCAACAACTTCCAATACTCACCCCAGGAGATATACAACATCTACTCGCCCTTCAGGGTGGTAGGTTCACAACCAGGAACACGCATGGCCCGGCAAGTATTCAGCAACCTCTCACGAACCAGTTTTCCAGTTCTTTACATTGGGAAGCAGCACCTGTTTTCTGACATAAGAACAGGTTCTAATAAACGACGCATATTCTCCTGAAAAATGAGTAAACCACACGTCTTTCCTGACAGGTTGCAGGAAAAAGGAATTTTAGTAGCAGAGACGTCTTGCCCTGACAGGATGTAAAAGCAAGATATCCTCCTGACACGGATGATACGCCCCCTTACACAGAGGTCGCACGTCTTGCCCAGTTGAAGTAGCAATGATAACACGTACTAATATAATTTGCAAACAGTAAAAGAGAAATGAGACTTTTGGCTATATCTTATTTGAATAATTGAAACCCTTGAGAGTCAAGTACCAGCGACCGGAAAATACCATCACTCTCGACACTAGATATCGGAGTTTTACCGATGACCGATATAATTGACCCATTGTAACCTTATTCTCTTATTCTATATTTCACAATAACATTTATTATTATCAGCTTCAAACTCTCTAAAAGAGGAATATACTATAAAATTATTTTAATATACATGAATATATAATATTTATATTAGTTTCACGTATACTTTATATATTTTTATTAAATTAAAAGACGTTAAAGGTAATAATTAGAGTGAGAGTAGTGCAGGTAAGATAGTATAGGCATGGCATGGTGAGAGAGATTCTCTTTATTAGCTTCCATTTTCAACTCATTTCTTATGTTTTCTGTTTCTTTTTGTGATCAAATTATTTGAGAGTTGAATGATGATAAAAACTGTGTGAAGAATTGGGTGTCTTCTCCATCTCACTGCCTTTCCTAGCTATGTCTATGTATTCATTTCTATTTTGATCTCTCACTCCAATTCTTTTAGAATACCTTAACACTATTTCTTGTTCCATATCATCCATCTTTTCAAAACACTCATAGTGTAAATAGTCATCAAAATAAATGTTAATCTTATAATAACACTAGTGTAAACAACTTTTTTTTAGTAACAATTAAAAAATATTTTTGACAATGATTACATGGTCATCATTAATGTCGATAATTACCCATTAGGAATTAGGAAATGAGCTTACAAGAAAATACTATCTGTTGTAGATAAATAATGTTTAAATACATTTCCTTGACATTAATTTTGAACCACAGTTCCTACTACTATAACCGTAGTTGTAGATCAATATTTTTAATATTTTTAATTTTATTTGAGTTACGGTGAAATTTTATAAACACAAATCCTAAGGCATTGCATCTAATTTTTTTTTTATAACTACAATGCATTTAATTTCGTATAAATATTTATAAACACAAATCCTAACGGATAAAACTTAAATACTAACCAACCTCCAAATAATAAAACAAATATAATTTTTAATTTAGATGTCAACAATGACATTTACATAAATGAGAATAATAACAAAATTGACCATAGTTGATAATAATAACATAATTAAAAAATAACAATAAAGATGTTATAATGGATCATATTTATTTGATAAACTTTTTATAAAACAAAATAGTTAAATAAAAGAAAAATTATTCAAAATTAAAGAAAAGAAAAATTATTCAAAATTAAAGTCGTGCTTAAAAGCATAATGTTTTTATTTAAAAATTGTCTTTCCAAACATTTTGAGTACAAATTTGTACTATTTTAATAAAAATACCTAACAATAGATAAAACAATAACAATAGATAAAACAATAATAATAATAAATAATAACAACAATAATAACATAACTAACATGGTCAAAATTAATGAGTGACGGAATTAATAATAATAAACAACAATGATTGAGATATAATATTACAATAATATAATTGATTTGTACATAAAAAAACTTTGAAAAAATTATGAAGAAATACATTAAAGTAAAAAAAGTTTAGTTTAAAACATTATAAATGATAATGATTTTTTAATGTACTTGTTATTATTTATTTTCTTTTGTGATTATTTTGAGATTAATCATCATTATTTTCCTTTATCGACATTAATCTTAGAATCAATCATTATTTTTTTTATAATTTTGATGGTAATTTTTAATTAACTATTGTAATTAAGTTACTTAATTACAAAGTTTTTATTGTATTTTTTTTATGACAATGATGAAAACTCCTTAAAATACATTATTAATAACTTAAATTACAATAGTATAAACCATTTATGTGAGGATACAATGTTTTTTTTTAATTTAAAAATATTGATATAAAGAATAGATCAAATAACAAAGCTTACAAAATTACAAAGTTATTTAATAAAAGACAATTTTTTTTTTTACATAATTTTATCTTGTATTCAAAATAACTTCAACATAAATGAATTCTTAAACATTTGTTAAATAAACTTGGACAGCTATCAAAATAAAAAGTCTTTGCTCAGAGTTAACACACTTAATTATCTATTGAAATGACAATCTACATTTGAGAGGCACACCTCACTTATTCAAAACCCAACCACAAGGCACCACAAACAAATGCTTAAATTGCTTTTAATACAAATTAATTGCCATAGCAATAGGTGGTCTTTTTAAGTAACTTATGAATTGAGCCACCAATGATTCAGATAAGTAGATGAGGAACTTTTCCATCTATTTCACAGTGTTTTTTTTTTCCTCCTCTCTCTTTTCTACTTTTCTTCTTAAGGAACTAGTTTTGGGAGTTGAGTGTAGTTTGGTGCAATATTAATTATCCTCTAATACCTTTCTACAATGGTTCAACAAGTAGTCACATAACATACGGAACTCTAATTAAAAATTCTATTAGAAAGAAACATCGGTCCATTTTTTTCCATTTTTAAATTAACACTAAAATTGGTTAGATGGTGTGCCTGTCCTGGCTATATTTGTTTTTCTTTTTAATTTCAACAAATCAACAATAACAATTATCTTTTTAAGTACATAATTTAATATTTGAGGTTGATTTTTTCATGTATGTATATATATATATATATATATATATATATATATTCCTAGACCTCACACAAATATTTAATAATTTTCAAGTTCTGTCTTTTTTGAATTTTAGTATGTAAGGGAGGAGGTGTTTGAGTAGAAGAAGGAAGAAAGGGTGGGTCAAAGGTGAATTTGGGAGTTAATTAATTAAGAAAGAGGGAAAGGGAGAGGAAAAAGTATGGTGAAGAGAGAAACTGAAAAGGGAGTAGAAATAGGATAGAAACGGACATGAAGTCCTTGCTGGCAAAAGATTCCCTCATTGATGAACACCTTGTTTTGTTTTGGTGGGGGCAGTGACTGTGCTACCACTATCTCCTCCTATATTTTCTTCCTTAGCCTGCAATTACCAAACCCTAAAAGGAACCACCATGGGTTGTGCCAGCTCCAAGCTGGACGATCTTCCAGCAGTCTCTCTCTGCAGGGAACGCTGCGTTTTTTTGGACGAAGCAATCCACCAGCGCTACGCACTCGCCGCGGCCCACGTGGCTTACATCAACTCCCTCAAGGCAATTGGTCACTCCCTTCACTCCTTCATCCACCAAGACACTCTCAGGCCTTCTCCTCCCTCTCCCTCTCCCTCCCCTTCTCCTTCTCCCCCTCACAAAACCCACCAACTCTCCAAGCACCCCTCTCCCTCCCACTCCGATTCCGGCGGCTCCCACCTCCACTTCCACACCGACTCCGATGATCTCTCTCTCCACCACTCCCCCCAATCCTCCCCCATTCGTATCCCCGCCTTCTACGACAATTCTCACCCCCCGGATCACCACCACCTTCACATCAATTACATGAAGAACAAGGCCGCCCCTTCAATTCACTACGAGCAGAGACCCCTCAGTCCCGAAACCGGCTACATCGGAGAGTCCTCCTCCTCCTTTTACCCTTACCCTTACCCCTCCTCCTACCCTTACGCCTACGATCCCTATTCTACCCCTCCCTTCCTCGGATCTTCCCAACCCCAACCCCCACCACAGCGCCACCCCGTCTCCAAGCCCCCTCCCCCTCCTCCCTCCCCTCCCCGAGCCTCCACCTGGGACTTCCTCAACTTCTTCGACAACACCGACGACAAGTACTACCCCCAACCTCATTACACGCCCACTCCCAGCCGCGACTCCAGGGAGCTCCGGGAGGAGGAGGGGATCCCCGATTTGGAAGACGAGGATTACCACCACGAGGTCGTCAAGCAAGTTCACGGGGATCAGAAGCTCGTCGACCCTAAGCCCGAACCCCCTCCTCCCCACCACAACCACCTCCAGGTGGACGATGACGAGGAAGATGAGGAAGATGAAGATGAGGTGGAGTATGAAGTGCACGTCGTGGATAAAAAAGTGGTAGATGCCGATAATGATGGCAACAATAAGCCCAAGGACCACGCCGCATTCCGGAGCCGCCGACCTGGTTCCCGGAACCCCCTCGAGGTTGCGAAAGAGATTCAGGATCTCTTTCAGAGGGCTTCTGATTCCGGTGCCCTAATCGCCAAGATCCTTGAGGTGGGCAAGCTTCCCCACAATCGAAAGCACGCCGCCTATCAAGGTGAGTCTGGATAACTTTTTGGTCTGCCCGGTTCTCTTTGTTCTCTCACATCGTTCACATTTCGCTACTCTTATTTTTCCAGCTTCTTCCAAGATGCTACAAGTTGTTTCTACCTCGTTGTCTCTTGTTTCCTCCCTACCTTCTACTTCTAAAGATGCCGAATCCGCCTCTGACGCGGGTCTTAATGTTGATCTAACTGGTGGAGCAAGCAATCTTTCCTCAACACTGCATAAGCTCCTACTTTGGGAGAAGAAACTCTATAATGAAGTTAAGGTATGTCAGTCACTCAGTCTTGTATCGTAGGTTCGTTCCCTTGGTTTTCGTTTCACTTTTAAACCATTTAATTCTTTGCCCGTTTTGGAAATTTTTAAGCTTAAAGTGGTTTAATCCTGCTGCATTCGCTTCACTTCTTGTGTGTCCTAGTATAATCCGTGCTAAAAATTTGAGAAAAATCAACTTTGGACTAATCCTAGATTCCACTAGTGAAAAAACACTGTTAACCCGTGTTTACGTGTTTCCATAAAGCTTTTCCAACGTTCATTTGTTTGCAGGCTGAGGAAAAGATGCGTGTCATCCATGATAGGAAGTGTCGCAAGCTGAAGCGTATGAATGATAGGGGTGCTGATTTTCATAAAGTTGATGCGACTCGAACTTTGATTAGGAGCCTGTCCACAAAAATAAGAATGGCAATTCAGGTTGTTGATAAGATTTCTGTGACTATAAATAAGATAAGGGACGAAGAACTGTGGCCACAGCTGAAGGAATTGATCCAAGGGTATGTGATCTTAAAATCTTACCTTTTTGGTTATTTGTTCAAGTTCTAAATATCATTCTGTTCATGATGGTGGGCTACGTAGTATGTGGGGATGGCAAAACAATCCCATATCTATAATCGAATCCAAGCCTTCCATCTCCCCGTGTTTCGCAATCCATTGGATTATTAAGTTATTGAACATGAAATAAGTGTTTCTTCCTATTAGGTTTGAAAGCCAATGTCTTCTCTCTACTGCCTATCTACCACTAGGTGATCCACCCATTACAATCTTGGAAATTTCAATTATTAACCATGCCTTTTTTTTTTTAAAATATAGCACCCTTTTAAATGGATGGGTTGAATGGTTTTAATTATATGGGGTCATGGATGGATTGGACTTTTTCAATACATTTCCATGGATCATAGATAGATCAATGAATTGTTTTTTACACATCAATTATAGTCCAACTCAATTATCCAAACTAGAGGTGTTGATTGGTTTAGACCAGTCCAATTAATCCAAGAATCCAAACCAAACCAATTAAATTGGTTCATGTTTTTAGCTTGATCGGGTTCAACCCATACGAAACCACTATATGGTGATTGATTCAGGTAATAGATTTCTAATCTACAATTCCGATGAACCTTTATGGTACAATCATGGTTTATTTTGCAACTTTTGCTATTATCTAGTTACTATTATAAGGCAATTATAATAAAAGATATTGTTTACCCCTTTAACGACAAGATAATTTGTTTTTACAAAATATAATTTTGCTCATTTGCATAACACTGTATCTGAATGAACCCATGTTGGTTTGGTTTGGATTCTGCAATTTTCTTTTTGAAAAATTTGAATCTTCGAAGTTAATTGCTTCAGATTTCATTTCCTTCCAAACTAATTCCAAACCGACCTGTGAGCACTTATCAAAACCATCCAATTGACACATTGCCTATGTGTCACTATAAACATTTTTTTCAAATATATTTGAAAAAAGTTTAGGGTCAAGTTATGTGTTCTCTGTACAAAATTTCAACGTTTGTTATCATGCAAACGTGAAGACCAGTCAGCTGGTAGTGTCAGTATTCTGTAGTCATAGTAGAACAATGCAGGCAAGGCAACCATGTCTAAAGGGGTAAGAGTTAAGGATTTGTTCTAATTGTAATAATCATGAATTTTCAGGCTTGTTCACTGGTACTTTCCACTTTTAGCTTTTCGTATATGTTTCCAATAACTGAACTAAATATGTGCCGTAAAAATGCACGTAGTATTTGATGAAAAAAGGATATTCATTATATTGAGGTTCCATTCCATTGTCATCATACCCTCTATATTTAACCCATATGAAATGAATTGAAATGTTGATGCATGGTTCCTCAGAATTCTTTGATAGCCATAGTGAAATGAATATCCTGAGGAAATTCAACAAAGCCATCTGCAATCTGCTGATGGCCCAAATGCCGGTTATTCTTATGCATACTTATATCTTCCAACCATAAAATCTATATAATTTGGTGGCTCATCATACCTATTATTAGATCAATTTGAGCTTGAGCTGTTATCCAGAGGAATAACTCCTTTACAAGGAAGTGATGCAACCTCTCAAGAGCTTTTTTGAAAAATTATTACTTAATCTACAATAGGAACCTGTAAACCTTAAAATATACATACCCTGTCTGTCCTTGTTCTAGAGGATTGAGCAATTGAATTCAGTATTTGGTGTAATTCATGCTACATTTAGTTTTTGGTTGCACCCAACTTGTGATGTTGTCACCCATACCCTTTTTTCTCTTTTCAAGTTTGTATCTTCAATTAGTGCTCTCTTTTTTTAGTTTGAGGTAGCTGACATTTTATACATGTTCTTTGCAATAAGACATTCATGTGAGATATCCATTCATACGTAGTATGTATGGGATAAACATTTTGCCTTTTCTCATAGTGATGTAATTATCATCCTAGGATTTCTAGGATGCCTGTGCATAAAATTCCGTGTTTGTATGGTAAAATATGACATTCTTATTTTCAGGTTGACTAGAATGTGGAAATCTATGCTTGAATGCCATCATAATCAGTGTGAAGCTATTAAAGAAGCCAGAATACTGGGTTCCGTTGGATCCAGGATAAAGGGTGGTGATAGTCATCTTCAAGCAACCAAGCAACTTGAACAAGAGCTCATCAATTGGACTTTCCAATTTTCTGGCTGGATAAGTGCCCAGAAAGGTTATGTTAGAGCATTGAACAATTGGCTGCTGAAATGTCTCCTGTACGAACCTGAAGAAACACCTGATGGCATAGTCCCCTTTTCACCTGGTAGGATTGGGGCTCCGCCAATATTTGTAATATGCAATCAGTGGTCCCAAGCTTTGGATAGAATATCTGAGAAGGAAGTTGTTGATTCCATGCATGTATTTACGATGAGTGTGCTTCAGATATGGGAACAAGATAAGCTAGAAATGCATAGGCAGGTGAATCAGAACAAGGATCTTGAGAGAAAAGTGAGAAATATAGATAGAGATGACCAGAAGCTGCAGAAGCAAATTCAAGCGTTAGAGCGAAAGGTGGTTCTGCTATCTGGGGAAGGTAAAGGTCTCTCAGTTTCTGAGAATATCATTTATCAGAGTGACAAAAGCAGTAGCCTACAGGCTAGTTTGCAGCGCATTTTTGAGGCCATGGAGAGATTTACTGACGAATCTGTGAGAGCTTATGAGGAGTTACTACAACGGAGTGAAGAAGAAAGTGCCGCCGGAAATCGTGAGAGTGTTTCATAGGGTGGCGTAGTTGGAATCATATCTTTGCCATTTGCCGAGAATTGAGACATGTTGGTCTTCTACCGACTCTTCTTTACAGCAGAGCCTTGAGAAGAGGAATTGGGTTTGACTTCTCACTATGATGCTTAGAGCTGCGTCGGTGCTTTTTAGATGGTGGGATGGGACAGGGGAATTTGTAGTCAAACAACAGAAAGAGAAATTTGAGGTGTGTGGCGCAGAGTTGCTTTTTCTTTGGGTACTCAGTGCTGTAAGGCTACAGGTGAAGTTGCGCTGACTAGCCCACATACAGGATTGAGCCACCAAAAATCAGGGGAGCCCACAAATTGTAACATCTAAAGGTGAATGGTCTTTCTTTCTACATAGAAAATGGCAGAAATGTATGGTTAGATGAAGGAGGGATTTTCAGATATATATAATATAACCCCTGCAAGTCATATGAATGATATAGAAAGGTGCTCAAGGTGAAGTTGTACAATGGAGAATTTTACTGATGCGCGATTGGAACAGGCCTCGTTCGCTTGATGAACGTAGCTAGCTCTCTGCCCGCTGAAGTGACGCATGTCACTGAATGCATGGGTGTTTATTGGTTCCTGTATAAAATTATGTTCATTTCGTAAAAATATTCGTTTTCAAGTTAAATTATTGTACAGATTATCTATTAGCAGGCTTAATAAAATAGCATTTAGAATATAATATTTTTGATAGCCCATTTGAGATTTATGTTCCTCGACTGAAATAAATTGGTGAGATTTGTTCAAACTTGAAAGAACGAAAAGAGAACACCGTTACGCAATTGACATCAGTGTTCATGGGGCTCTTCCGTAACCCAATTTGTTTGTGATAAACGATTAGGCGACGGAGGGATAATATTAATTTATGAAGTGGGTCCAGTTGAATTAACGTATAAACTCCACTCACAATTTAGTTTACGAAAATGGCAATTTGTTGAATTTTTTACTTCTAAATCTATATTTTATTTACAATTTAATCTCCGTAGAACTGAATCTACTACTTTAGACCTTCTCTAACAGTGAAATTTGAATTGATATTAATAGCATACAAAATAAATAAATTGCACTGGGAAAAAAACTGAAGTTTAAGAAGGGAAACATTTATTTTGAAAATACTTTTCCATTTCTTTTACTGAAAAACATTTATATATTTTTTATTTAGGTACACCTTTCCTAAAATGTAAAAGTTAATAAAGATGACAGAAATGTGGAAGACAAGTTTAGTCATTTTTCCATGGGCGTGTTTGGTGCTGTAAATTATTGTGTACGTGTTTTAAGGTCCTATTAATAGACTCTCAATCCTAACGGGTGGTCAAAATTTCCTATTAGACGTTTCAACCACATAATGAGTATCTTTATGTCATTTGCCTCTATTTACACTTTAGAAAATAATTGGAAATTACATTTTTCATAAACACAGTACTTAGGGGTGAATAATAATGATTTGGTAGACTTAAGAAATCATCAGTAGATACAATAATGGTAGTTTAGAATTGAGTTACTTACCAAACTTGCTTTTCTTTATTCAGAGAAAATATTTTTCTTTGTTTTCTTTTTGTAACATTTGTAGAATTTTTACCGAGAAATTATCCGCGACTATATATGTTGCATTTCTTTCTTCTTTTCTAAGAGTGATTATTCAATATTATGAGATTTAATTAGCTTCAATTGAAGTATTTTAATTTTATTTATAGTTATTACATTGAGTTATTTGTGAACTTTATCAACCCAATATTATAAACCATAAAATGTAAAGATTGAGTTACTTAATTTTGGTTATCCTTTTAAGAATTACATTGTAAATTTTTGAAACATTTTTAAGCATAAATAAGATACTCAATAAATTTATAAAGATAAATTCATAAAGACTTGATATTTATTGTAATTTTTTTCTCTTAAGTTTAACTTATCTAGCTATGAATATGATAAAAAAACTTATTGTTTGAGTAAGTTTACACATTAATCCACTTTGGTCGTATAAGTTCTAACCAATATAAGACAGTTTCTTTTCCAATGGTTAAAAGAAAAAAAAATTGGAAAAACTTTAATGGACACAAGTTTATTAGCTCTTTTGTAGATAGATTCAAGTGTCTACATGCTATAGTGAGTTGATTAAACCTCAATGATTCAATAAAACATTAAAAAAATATAAGATTTTTCTTTAGCAAGTGCATTAATCAAACAATTAGTAAACCTTGAGGGTGAGCACAAATATTTGTTCAAATAAAAAAAATAAAACTACTTGACTCGAAAATAAGAATTTCAGATATGTGATGAATTCAATTTAAAATTCTATCATAATCCAATAATTCAGACGAGTGTTAATTAAAGAAAAGAAAATAACTACATAAACTAACTACACACAACTGAAGAAAATAAATCAAAATAGTTAATTTTTCATTTTTAATAGAGTAGCATGTCTTACTTACTATTAAGCATCGTACACAACTCTGTACTAAGAGCAAGTCTCAAGCTTAACTTTGCTCTAGCTTATTTTCTTTGTTCCTTAGTTCTTTTGTTATTCTCTTTCAACCATTAATGATGCAATACAAATTTAGAAATTCAAAGTAAAAATGTTACATAAAGCAAAACCAACCCACTAATCAAACTTCTTCACACCAGCACAATTTATACACCATGGCCAAGCTAATAAAAAATCTAAATATCACATTAAACATAATAGAAATCAATGTTCCAGAAAGTAGAGATAATAGTTATTTGGAAGATTACAAAATACCATTATCATTTTCAATAAATTATTACTTCCTAATTAATCTCTCAGAAGCCCCAGCAACTAGACTCCTCTAAAATAACCAAAATCAGACTCAATCTCGTTACCTTATAAGTTCAAAACTAACTAAATTAAAGACACTTCTCAAATGAATATGGTCCAGAGATAGTAATGTTCAATTTTGATCACATCCATTATTTTCGGTCTATATGCGACCAATATTCAAATCTTATAAAATATGCAAATAACTATTTTTTTTCCGTAAAAATAATAAATAGTTTCAATTAGCACCCATGATTGCTATAAATGGAAGATGAAAATGTTCTCAAAAACATAAATGTTAAGAAAATTCAAGAAAATATCACTATTGCTACATTTATATGTATTTTTTTTCAAGATGCTTTTAAATTGATGGTAAAATTATTTAAGAATTTAAGTCCACTCATCTTAATTATGATATATCATATTGATTGAACATAATTTAAATACGTAGTTAGATTTTTTCCCCCATTAAAATAGCATTCATTACCATACAATATCTTCAATCTCATACACTGTGAGAATGGATACTACATTCCTTTATAACTGTTTTACCTTTTCTTTTTTCTAACAAAAGAAAACTTTCCTCAAACATGCAAGATTCATACTTTAATCAAAGTCAAGCTATTTTTGTTGTTTTTAAGAATTTGATCCTTTCTGTGTTTTTTTTTTTTGAGATAAAATTATACACATAAATAAATTAAATGTCGTTTTTAATAGCATCTTATCATAACTCTAGCGTTGGCAGTCTTTCTAAGCTTGTTGGAATTAAGGAAGATTTTATTCTTTCTGAGAATAAGAGGTTGATATATAAAACATCTTTCTCAAGTAGATCAAAATGTTGAGCACTGACTTTGTTTTGACGTGGAAGAATTTTTATTTACAATCACGTTATTTAATTTTTTAATAGGTTCCACAGTTTTTTTTTTTCTCATTTCACTCTCATTTTTTTTGAAGACTTTTTTTTAATGTGAGTATTGATATACATTTTCCCCCTTCTTTCAATTTTCTCTTCCATTGAATATAGTAAAACTTTATTCTCATTTATATTTTTCGCACCCCTTTTGGTTCGGAAATAAATCTAAACAAACACCATTAATGAACATTGCATTCTGTACGCCCATAATGAGAAGGTGCAGAGGTGTTTTCAAGAAATAGGATTGTGACTGCTGCAATCTACGTGCCACCCTACACAACTGAATTATTTTGACATGATGTTTCTGTTTCCACCTTTTACAAACCATTATTCACACACTGTAATAATATTTTCTCTGTAAAGTTTCTATTATTTAATTGCATTCTTCTCATATATCCGTACAGGGTGGGGTGCTTATTGCTCACGCCAAAGATTATCACTTTTTTCTGTCCTTTTTAGCCTTCGCAAACAAAATTGAACTGTCTTTAAGCAAAAGGTAGCAAATCACAATTAGCCCAAGATGAGATTGCTTATCATCGAATTTGGACAGGGAAATTTTTGTTCGGTCACGTTCTCACGTTGCTAATTGCTCTAATCATATGTACAATAATTGATCGGAACATGCGTACAGTTACATTATTTATATAATGTTAATTTTATAATTCTGTCTTTGTTTTTTTTTGTAACTATTATAAAAATGTAATTGTGAGTAATATTTATGGGACGTGTTGTACGCTGCACTCCAAGTGAAACGTACAAAAGTTGGTGTAAAGTGTACGAAGATGGGTGATGGAGTCGTAGGATTCCATAAGCGTAAGAAACGGACAGGACAAGAAAAAAACATAAGTAATTATGGTTATGGTTTTACCCATGAAGCAGCAAGGAGTTTAAAGAAGTTAGGATAGTTTTTGTTGTGGAGTGGAAGAGTGATTGTAGTAACAGGAAGCTAATAAAAGAAGTGAAGAAAAGGAAAAAGCTTGACTTGGGTAGAACATGCATGTCAGTGTTTCCATAAAAAAGGGTTGTGAAAGGAAGCACGTGATCGATGGTTGCCAGAATTATGGAGAAGTGTTTAAATGCACCTTTGCGGAAGTTAACTCATGGAATTTGCGAAGAAGGTTCTTTCCGTTGACCCCCTCTATCTGCTATGACCGTGAAAGTTGAGATAAAGAAGAAGTTGATATGTAAAAGAAATAAAAGGAAATAAGAAGAAGTAATTATTAAAGTATAAAAAATGGTAGATAAATGAAGGTAAAAGATAGGGTTGGTGGGAGGAAGCAGTAGAAAAAGAGGAAGAGAGAAAGAAAGGCGAAAGATGAAAAGGGTGATGTTTGGGAAAGAATAGAATAAAAAAAGAAGGAGGTGGGTCGTAAGAAGTAAACAGTGATTAGTAATTAAGCAACAGTGGGGGAAGGGATGCGAAAGAAAGGTTGGATAGAATAGAATAGAATAGAAGCGAAACAGGGAAGCGAAGGGAAAGGGGCAAATCAGCCGAAGAGAGTTGAGATCTGATGATCGGTGATAATTGGTGAAGAGAGAGTGAGAGAGAAGATGGGTTGCTGCCAATCGTCGATGCTGCTGAGAGTGGGGGAGAGGGAGACTCACCCTGAAAAGGAAAAAGAAAGGGAAAAGGAGAAGGAAAGGGAAAGGGAAAAGGAGAAGGAGAAGGAGCAGGCATACGGAACCCAGCAGAGGGCAAGTGCCGGAGAGCCTGAGGCCGAGGGGGAGAAAGAGGGGGTGGATTTCTCCTTCGCTGAGTTCTCGCTGCCGGAGCTCAAGGCGGCCACCAACAATTTCAGCTCCGAGTATATCGTCTCAGAGAGTGGCGAGAAGGCGCCCAACCTGGTCTACAAGGGTCGCCTCCACAACCAGAGCCGTTGGATTGCGGTCAAGAAGTTCAGCAAGGCTGCCTGGCCGGATCCCAAGCAGTTCGTCGAAGAGGCTTCCGGCGTCGGCAAGTTGCGCCACCCAAGGCTCGCTAATTTAATCGGTTACTGCTGCGATGGCGATGAGAGGCTCCTCGTTGCTGAGTACATGCCCAACGATACTCTCGCCAAGCATCTTTTCCACTGTATCTTCTTCTTATTCTTCTTCCTCATCTTCCATTATTTCTGTTCCTTTTTAACTGTCTCTAATGTCTTCCTTCCTTCAGGGGAAACTCAGACAATTGAGTGGGCCATGCGCTTGCGGGTGGCTCTGTACATCGCACAGGCTTTGCATTATTGCAGTTCGGAGGGGCGGCCTCTGTACCACGACTTGAATGCTTACAGGGTTCTCTTCGACCAGGAAGGTGATCCTCGTCTCTCTTGTTTCGGTTTTATGAAGAACAGCAGGGATGGCAAGAGTTATAGCACCAATCTTGCTTATACACCTCCTGAATATTTAAGAAACGGTAACTAACCACCTTCTCCCTATTTATTTACTGTTATAACTCTCACCACTTACGTTTCTCTCTATTCAAATTATTCCTTCTGTATTCTATTATCACAGGAAGGGTCACCCCTGAAAGTGTCATTTACAGCTTTGGAACTGTCCTTCTAGACCTCCTCAGTGGCAAGCACATCCCTCCCAGTCATGTAACTGCCTTCTATCCTTTTACCTTCCTCTTCACCTTACTACTTTCCACTTTTTTTTAACTATCTCACACTCTCTCACCTTCTGCATAAATAACTGTCAACGGCTAATTCTCTTGGGAGTTGTTCTTACCCTATATCAAAATAGCTTCAGAAGCAGGATTAACTGTAACCATTTAATGGCTCTATACATAGGCATATTGTTGAATTTGAGTATATCTTTCATTAAGCTTGCTTAACTACTATACATATGATGGACAAATCATTAAAAACTACAAATGAAATCTCCCTTCATTGAATCAGCTTGCCCTTTTCACCATCTGCTGATGTATTAATTGTCTAATATTCCCACATATCACCAAAAGCTTTAAATGCTTCTATGCTTTTAATCGTGGCATTTTAATCTTAAACATGTAATTCCTAGTTTTAGTGTTTTCCTTACGGATCTTGGCTGTTATTGTGCTTGCCAGTGCTTGTTATATTACCTTATAAATGATATTATAATATTGTACAATAAATAAACCATGAACATTTACTAATGACTACTCAAGGTATGAAAATCTTATTCTTTGATTGATAGCTAAAAATGGAACTTGCAGATGCTATTATAGGTACATGAGTTTAACATCAATTATGAATGCTGACTTATTCAATTAGCTTTTTTGGTTGGTACCATATGGAGTTATCTGATTTTGTTTGCAGGCACTTGATATGATACAGGGGAAGAACAATATGCTCTTAATGGATTCGCATTTGGAGGGAAAGTTTTCAACAGAAGAAGCGACAGTAGTTGTTAATCTTGCCTCCAAATGCTTGCAATATGAACCGAGGGAACGGCCTGATACAAAGGACTTGGTCACAACACTGGCCCCATTGCATACAAAGCCCGATGTACATATTCCTTCTTTAACATAATAATGAAGCATATTATTTACTGAATAATGGGATTGAAACTTTGTTGCTTCAACAGCCCTACCAAATATTCCATCATCAACATGAATTAGGCTTTATGTTGGATGTTAAAGTTCCTAATATTCAAATTCTATGACTCCTGATATTTAATATTTCTTTCTTTGATTACTCATTGCAAGTGAGATCTACTTGGTTGGTGTCACTTAGCTCACCATCCTCAAATTACATTAAACATGACAATTCAAATATTAGGTTGTGATTTACAAATGTTCATTTTGACTCTGATTAGGATTTCTTTAGGCAGTAAACTTCTCCTCTTGCTTGAGAAGATATAATATGGTAAGGGTTTTGTGTATAAGATAGTTTATAGATGTTTGATATGTCAAGTTCTCAAACTGCCAAAGTAATTGGTTTATTGTTCTAGCTGATTGAGAAGTTCAGTTAGGAAAGAATTAGTCATCTTTTTTTGTTTGGTCCTTGTTTAAGAGTTATTCTATATCTATTTCATACTAGTGTTATTGCTGCGGAGTATCCACCGGCTTCACTAATGACTATCTCCGCTCAAGAACCTAATTGGCCACCTTTAGTGGGTTTTCCTCCCAGAAAAATAAATCTTTAGTGTATTACTATTAGTTTGTTAGTTTTAAAGGATAAAAGAAATTTTGGTAATTTTTCTGATGTGATGTTATCTACAAATATATGCAATGACCTTAAAGAAACATGTTATTTGCATACATCTGTCTCATAAAGAGCTTAGTCAAAACTTTTAATCTATATCTAGTTCTTAGAATTTGGGCTTACGGCTTAATATATGTCCATTCAAAAATTGGTTTGTAAGTACAGTTAAATCCTTATATGGACTTATTTCTAGTTGATGGGTCTTGTGAGGATAGATCCATAGCTTCCTCAAGTAATCATCTACTATCATCATAGAGTATCTTGTATTAGAGTGTGATAGAGTTGAAGTCGGTCTCCACTGGTCAACATGAATGTAGTCTAGAGATCCCTTTATTCTTTGTTGTCCTACATTAAACTGTAATTTGCAAGCTTTGCCTTGGACGCAATGTTCACAAAATTTCAACTACTCAATTTTGTCACTACCAAACAAGCCTTAGTTTTTCTTGCTTACATAACCTAACTTTCTATGTCATATCTTGCCATTTTTTTCAATAATAGATGTTGAGCCAATACTACAACCCCTTGGTAGGCATATTGACTAAACTTCCTCACACCCTTCATTACTTCCATGGATTCTTTCACCATCTTCAACATTCCTTGTTCACCTTTAAACACATATCTCTTATTTTCAAGCTCGCCAAGGGATATTAGGTTATGTTTCAAGCTAGGTACAAACCTAAGTTTTTCAAGCACTCTGTCAATTCCATCATGTAGATGAAACTTAATGGTTCCAACTCCAATTATCTTATAGGCCTGGTTATCACCAAGGAGAATTGAACTTCCTTCAAGCTGGGTAAACTCCTGGAACCATAGACAGTTAGGTGTCATATAAAATGAGAAACCAAAGTCCATTATCCACTCACAATCATCAATATTATTTGACACCATGGGGACATATGATGATTCATAATCATCTTCCACCGGAGTTGCTTCGCCAGATGTAGATGGTCTATAAGAACTACAAAGTCTACCATATCCAAACAATCTATCAAGCTTGTTAGCCTTCTTTTGTCTCAGGACAAAACCTTTTGGTGTGAATTTCCTTCTTGCAGTGGAAACATTGGATATATGATGGTCCTACACCATTGCGTGACCTCAATTGTGGCCTCTCTCTAGCTCCATTATTATCATTGGTAGATCTCCTTTATTATCATTGATAGATGCTCTTCCCCTTGGTACAAGGCTGTCTCCAATACTACATGTCTTAGCATCAAACTTCTTGTTCAACTCGTTCGAGCTTAGAGCTTCGCAAACCTCCTCAAGCGAGACTTTCTTCCATACAACAAGGTCTTTTTGAAGTGATCATGCGTCTTAGGCAACAAACACAACAACAACGCATGATCATGATCATGAATTTGAATGTCAATATACTTTAGATCGAGAATCATTTTATTGAATTCATTCAGCTGCTCACTAATTGTCTTTCACTATTATTCCTGTATGAGTACAAGGCTTGCTTCATCTATAGACGATTAACTTAGGACTTCATCATGTACAAGTTCTCAAGCTTATTCCATTGTCTTAATGCAGTCTTCTCCTTCGAAACTTGCCTCAACACCTTGTCATTGGGCTAAGAACAATTGTGTTGTGAGTCTTTTCCAGCATCATTTTCTTGTGTTTTAATCCAAGGCCACGTCAAGCCTGAATTCCCTTTAAAGACCTTCAAGAAGGTTGTGTAAAACTAGAAGAGGATACATCTTCAACTGTCACAATCCAAAATCATTCAAACCAGTGAATTTCAACCTCGTACTTTGCGGAAGTTATGATGATTGAATTTCACATTCATTGCACTAGTTTGTTGTGGAATAGCCCAAACAAATTCACTGCTGAAGTGCCTACCAACAGAAACACTAATTTTACAACAAAGATGAGACCACAAACGTAAAGGTAGAACTATACTCAAAATTTCCTATACTCAAAGATTACAACACGAACTTTCTCTTAGTGAACTCTTGGCTCAACTCACAACTTTCTGTTTTTACAGTTGAACTCACAGCTCAGTTATCAATTAGGTTCCTATCTATAGTACATAACTACCATAACTAACTTCTGTAAAATGCTCCGAACCATGAGAAGACATGTGAACAATGCTTTCCACTTCTAAGTTGAAACGTCACTCAGGTAGTTGCTCCAGATGATACTAGTCTCATAAGAAGCTATGAGACTAGATGCTCTAATGAGATTATCCACCACATATGCTGATGAGGCACATCTCTACTGGACAATATGATGAGAGTACATAGTCTAAAAACCTTAACAAGAGTTTACTAAACCAATCTTGTGTAGTTGTTTGGGTTTGGGTCAGGTTGTGTGTCTCCACCTTTTGTTTTAAAAATAAGTACCATTATGGCTAGCCCGAGGCTTCTTTTTCTTCCTTATGTAAACTAGCGCCGCATGATTCCTGATTTCCACCATGTTCGCTCTGGACTGCCCCTCTACTATGCCCAACGTGGCTGCTATGAGGTACCATGCGAAACCCAATTTGTCACCACCATGTTGTGACAACCGGCAGAAAATTTGCTATCAAAATCTGCCATGGTACCACCATGGTTGTTTTTCGATAACACTAACCACATCTCTCGGGATGTGAGGAGGAACATACCCTTCCCCACATTCATTAAGGCTACAATTAACGTAGTACCAAAGGGCCATGAGTAAGGTAAGCTTAGGGGTAACTGCAAGTAAGGTAGATTTCCAACATACTCATTCATATAGGATAGATTCTTTTACCATGATACAATTTGGAGTTAAGCTCTAACTCTATCTTAAAATCAACTTCAAAAACTAACTTTTAAGGTGAGAACTATCAAAGCCTTATAAAGACTTTATTGGTCTTATCACTAGATGTGAAATCTTAACAAAGTCCTTTTGCCCCTTATTCAATAACTATGCCCTCATGCCTGAAAATGGACAGATAGAGTATAGACATATACAACTGGTCCAAAATGAATCTATCATAAGTTTTGATATTTTCTTAACATTTAGAATTTTGTACAACAGTGACTTGTAAAGTGTGAATTTGTTGAGCTTTATAAGCCCTATTTAAGTAATATCTTTAGGTAATGTTAGACAAAACACATTGCTCAATAATGCAATTAAGGCAATCCCCAAAGAAGCTGCAAGTAATGTGGGTTGGGAATGACTAAGTGATTTCAATTAAGGTGGCTTTCTAACACTCTCTTCATGGCCAAGGCTATGTAGGTGACGCAAAAATGAATATAGGATAAACTATACAAGCCTTATAAACGCTACTTTGGCCATATTTATGTGGAATCTTAACACCACATGCTCATTATCAAATAACAAAATCCCTTCACACCTAAGAATATACATTTAGACCATGGACAAGTACAGTTGGCCCACCAGTGAATTGATGATAGACTCAAGGTTGCAATAAAGGTAACTTGTACTCCTCACACTCAAGGCTATGGGTCAAAATACCATCTTAGAATAAAAGCCTCCCTCGTACCTAGAAATAAACATCTATATTATGTAGAAATACAGGTGACTAAGTAACAAATTTAGGATAGATTGATACATCTTAGAATTCGGGTTTGGGACCTAATGGAATCCCCAAAGACACCTTGTAAGGTGAGGACTGTTCAAGCTTTAGAAATTATAATCTCTATCTAAACTATATCTCTAGGTGATTTGAGACTAAATACACCTTCAAGGCTAAAATTAAGACAACCCGAAATAGGCTAAAAGGCAAGCCAAGGGTAATCACAATTAAGGTGGCTTTCCAACGCTAACAAACAAATTTTGATTCATATTATTCAATCATTTTATGTATAGGACAGTCTAGTACACAAGAGTCCTACCTAGTCTTACTGTGGTAGATGTATCATGCATGCTTACCCCCATGGAGCCTATTTCATGAATTTGAATATTTGACTTTTAAGTCATAACGCAACAATCTTACTGTAGTCTTAATACTTGCCCTTTCTGTAAGCATTGTAATTTATAAATATGAAAAGGATGAACAAGTTGTTAGACTTGCATGATTTCAAGGTTTGAGCTTATGTCATACACCTGGTTGAATGAATGACATTATGACTGGGACGGTACAAAATTGCCTTTGGTTGCCATTGGACCACAATGAGCCCGATGCTACCTTTAAGTTTGCATGAATATATAACATAATATATATGATATTCATGCATGTACACTGAAGATTTTGAACATATAGCTATCGCATAAAATTAGTTATCCATCTATGAATTTTTACTTTGCAATAACGCATAGAATGTGTTCAAGAATGATAAAAATAGTGCTAAAGCCAAGCTAATTCTATGCAACGCTGAACGTGACTAAATTAAGTTCTTCCACCGATAGTGTACAAAAGTAGAAAAGGAATTGAAGGTGCATGTTGAGCTGTAGCAATGCCAACATCTTTTCTCACTTGATATGTAAATATATACTTGTAAAATGGCAATTTAGTTATATGAATGGGATAAAACAGCAATAATTGGAGTTGATTATTATTATGTGTTTCAGGTTCGTTCTCACATCATGCTTGGAATCCCAAAGCACGAGGAAGCTCCATCAACCCCACAACGTCCTCTTTCAGCAATGGGAGAGGCTTGTTCGAGAATGGACCTAACTGCAATACATCAGATCTTGGTTGCGACACACTACAGAGATGATGAAGGAACTAATGAGGTAACTGATGGGTTCAGTGGTTTTAAATTTACTTATTTTGGTTAAATAATAATAAGGCATACGGTTTTGAATTTGGATTGGTTCAGCTGTCGTTCCAAGAGTGGACTCAACAAATGAGAGATATGCTGGAGGCAAGGAAGCGTGGAGACTATGCATTCCGTGACAAAGACTTCAAGACAGCCATTGATAACTATTCCCAGGTGCAATTTAGCACTTGCTTGACTTTTTGCAAATGATTGTAGCTTAGCTATGTGCATGCTAATTATTGAGTTGCTTCTGCTTTGCTACTCGTGCAGTTTATTGACGTGGGAACGATGGTCTCCCCAACTGTTTTTGCAAGACGCAGTCTATGCTATCTGTTATGTGATCAACCAGATCCTGCGCTACGTGACGCAATGCAAGCACAGTGCGTTTATCCAGACTGGCCTACGGCTTTCTACATGCAATCAGTTGCTCTTGCAAAGTTGGACATGCACAAGGATGCGGCTGATATGTTAAACGAGGCAGCTGCATTGGAAGAGAAGAGACAAAGAGGAGCAAGATGATCATAATTTTATGCAGTGAGCTAATTTGAGGGTGCTAAGTTCTGTATAAAGGTTGAGCTGGGAAGCAAAACTAACGTTTGAATGAGTTTAAGATGTGTCAGAGAAATACAACACTGGTGGAGTAGATGGCACATGCACTTTATTTCACCATCTTATAGGAATCGGTCACGACTTGAAAACTGTGCTTATGCACTCTGAATTGGGAAGGAATACCGGTAATTTTTCCATTGTTAATGAAATTGATTGTTTGATGCCTACTGGGTTACTGTCAACCAAGTGTTTATTGAGGTTATTCTAACTCTTCACTGGTCAAGGCCTCGGTGTTCATAATAATATGTCATGTCTGCATAATCTACATGGAGTAATAGTAATACATATCTCTACTACGTCTTCTTCTCGTAATATTAGTTGTTGGAATTAATACATTTCTGTTTAAATTTCCGTGATTGGTAAATCCTAAATGCGAGGTAGGCAGCACTCACAGTTTTTAATCAAGCGTTTTAATTTTGATCTACACAGATATTTATAATACTTTTGTCCGGTTTATAGAAATGTGAAGTGTATATATATATATATATATATTAATACGACTTTTTTCTTTCTCTCTCGTTAAGGTTTAGTGTGATGTACCCATTGATAATTGTAGTTCATAATACTACAAATATATACTTGATTATTGAGATTTGGTGCAATTAGTTTACGAGAGCTTGTATTAGTTTGGCCAATATCATATCAAAAGCTCCTTTACTTCCAAAGTTATTCGTCCTTCGTGTACCTACCTCCATAAATTTTAAAATGACCATTCCACTTTTCATGTTCAATTTCAATGGTGATCTCCAGATTAATTATTTGGGAAATATTTTGAAACTAAATTTTCAGAGCATGATTTCTAAAATAACCTTTCTGAATAAGATTTTTAGAATAAAATTTACAAAAATGGTTTATGGAATAAGTTTTCCAAAACAATGAAATATTTTTTAAAATTAGTTTTTTGAGATAAACTTTCAAGAATAGACTTTTCAGAACATCTCAAATGTTTTCTAGAACAAACTTTTCACTAAACCCAAAATTTTACATTCTATCTTCTTCTTCCTTTCGAAGTATGCAGTAGGGAAAGGGGGTATAGTTGAAGATGCAACAGAAAAGAAGAAAACGCAATGACGACAATGGTTGTAGTGGCCGCGCAATATTTAGGAAGTAAAAGTAGAAATAGATACACAACTGGTACACTTTAATGAACAAAGCTTGGGTTAGCTCGTGGGTATGTAGTAAAACACGAAAACCAATTAAAAATGGGCAATTCTTCATGCACTCCTCATTTTTTAACATGCACCCCATTAATTGAGTGAATTGACAAAAATTTCCTCATATGTTTATAATTAAAAATTAGGGTTTTCTTCTCCCCATTCTCGGTACCTTCGTGCATTGTTCCGGTTGCGCTTTGCTCCTTATGTTGGTTTCGTAAGGCATGCAAAGGGCGCATTTGAAGAATTCATTCATTCCTAAGTCAAATGTTACATTCTGGAAATGATTTTTTAAACGAGAAACTTAACATTTTGAAAATAGTATTCTAGACGAGAAAATGTGCATTCTATAAATCGTCAAATTACTCAAGAATAATTTCACTTTAGAAATAGAATTTTCGAAATGTAATTTTTTTCTTCCAGAGTATCATTTCCAGAATGTCAATTTTCATCCATAAAAAAAAAAAAAAAAAAAATTTTTTTTTGAAATTTAATAATTTTTAAAAAAGGGAAACCACATTTTTTTATAATAAAAAACAAATAAAAAAAAAAAAAACAAAAAAAAAATAAAAAAAGTTTTTTTTTAAAAAAGAAAATATTTAAAAAATTATTTTTCAAAAAGGATTTTTTTTTTTTTTTTTTTTTATGGATGAAAATTGACATTCTGGAAATGATAC
>Ga0099825_1000199_pt1 | contig 52736 bp, 31 predicted proteins | sample SiratroredBW_FD_76838 | JGI IMG/M metagenome (GOLD analysis project Ga0099825, IMG submission 76838) | Root nodule microbial communities of legume samples collected from California, USA - Siratro red BW | ecosystem: Host-associated > Plants > Roots > Nodule | place: USA: California | collected...
AAAAAAAAAAAAAAAAAAAAAAAAAAAAAAAAAAAAAAAAAAAAAAAAAAAAAAAAAAAAAATAAAAAAAAAAAAAAAATAAAAAAAAAAAAAAAAAAAAAAAAAAAAAAAAATAAAAAAAAAAAAAAAAAAAAAAAAAAACACAGGCTTCTCCAAATCCCGTCGTAGGTTTTCCAGAGCGACGGTATAGTCGCTGTTCCGAAGCGTCAACATGCTTTCAGGTTTCTCGTTTTACCCATTTCATGTTATTGTTACCAGGCTTCGGAAAACTAAGATTCCTTTTTGTAATTCCAAAAAGTGTATAATTTTTCAGCACTTTTTTTTTTTTTTTCACCCCCTTTCATGGGTAATTTCACTTTGCTGTTTCCGCATACCCACTCTTCTTGGGTCTGCTATTGGGTTATCAAAATTCTCTCATTCGTAAATGGCTGAACCACCAACAGACCCCAATGGCGGAACTAAACGGTCTGAGTTACCCATCTTGCAATCCTCCACGACCATTGTGTAATCCTTGCCACTCCGGTTGTTACCTGATACAATTGGATTCCAGATGTTTGATGAAATTCCTACCTGAATTGATTTTGTGATGATCAAATATTAGTTTATGATGCTTGTGAATTTGTTGAGACTTATTTTAGCAGTTCATTCATGTATATATGTTGCTATAGACTGTTTGACTGGTTTCTCCGAAAGAAAAAATATTTATTGCTCCTATTGACCCTTCCTGTTATTGCAGTGAAAAGGACTTTTATAGACAGACTCTGTTCTTTAAAATGCTAATTTTCTTGACAATTTAGATAAGGCTCTGTTATATTATGTGTATATTTTTCAAATTTGTCTTGAAGCGTGTATCCATTTAGCATTTTCAAGTTATTATCAGTGACAAAGAAGTTTCCATGTACATATGTCACACCCTGTATTTTTAAAATAAAATAAAATGTGCTGACCCTGCAAGATTTGGTGTTCTTTTTCTGCAGGTTCGACCACTGGGAGTTACATCCGACTCAGAGCTGCAAATTTCCACGAAAGACCAATTTCTGGTAGTCCAATTCTTTGTCCTTCTTTTCCTATATGTCGCAAGATTTGTATAGCATTTATCCTCATGTCATGTGGACTTAATTTCATGACTTTGCTGGCATTGATCATGTTCGGTGGGTAGGTCATAATTCATAAATGAGTCAATATTCAAATGTTTTAAAATGATTTCTGTAGGTTTAAGGGGAGAGAAGGTGGAATTTTCGAGTGTAAGGTTTCTTCTTAAGCATCAAGTTTCCTGCAAACTTACCAATGTGAGAAATGATTCATGCTCATCGAAGGAGCATGGAAAGAGTCAACCTTTTGTTAAGATGTGTGGCATTACATCAGCTAAAGATGCTGCAATGGCAGCTGAAGCCGGTGCAAATTTAATTGGAATGATCATCTGGCCTAACTCAAAACGTTCTATTTCACTTTCGGTTGCAAAGGAGATATCGAAGGTTGCAAGAGCTAATGGGGCAGAGCCTGTGGGTGTATTTGTGGATGATGATTCAGAAACAATTCTGAGAGCTTCTGATGCGGCCGACCTTGAATTTGTGCAGGTACTTTTTGTGCCTAAGGTTAATGTACTATCTAAGACAATTAAATGCTTAATTACTTAACATTTGGACAATGCAGCTTCATGGACATGGTTCCCGGTTGGCTTTCCCATCTTTAATTCAGGAAAATCGTGTAATATATGTTCTCCATGCAAAAGACGATGGGAATCTTTCGAACACTATTTCTGAGGAAGAGTGTTCTCTAGTTGATTGGGTCCTTGTTGATAGTGCACAAGGTGGCAGGTAAAGGCATACACCTTGTATAATGTCCATCAACTTGTTGGATAGTCTTCCTTTCCTCGTGCATCTTAATATCATAGAACTAATAAGACATTTTTGCAGTGGAAAAGCATTCGATTGGGCCCAGTTAAAACTACCAAAAATTAAAAGCAAGTACGGTTGGCTCTTAGCCGGTGGGATCAATCCTGAGAACGTTTCAGAGGCTTTATCTACTCTCAAGCCTGAAGGGGTGGATGTTAGCAGTGGCATTTGTGCATCAGATGGCATCCGTAAAGATCAATCAAGAATAGCTTCTTTCATGAATGCAGTGCATTCTTTTGAGTATTGATTTTCCAACTTATTGATTTGGAAATATCCTTCTGATGTCTTGCTGCAATTTTTTTCCAAATCCAATTGTATCCCTGAACTTTTTAGTTGGGGGCGTTTTTCGTATGAGGACTCATCAACCTCCCTCATAGCACCACTAACTCTCTCCCATACTCATAAAACACTTCCTTACATAAAACAATACACTGTTAATTACCACACCAACAAAACAAACTTCATGTCTTCCTTTTTGGACAGAACTTTCATATAGTTCTCTGGATGTTGTTAATGTTGTTTTTCAATTAGAATCAGAGTTTTTCGTGGCACGACAATATTTTAATGCGGGGTGAGAATATATGGGTACAATCTTTATTTAATTAATACAAATTCGAATAGAATAACGTGCTTTCCCTTTATTATGTATACTTTTTTCTTAAAACAAAATGGTTTTTGCGTCTTGTGATATAGTTCCTGTTTATCGTTGCACACAACCACCCCCTTTGCAATTCTACGCTGATTGGTTAAGTTACCTTCTAATTCATGCGGTACTTACTATGTGGTTTTTTTGAGAGATTTGAACAGGAAGAAGACTCAGGTGTTACTAAACACAAAGTATGTCTAGACATTTTGATTTCTACCTGCAAAGGTGGATTGCCGATTGTATTGCAATGAATAGTTTAAATAAATAACTAACCAGTTTAAGTGAATTGAGCCAATTTTGCTCACGATGTAAGTTGTTGCAAACATCAACTTGCTGATAAAAACAAATGAAAAGGGCAATGAAAAACAGATCAGAATATCCACGAAATTGGAAAGGAAGACCGTTGACAACCCTTCTTACTATCACCGAACAAATTAGAAGGGGCTTCTTGAAGTCCACATCTTTTCCTCCCTTTGTCACCTTCTTTTAAAGCCTCCAACACTCTGATTTCCATGTGTGGTTTAGAGGCTTTTGATTTCACGTATGGTATGAGGACTCGAGCTGCCTTTAGATTCCCTCATCAGTTCGGGAAGGTTGTTTGGTTGAAAATTGTGACTTAGGAGATGCTGCTGACCCTTGCTTTTGGTTAACTGAACCATTGGAAGCATCTAATGTCTGAGATCCCGACTGGGGATTAACTCTTAGCCTGCAATTGGAAATTTTCATCGAGGTTTCATATATGCTAACTGATCACTGGCTACTAAATTTTCAGCTTTGTCCAAATCCTTACTACTACTGTTTTCTGCTGCAAGCTGATCACTATCTGCAAGTGAAAAAAATGACCAAACCCTTTTTCCTTGACAAGCTTTCTCAGTCTAAACATTATGACAATGTAAACTGGGTGGCCTTTGGTAAAGAAATTCCAACAGTATCTTGATGCAACCTGGTACTTTGTTTCCAACTTTTAATGGAGAATAAAAGAGTTGTGTAAGTGATAAAAAATGACAGTCAAAATAACATAATTGAATCACACTAGAGTAATGAATGGTGAAAACGGTAATAGTTAATAATTCATTAGAAATATTAGCAATGCACGCTCTACTATTGGCTGAAATTTATTGCAAACGAGTTGCTAACACTTCTCATAATTTATCACATTTAGGTCCGGTCTTTTTCCTCTCTAGAATAATCTCAAAGGTGATTGTTGTGGAGCCCTTGGTTTCAGAGGGCTTTGGCAGTGTGTGCTTTGCTGGCCCCATCAAATCTGGTAACCTACTTTTTAAAAAATTTAGTTCTATTATTATAACTTGATCTAATTTTTAGTTGATATAAGATTTTGAAGGCACTCCTCTCGTCTTATGTATACTTTGTGTGTGTGAAACTATATATTTATAAATAGTTAGATAGATGTTAAATACAAAGTCACAGCCAGATAAATATGTTAGGATAAGTTTTGATATGATATTAAGAAATGAGTTTAAATATAATTGAATCAGCTGCCTTTGCAGATTGTGTCCATTGGTGTCAGAGTGATACTTTGCGAGACGCTGGCTGAGGAATAATGGCCAGTTCCAAAGACTAACCATTGAACTCCAAATTGGGTTGAAAAACTATGATCCACAAAAGTTGAAGCAATTTAAAGGCTCTGTCAAGTTGCCCCCACATTCGTCGCCTTAAAGATGAAAATTTGCATGATTGGTAATGTTCAATAAGTTGAAGAGGTATCTATTTCCTCTATTCATCTAACTCTAATATTAGTCTTCGATTAGGTGCTGCGGGGAACCCCAAATTTCGAACACGAGTTCGTTATTCTTCTTTCTCTAGTACTTTATGATACATGACACTTGGTATGTTTATTTCTGCTGAAATATAACGTTTCGCTAGATAAACGGTCTAGTGTAAGATTCTGTCTGGTGCATAGTTTCCTGCAAACAGACCAGCTTGAGAATCAAAATATGTGTGGCATTTCATAAGATGAAGACACAGCAACGCCAGCGCAAATTTTATTTGAATAATCATGTGGCCTAACTCAAAACGTTCTGTTGCACTCTCTTACTCTCGAGATATCGAAAGTTGCAAAGCGATTATTCTGGGTGTATTTAATGATGATTCAGAAGAGCTTCTGATGCATAAAATCTTGATGTAGTTTGTGGCCTAAATGCTTAATTTCATAATATCTGGACAGCTTCATCGAATGATTCTCGGTTGGCTTTTCCATCTATAATTCAGGAAAATCATTTAATATATATTCTCCATGCAAATGAGGATGAAACCTTTGAAACACAATTTACGATGAAGAGTGTGCTCTGGTTCACAGAGCCAATCAAGAATTTAAACCAATCAAGAACAGTTTCTTTCATGAATACAATGCATTCTTTCGAGTATTGCTTTACCTTAAATTATTGTGTTAAGAAATATGATGATTTGGAAATTTCTGATGAACACTTACTGCAAATTTGTTTCCAAATCCAATCGTGTCTCTTAATATCAATAAGAAAATATAATTAACCTCTTTTTTCTTATAATTATAAAAATTAAAGAAAACATTATAAAAATATTCGAACAAGTATTTAAAAGAAATAAAATAAATAAATATTATATTTAATAAGCATAAAAGACACATGTCTAATCATATTGTTTATTCAGGATCATACGGTAAAGGTGTCAACAAATACTGTGTAAAATGTATGGAACATACTCACTATTTTATATAGGTGTCGGTGTCGGTGCTTCTTAGATTCCCAGTACTACTAAATAAACTCGTTACCTAAGCATTTAAAATACCAGATCTGGTAATCTACTTGAGAACTTAACCGACTAAAACAATAACGTTTTTAATTTTTAAATTAATATTACTAAAGACATGTTCTCATATATTCTGCATAACATTTAATCTTCCCAGATAAGAAAAGTGGAAGGTATTGAATGAAATTTGGTTTGCAAATAACGTAACACTAATATTTATCGAACAAGAATTTGGTTCTTTAGGAGTAAAGAAAAAACTACATATTGTTGATCCCTATTAGGTACATACAAGGTTCTTTTGGAAGCTAATATCTCAGAACAATGATTGACTCATTAGTCAATGAGTAGTTGAACTACATCAAACTGCAGCGATGTGAGTTGAGTATACACATTTGATGCTCATATATATGGCTTGGAACATGCGTGAGGAGAAGTAGGACGACCTACTTTGGTTTTTCTTGTTCTTTTTTCTTTTGTACTGAAAAAGATAGACCTACTTCAAACTGAAAGCAAAGCATCTGCATTTGAAAACAACACCCAGAGGAAATGGGACACGAGTTGTTACTCATCCTATGGCAGTATCTGATACTCAACCTTTCACTTTTGGGCATCATTAATATAATTCTAAGGGCTCCTTTTCCGTTGTTTATGTTTCGGTTAGATAAGATTGGTTATATTTACAATAAATTTATCAGGGGGTTGTTAATCCTTTTACTTTTTGGATCAACCTTGTTTTGGCTTTTACACTGTGAAGTTGCCACATAGCTGATATGATGTACACATCTGAAACTAGATCAGGTGGTGAAAAGAGATTGAAAGAGTGATGATGAAGGTTAAGGAGGGAGATTTTGGGAGAACTGAGGAGAACCTGGCCTCCATGTTTTGAGTAGTTTGCCTTTGAAACTTAAATGGATTCACACTTACATTTTTCTTGAAGCTTATCACTTTTGTAGCTTTTCTTTGCATATTGCCTTAACTTGGAAAAAAAGGCATGTGCCCACCATCAAATCAACAACCAATGCAAGTGAAGTTGGCAAGCACATAACAATAAACAAGTGGCTGGTGTACTCATTAATTAATCCTAAAATATCACAGGATTCCTTAGCTTTTACTTTTCTCCAATATAAAGATAGTAATAATTTGAAGATTTGCTTTTTAAAAAAGTATTAGCTATTAATTAGCTTTGACGTGATTTAGGTTAGGTTCGTGTTTGTCGAAAACAACTAGTTGAATGACTTGACAGAGAGATATAAGTTTTATCTCCAACTAATAACGGAAGAGAAGAGGCTTATGCAGTTGCACCAGTTAGAAAGATGAAATCTTCTGCCTTAATCACCGGGGCCTTTTCATGGGACCTGCCCACATAGAATATAGCTAGGCCTAGTAAGAACATTTTTAACTTATTAGTTGTGAACATTTTGTTTCATCCTTCTCTCTTCAATTCTTCTTTGAAGTTCTAAAGACTCTCGTGAAATAAGTTACTTGAAAAACTAATCTCATTGCTAGGGATCCTAATATTATGATAACTAAAAATATATTTAACTTCATATTTAATTATATAACCTGACATAACAGTTTCTAGACTCTCTGGTGGGGTCAACACATAATCCAACCAGCGTGATCCTCTACCAAGAAAAAAGAAAGATCAGTCTCTGACCGATCAATGATAAAAAATTACAACCTTGAGATCTGAAAATAACATTGTGTCTACCAATGAGCCTGAACCACACCACTCTACCCTTTTCATTCAACTGATTCGGACTAGGACCAACCCTGAAGGCTTTGAGATCACTCCTCTCTCTCAGTTATTGTCTGAAAATGAGGAAGAGAGGTTCAAAGTGGTTGCAAATGGATTATAGCAATCAAACAGTAAACAAAAGAACTTGAGAAAGACAACCATCCTTGACTTCACCAATACAGCACCCTTGTCTATCCCAGTTTCTTCAAAGATAACACCCTTTCACCCACCCCAATTAAACAAACACAACCTAAAAAATAGTGAGTTATTCCAAAAAATTCTCTACCTCAATGTTGTTCATTTCTTTCTCTATATTTCCCTCCCTTTCTCCCCTTTCCCTGCACACCCTCAAACTAAAGCCTTCTTCTCTTGTTCACTCTTTCTCTCTACCATGCAGCCCCCTCGCCGCAAGAACAATCCTCCAAACTCAGAAACCGTAACAACAATGAAAGGCAAAAGGAACAGCAGCATTAGCATCTCCATTTTCGTGGTGGTGTTCTCCATATTCCTCTTTGGAGTCTTCATGTACAACGAGGACGTTAAGTCAATGGCCGAGTTCACGTTCTTGAGGCCTAAGGCTGAAGACATCCAAGAAGCAAAACCGGGACAAGAAGAAACGGTTTCCAAGAATTCAAGAACTCAACTTGACAAAAGCCAGGTCGAGGACTCCGAGGAAACTCAAGAACCAATTGATTTGAAAGCTGCTGTGGCAGAAGAGAAGATGGTGGAAGAGTATGACGAAGAAAAAGAAGATGTCGTGTTGCCTCCTGAAGAGTGTGACTTGTTTACTGGGGAATGGGTTCTTGACAACGTGACACACCCTTTGTACAAAGAAGACCAATGCGAATTCCTCACTTCTCAAGTCACTTGCATGAAGAATGGAAGACGAGATTCTCTCTATCAGAATTGGAGATGGCAGCCCAGAGATTGCTCTTTGCCCAAGTACACTTTACTTCTTCAATTTTCTCTTTTCTTATTTCTCTTTGCTTTAATAGTGTGCTTTACTGGTAATTTTGCTATCAATTGATTAAATTTGTATGAACTTGTCAAGGTTCAAACCAAGACTTTTGCTTGAGAAGCTTAGAGGGAAGAGGCTTATGTTTGTTGGAGACTCGTTGAATAGGAACCAATGGGAATCAATGATTTGTTTGGTCCAGTCTGCTGTTCCTCGAGCCAAAAAGAGCTTGAACAGGACTGGTTCTCTTTCTATCTTCAGAATTGAGGTTTGTGCTTATTCTTCTTTTCATTTTTCTTTTTCCTGATTACCTGCTGAAAATTTTGTCTACTCTAGAAAAAAAAAGTAGGAGAGATATGGCTGGTCATTTTTGTCGGCTTAAATTTGACATAATGATTAATCAGGGGCATAATAATAGGCTACTAAAATGCTCCTCTCGATTAACTGTGATTATTACTCACTAAATTGCCTTAAGCCTCATGTTGTGGCTTTGGAATGTTGTACCAATCACGCCGTTAGTTAAGGAAGTCCATACATACACGTTATCTCGTGGGACAGCATGAAACTTTTCATGTGATATAGATTTGGTGTGTGCAGGATTTCAATGCCACGGTTGAGTTCTACTGGGCACCGTTCCTTGTAGAGTCAAACTCAGATGACCCAAAGATGCACAGTATATTGAAACGTATCATCATGCCTGAATCCATTGAAAAACATGCTGTGAATTGGAAGAATGTGGACTATCTTATCTTTAACACTTACATATGGTGGATGAACACCGCCACTATGAAAGTCCTGTAAGCACCACATATATAGTATCTTATTTTTGAAGAAAAAAAATTTGCATGAGACTTATAAGTGTTGATTATGTTTGTGGGGTGATGTGTATGTCTGCAAAAGACTAGGGTCGTTTGATGAAGGATCCACGGAGTACGATGAAGTCCCTCGCCCAATAGCATATGAGAGAGTTCTCAACACGTGGTCCAAATGGGTGGAAGACAACATTGATCCAAATCGCACCAAAGTTTTCTTCTCCAGCATGTCCCCTCTTCATATTAAGTAATGCTCAAACCTTAATACAACATTTTTTAAGACACACCAAACAACCTATGCATTACCAACTTAAAGCATTTTATGATCTTCCCATGTATGACTTTGTAGGAGTGAGGCTTGGAACAATCCAGATGGAATAAAATGTGCCAAAGAGACCACCCCAATTCTCAATATTTCTGACACATTACAAATTGGTACTGATAGAAGGCTTTTTGTGGTAGCCAACAATGTGACACAGTCAATGAAGGTGGTGCCAGTGAAGTTCCTTAACATCACAACCTTGTCAGAGTTCAGAAAAGATGCACACACCTCTGTTTACACCATACGCCAAGGCAAGATGCTGACTCCACAGCAACAAGCTGATCCTGCAACCTATGCAGATTGTATCCATTGGTGTCTACCTGGCTTACCTGACATATGGAACGAGTTCCTTTATACACGTATCATCTCTCAATCTTGACCAACAACTAATTATAAATATCCCACAAATCTCTTTGCATAATTGTTATAAATTTCACTCTTTTTATCTTCAAAGCATTTCTTCTTTTTGCATCATGCCTCGGCTTTTTTTAGTTTTGTCTCAATGTTCTTGTAAGTTGTAAATTTGCTTGAGACATTTCTCTTAGCTTTCTACACTTGTAGATTGAGATCTAGGAATTGGCCCTGCTTTTCAGTTTTACCCCTTTTGTTTCCTCTTGGGTGTTTCTTCTTTGTTGAGCCGATTTGGCTGAGGTTAGAAGCACAAACAAACAAACAAACAAACGAATTGTACAATGAATCCTTGAAGAGAATATAAAGCATCTATACATTGTATGTGATTGGACTCTTGTAGATCAATGTCTTTCATATATATGTTTTTTGCATGAATCCCTACAAATTTAAACCCTAAAAATAATAGCAAAATTTTGCATGAATCCCGGGATATAAAAAACAAAATATAAGTGTATGTAATTGCGATTTTAGAATGTCTTTCTATATAAAAGAGTCTTGTAGATTTATTTAAAAAAATTGTAAGAATGTAATACCTGTTTAAATGTTTCTTTAAAAGATTTGTATGATTAGGATTTTTAAGGATTTGTAAAATATGAAATAGTAAGATTTAAAAAGATTTTATGGATTTACAGAAATATAAAGAATTTTATGCATTTTAAAAAAGATATAAGTATACCCTATATTTTTATCTTTTTGTGGTGGAATGATCCTTTATGTATTAGTCTATTATTTAAAATTATGAAAATGAAAGTTCATTTTAATGGTTGTGAATGTTGACATTAATAAGAGACAAACAGCTGAGCAATTAGGTCATTAATAAAAATAGGAAGTAATTTTGCTGTTTTTCATATATTATTCTAAGTAGATAAAGTATTATACATTTAGAGAGAGAAGATAAAGTATTCATAAAATAGAAATATGTTCAATAACTCAGTATTGCGCCAAAAGTAAACTTATAAAAAAGAAATTTAAAAATAATTATCTTAATTATTGAGAAAGAAATAACTAAATGATAAAATTTTGATTATAAATTTAAAATTGATATAAATTATAAAAATTAATTAAGTTTAAGTTTGTGTCTTAGTATCATCTTATATCAAAATGTTAACATTTTCTTGTTTTTGCTTTTTTGTCTTAACATTTTGTGTGGGTATATATGAGATGTGCGTGGGTGCTAACGAATATTTTAAACACTTAATAAAATAAAAAACTTAATTAAAAATATTTAAATTTATAAGATACTTGAAACTTAATTACGTTATTTAATCTTGTATAGTTATAGTTCTTTTAACAAATTTTCAAGTAATAGTTTATAGGTATGCATTATAACCAATCTATAGACACATACAACTCTTCTTGTAACATCATTCTTTGAAAGTTATATTTTTGAACTATTATAAACCAAACTAATTTATATATTGGTAGGAATTTGAGTTATATATAAAGAGTAATATTCCTTCTAATATAATCAAATTCACCTATATATTTTGAAGATAATGCAAGTAATCCTTCAACTTGTGATTTTAAATTAACAACCTTACATCAATGAACATGCATTGTCTAACTTATAAAGAGAAGTACCAACAATATCATTCTCATTTAACATTTTAAACTTTTTATTTAACCATATGCAACAATAATTCAATAATAAAACTCAAAAACTATAATTCATTCAATACAACTTAAAAAACTTACGTTTGTTTAATACAGATCACGATTTTTAAAAAGCAAACCTATTTTCCAATTCATTCTTCCCAATGTAATTTGAGTTCTATCTTATTACATCCAAAAAGTCAAAATTCTAAACTTGAAAGAACCATATTTAAAACCCAATTTCAAAGGTTACATAGAACTAGCTTCTTCAACCTTAATTTCTCCTTTTTTTAAAAAAAAAATGTTTGTAGTTTTAGGAGACGGTGAAACATAGTATATTAAGAATTTCTTGTTCACTTAAAAATAAAAAACATAGCCAACGAACCGTAATCAGATGAGCTCATTACTGCAAAACTCATATGCATCCCAAACTCCACTCCATACATGTGGAATATTACGAGAAAAGAAGATAAAAAAAAAGAAAAGAAGATAAAAAAAATCTTAACTAAAGCTTCTTTGTCACAACTTTTACTAACTTGAAATCCATAATTCTCGTGGAAAAAAGAAGTTTGGAATGATTTATAGTGAGAAAGAAGAGAATGAAATGAAAAAGAAGGAAAAATAAGAATGGTTATGAAATAGTAGCTGAAAAGAACAATGATTTATTTCCATTGATACTTCTTGATTAAATTCATGCCTCCACTTTAACTTAACAAAAATATTATGTAGTCCAACCCTAAAACTTCAGATACCCACACCACAATGTCCCCAATTTTGTGAAAGCTATTTTAAATCTTGCATACACACATGCCATTAAATTGTTAAAAATTAAACATGTTTTCAATTCAATTATCATTTATAAAATTACATCACTCGCTTATATTAACATGCAAAAACACTATCCATACATAAAAAGTATATATTAATAACTAATAAAAGAAAATAAACTTATATTAGAATAAACAGACAAATAAACTAAAAAGGTACACTATTTTTAAGTAATAACCACATTTATCAAATAAACTTTATAAATAAATTAGATCACAGAAGAGCAGTGATTTAAATAAACCCGAAACTTATTTTAACAAAAAAATAATAATAGAACTTCTCATATCTTTATATAAAGGTATTAAAAAAATGCATACAATGTATTCAAAGAGTCTTTAAAAAGAAAAAAAAAATGTATCCTGTGGTAACCAGTTTGGTAATTTTCTTATGATCTAACTATTTGAAATTTTCAAAAGCGACATTTTTTATTAATAACTTTGAGATCTTATACTTCTTTGGAATAAAGTTGCAAAGTCTAGTCCAAATTGATCCGTTAAGAACTGCTAAAAACTCTACCAGTCTAACTTGATTTTATTGCCTCACTTTTTTTTTTCTTTTTCCAATATTTTTCTATTCATAGTAAATGACATATGTACATTATTACGTTGATTATTTATGATAATGATAATAATTAAATATTTAAGAATTAATACGATCGATAAATAGCTATATTCCTTAAACGAATTCTTAGGGTTGGATTTCCAATGTGTATGCCATGGACAACCACATATGTTAGAAGATGCCCAGTGATTAAATGAATAATCTAAAGTTAATACTAAAAATATTTGTTTTTCATCAAAATTATTTTTTGTAAAATACAATTAAGAAATTAGATACCTATAAAAGCACTAAATAAATTATAAATATAATTTTTTTACCTACAAAAGTTTAGTTTCATCATAAATTATATAATTAAATTTATTACTGCAGGGACATAAAAAAATCATATAAATGGCTCATCCTATATCTTTTATTATTAAATTAAATATCAGATGGAGTCTAATTAAGTTGAAACACATTGCGGAGTTCAAAGCCATAAAATTAGTTTCAGATATGTAAGAAAGTTATTCAGGATATCTATAATATAATATGATTTGATAGTGAATATCAAATTTATTCATAAAAGTATAAGTGTTATTGTTAATGTCTTGTTGGAAATAAACATTACTGCTCATTTTATCATTCCCACGAAGTTGTAAATAACGTTCTTTGTAAATTAGTCGACCTAATGTCACATTTGTAGTTTATTTTATTTAAGAAAAAACTTATATTAATTTTCCTTGTTTAGAAACTCTTAATTACTTTAATTAAAATATAAATACTGATCGCACTTTTTTAATTAACTAATAATAATGTGATGTTGCCTTTTATATTTTATTTATTTTTGAATGGAGGCATAAATAAAATATACGGGAGTCATAGAAGTAAAGATAAAAAGGTTTACGTGTTGATAAATTTCGTAATTTATTTTTCATTAAAATTATCGTTTTAAAATTTCTTTACAAAAGACTTTTAAAATGAGATTTTAAAAACATTGAATCATTCTCATAATTCATTATTAAAATAATCTAAATTTTGCAGTTGGTAAACATGTTTTAATTGTCCCCAAAGATTAAAATAAAAGTACATATTTGGACAAAAACAAAAGTGAACATAAGAACGTTTGGTAAAAGCCCATTTGAGTTATTTGGAAACCAGGTCCGGCCCACTAATTTCCTCCGGTCCATAGTATATACAGATTCTTTCAGCCGCATGACCTAGTTAGGGTTATCGGCTTCAGGTATTTTCTCTACTCTGAACATTTGCCATTGGGTTTTAGTCTCTCTTTGTTCTGCTCCACCAGCTAACCATTTCTTCTGTGGGATTCTTTTCTTAACAGCTCTGTGAGATCCTTAGTCGCTGATTGAAAAAGATGAGGTGCCTATTATTTTTTTCTTTCATTTCCTTCTGTTCTACATTTTCTTGACTATTTATTATGCTTTTTATTATATGTACAGTATGCCTCACTACTATTCATTGATGAACAAGATTTACTATTGTGTTCTGAATTTCTGATTTGTTGTTGGATGCTTGTGGTGTAGTAAGCTTCAGAGTGATGCCTTGCGAGAAGCTATCACCGGAATCATGGCCGATTCCAAGGAGAAGAATCGCAAATTTGTGGAGACCATCGAACTCCAGATTGGGCTGAAGAACTACGATCCACAGAAGGACAAGCGTTTCAGCGGCTCTGTCAAGTTGCCACACATTCCTCGTCCCAAGATGAAAATTTGCATGCTTGGTGATGCCCAACACGTCGAAGAGGTATCTACCTGTTTTATTCACCAAACTGTTTTTATTGGTATTTGACATGTTTCTAAGTCGAGGTTTATTATTATCTTTTTTAAGTATTTTATGATAGTTAGCACCTGAATTATTGTATGCTAGTTTGACTGCAAAACCATGTTTGATTTATTCCGTTTCCTTTTGTTAGTTGCTTGCTATTTGACTGATTAAATTTACTTGTTGTTAGTAGTCACTTCATTATCAATGACAACATTTTTGTAGTTCTGTAATTGCAATCCAAGAAATAAATATCAGTCACGTGGTTTTTACGTTTGTGTTATTTTTTTTTTGTTGAAAATTGTTGTTCAGTTGTTGCTATGTTTCCTGTGTTAACATTTTTACTCTAATCTGCAGGCTGAGAAGATCGGACTGGACTGGATGGACGTGGAAGCCTTGAAGAAGCTAAACAAGAACAAGAAGTTGGTGAAGAAACTAGCTAAAAAGTATCACGCCTTTTTAGCTTCTGAAGCCGTTATTAAGCAGATTCCACGTCTGTTGGGTCCTGGTCTAAACAAGGCAGGCATGTATTTCAATTTTATTTGTTTGTTTAGGGTATTGTATTTCTTTAACTTGTTATATTTTTGGTGTTTTGCTTCTGTTTATTTTATCATTTTTACACTAGGGCATTGTAGTTTTATTGTTAATCCTTGGTCACATGATATATAATTTTGCTTGTAAATATGAACGGCATTGCATTTTGTTATCTGGAATCATTTGCTGTTCACACTTTATACGCTCTCTTACCCTGTATATTGTGGACTATGTTTGATAGAATTTTTACATTGTTTCTTTTCTATTGTAGCTGAGTTTTTTGTGTTGTGTAACTATGCAGGAAAGTTTCCTACACTTGTTACTCATCAGGAAACTCTTGAGTCGAAAGTAAACGAGTCTAAGGCTATGGTCAAATTTCAACTCAAGAAGGTGCTCTGTATGGGAGTAGCTGTGGGGAATGTCAGCATGGAGGAAAAACAAATCTTCCAAAATGTTCAACTGAGTGTTAACTTCCTGGTATCCTTGTTGAAAAAGAACTGGCAAAATGTGAGTAATTCACTTAATATTTAGTAAAACCATTGTATCTGTTACATTCTTTTTTATCGTCTTTTTTTTTTTTTTAAAAAAACTTGTTTTTCTAGCCCAATTCTGCCCATCTTGTTTTATTCATAATCATATTTATGGGTGCAACCAAAAAATGGTCAGCAATATACTATTTGCGTGCAACGAATCTATGCTTACCACATATTTTCTCATTTACTTTTACGGTGTTATAGATTTTGCCCATATCATATCTCTTTCCGATTCCTACTGTAAGTCTTCCAATATGTTAATTTCCACGGATTAAACCTGATTTTGTCCTTCAAGTATTACATTATCCCATAATCAGTCTATAATTAATGAAATTACATGGAAGTAGTCTCTATTGTATTGAATATATTAATATATTTTACTAAGGTTCCGGGGACAAGTTTGATGGGTTCTTTTATTTGAATACTTTTATTATTTGTATACTTGTAGGGACTGTTTTAAGAATAGTTTGTCCATCAAATCAGTGAATGAACTTTTGACTAATGTTCGTTATCATTTCATGGAAATTTATTCCCTTGGATGGCTTTGGGACCAGACATGGCAGTCTCAATCCTACATTATCTGGGTGATTTTGTGCCAGAAAATCATGGACTAATGTAATTTTTTGTTGATTTCAGGTTAGGTGCTTGTATCTGAAGAGTACCATGGGGAAGTCTTACCGCGTCTTTTGAGGGATATCTATTTTGAGGGATATCTATTTTTAATTTGGTGATTTTGTTATGACGCATAATACATTTATCATAATAGCTAGATGCAGTTTTTCATCTTATTACAGTTTTGTGGGTTTGACTTTTATTGTTTTCGTGGTCATGTTCAAACATTTGATAATGATATGGGTTATTTTTGGCTCTGCTTTCTTATTCACATGCTACGAGCTAATTGCTATAATTCTTGTATTCTGTTTTTGCCTCATGCTTAGCTGAACAGTGGGATGACCTTAACTAAGAATTTGATTTGAAGTTATTATGTGGAAAAAATAGCTAAAACGTGGTATTTTGAAAGAGCTACACTCAAACTGTGGATTTTGTTGTTTTGATTAACACTGTTAAAATATTCTCCAGGGCCACAAATTTTACATAAAAATTACAATTACAGTTACCGATGGTTCTTGTACATCCTTGCAGTTATTATTTTAAAATATTTAAGTCAGACTTAAATAAGAAAAATATATTGTTTCTTGTGCACAAGTCCAATAGTTTAAGGGAACTAGGGGAACAAGATATATGTGGTGCTAAACTTTTATTTTCTAGTGTATAACAACGGGTAGTATTATGAATAATATTGGTCTTTTTTATTATTCAGAGACTGTTTTATTGGAATGGATTAAGTACATAACTGCTGCTTTTGGCTTCCTGAATTAGCTAGCATCAGTAAGAACAAGATCAATTGGGATTAAATATACTATTTATCTTTGGAAAATTTTATTTGATGCCCTTTTTCCAATTCGGCTACAAGGAGTGTTTTGAAATTGAGAATTTGTGTGCATAAATGTTCTAAAATATTTTAACCAAGCATAATTTTACAAAATTTCTTATTTAAAGTATTTTTTTTCAGTGATAAAATGTTATAATTTTGTTTATAACAATTAATTATCATGACTAAAAGGTTAAAAAGTAAAATATTACTTAACAATAAATTTTTTAAGAGTGAATTTTATATGCACCATTAGATTTATTATAAATGCCTTGTTTCTAAAGATTAATATTTTTAAAATATTGAATTAGTTTTATAGGATTAATATTTTTATCACAATAGATTTTTAATTTGAGAGAAATATAATTGAAATGTTTATCTAAAATAATTTCTTAAAGGATGAAGTATAAGCATTTAGCATTATTTATATTCAATGAAAATAATGCTTTGAGATGATATTTGCTTCCCTTAGTATATTCATATGAAGATCATTTATTATCATTCATATGAAGTATCTATTATGTTATTATGATTGAATAGTCCATATTAAACTTTTCATTTATTTATGTATACTATACTATGGCTAATAGTTTTAATAATCAAAGAATTAATAAATTTTGTAATAAGAATTTTGGCGTTGTTCTCTTACATCAATTTAGGATGTTATCCTTCCTGATTTAATTAGATTAGTTTAATTTTATCTCTGTCGTTTAATTTTTTTTTTATAAAAGAATCAAAGAATTAAAAAATTTTGTAATAAGAATTTTGGTGTTGTTCTCTTATATCAATTTAGGATGTTATCTTTCCTGATTTTATTAGATTAGTTTAATTTTATCTCTGTCGTTTAATTTTTTTTATAAAAGAATCAAAATAGTATTGGTGTAAAACATCAACAGTATTCCTCTGACAATACCTTTTGTCTGTTTCTTTTTCTTTTTAAATCTTTTATTTTTTACATATTTACTATAAACTTAGCTAATAACAAAAACACATTACTTTAATCACGTCAAATTATTTTAAGACAAATCAACATGAATAAATGATCAATTACAAACATTAAACTCTTATATCAATATGTTGTGTTTAATTGAACTATCATTGAAGTAAAATAAATTAAAAAAAAATGATACAAAAGAATAATTAGTTGGATCCTTACACTGTTCCGCTGTCCCCGTAAAACCAAAGCTAAACTATTATGATCTTATATTTTGTTAATCCTGGTCTTAAAAAGAATAATGAAAAATAAACTGGAGTTTTCAATTAAAAAATTAATATTTTATGTTATTAATACTTTTCTTTTCAGTAAATGTTATATTTTTAACGATTTTATTGATTAGTTTATTTTTTTTTCTGAAATATTATTTTCTTAATGTTTACTTTTTTTGAGGCAGTTATAAACAAAATCATCATCAAAATACTCAGATCCCTGACATGCTGATTGCTAGGCTGTAAATCAAATCTAATATAAGTAGGATTTTAATTTTGAAATTTATTTTGGTAAATTTACTTTTTAGCTCATAAGACTAGAGGCTTCTGAACTGTTTCTCCGTCGTTTATTTTTTTTTTCTTAGAAATTCAATTCTCTTCTCATTCTGATTCTCTCTAAGGCTTTATTAGTGTCAGAACCTCCTTTTTTATTTCTTCCCCGTAGATCTCTCCCCCTTTCCTCTTTAGAGGGTCCAACTTGCTTCCAGATCTCGCACCGATTTCTACCACTCTTTGACTCTTCTTCCTCTTCCAATTCAATCGTCTCTGCAGATCTCACTCTTCCGTCCAAGCCGTCATGGCGGCCGCTAACGCTCCGATCGCCATGAGAGAAGCTCTCACTGTGAGTTCTCCTAGCTCTTCGTTTTCTCTCGATTTCCTTAGCTTCTTAATTTGCAACTTACCTACAACTACACTTGCTATGTTTATAGTCGAAGTCTTGCAAATCACTCTTCTACTTTACTAGATTTTTATTTTCCGAATGGACTGTTCCGCATCAAATTCGACCGGTGTTGTAACGAAGTTCACTGAGCTACTTTGTTTTCTTACTTTTGATCAGCGTAGATCTAGGTGTTTCTTTAGTTTCTTTTTTCTGAACTGTAGAATGAGACTGTGTTGTGAATTGAGAGTGATGTGACTCGTGTTGCTTGATTTGTTATTGCAGTTGCCGAGCATTGGCATAAATCCGCAGTTCATCACGTTCACGCATGTGACTATGGAGTCCGATAAGTATATATGCGTTCGAGAAACGGCTCCACAGAATAGTGTGGTTATCATTGATATGACCATGCCGAATCAGCCTTTGAGGAGGCCTATTACTGCAGATTCTGCTCTTATGAATCCCAATTCTAGAATCCTTGCCTTGAAAGGTTAGTTCGTTGTATTATTCTCATGAACTTGTACATGTAACTTGTGTTTTGTTGTATTATTCTCATGAACTTGTAACTTGTTTGCTAGTAATGGTGTGGATGATCTAACTAAAACCGTTTCGGTATTAAGTTGGATTTTTTATGGCATTGTATATATTTAGATTTTTTTGGAATTTTTATTCTTTATATAATAACTTTTCTGGAGAGATGAAGCTTATGTTTTTGCAATTGAGGCAATAGCTATCATCATTGTATGAAGAAAATAGCTTAGTCTCAACTTGTGTAGGAGTGGAATAACATATTCGTGCATGGTATCAGGACTTAGTTGAACAAGACGGTCTGAGCTAGTTCTGGTTTTATGGTCCTTACTTGCTTCTGAAGCATTAGTTCTTCAACTTACTAGATTATCAAGACTAGATTATCAAGTGCGTGTTTCTTTAAGCATCCTGACCTAACCATTAGGGGTACGTTATTGTGAAACAGGGGTCTTTGCTTGATTCTTATTTACTAATATAATACATGATACTTGAAATTAAAAGAACATGTTCTTAAGTGATATAATTATATAGAAGAAAACTGTCATACTTTCCTTGCAGTTCTCACATGCTGAGGTAATATGACTATTAGGGGAAGTCACCAATAGGTTATAATTTTGTCCCTATGAGGTTTATTGAAGATGAACTGATTTCATTGGTTGTAATGCTAAGTATTTTTTCCATGATTTATTGTTCACATATTGTATTTACCATTCACAATTTACCTAAGGCCAATTGAACATTGTGATTATATGTATTATTCACGATACCATCATTTGATAACTATGAAAGTGGTTGCATATTAAAAAAAAAAAAAAATGTCCCTAGGAGAAAGGGAATAGCCAGGGTAAAATGGCTTAATGTTCATAGCATTCCAACTATTGGGAGAAAATTCAAGATTTTATTTGACTTTGCACAAGCTTCTGTGCATTGCATCCTAATTAGTATTTACCTTTGTGTTATATTTGCTTCTAAGTTGCGTCCTTGTCTTGAAGCTCAACTCCAAGGAACAACTCAAGATCACCTACAAATTTTTAACATTGAAATGAAAGCGAAGATGAAATCCTATCAGATGCCTGAGCAGGTAACTGTTACGTACAATTATAGAAGCACTGTTAAATGATGGTTGATAATGAGAACTTTGTTAATCATTGTGGGATGCCCTCATTGCATGTGCAGGTGGTCTTTTGGAAATGGATTACCCCAAAGTTGTTGGGTCTTGTGACTCAAACCTCTGTATACCATTGGTCAATTGAAGGTAAGAAAATGATAAAACTGCAATTCCACTTGACAACTTGGTTTTTGCTATTACGTTTTTCAGTTTATCATTGCTGTTCAGCGTCATTGTTGTTCATCTTCAAATGTTTTATTAGGATATTTCTGTGTGATATATGTAACTTGTAGGTGACTCGGAACCTGTCAAGATGTTTGAGAGAACAGCAAATTTGGCGAACAATCAAATAATTAATTATCGATGTGATCCTTCAGAAAAATGGTTGGTCTTGATTGGTATTGCTCCAGGTTCCCCTGAGGTATATCTCTAGCGTCTGTGATTTATAACTATATATAAAGGAGATACATTCTTTTGATGTACACATTTTGTATGTCCTATTTTACCTTTGTAAATACCATTATTATTTCTCTCCCACAATCTTATTTACACTCTCCAAATCTCTCCTCCAATAACACACCACATCACAAATCACTCACTATTTATTATTTGACCACCCTTATTCCTTTTTTCTATTTTTCATTTATTTTTTAAAAAATATAGAGGTACAAAAATTTTTCTTTTTCACTAGTAGATAGTAAATAGGTTATAATATTTCTTGTTTTAGTTATTTAGATTTTTTTTCTCATATTCCTTTGTCATTATTTTTCATTTTTTATGTTTCCTTTGGATTTACCTGTGTAAAATCGTGCAACCATTGTTATGATATTAAAATTAAAAGACTGAGAGCTATTGGACAATTTGTTCGTGGCATGGTATTAGAACCTCCTTGATTAAGCAGTCTGGGTTTGATCCTTGACATCCTTGTTTCTCTTAGAGAAACTAGGTTTCAAGCTTTCAAAGGAAAAAAATGGGCTTATGCGGTGTCAACACTCCAAGCTCAAAGGATTCCTCTGAGGAGGTGTTGGATTTAAAACAATTTATATAGCCTACGCTATTGGGATAGATTGTCCTTAAAAATAATCATTTTATTTTTACCAGAATTTGTTTGAGTCTGATCTTGTTTTTATTTTTGTATGTTGTGTTGTCTATAGAGGCCACAATTGGTTAAAGGAAACATGCAACTTTTCTCTGTGGATCAACAGCGAAGCCAGGCTCTTGAAGCTCATGCTGCATCATTTGCTCAATTTAAAGTGTGTCTCTTTTCTTTTTTTACTTTCCTACGTTAATTTCATATTTACCAATAAATGCTTCTATATCATGTTACTATCATACTATGTGCTAGAAAAATTGAAGTGCTTTTTGGACAGGTTCCCGGGAATGAAAATCCTTCTATTTTGATATCTTTTGCCACTAAGACACTTAATGCTGGTCAAATTATATCCAAGTTGCATGTTATTGAGCTGGGTGCACAGCCAGGTCTGTATATATCTTCTTTTGCACATCTGTCTCTTCAGTATTAATTAATGTAATGGACAATATTGCTGTTAGATAAATCTGTCTTAAATTTACAATTTAGTTGCTCTTATCCCATACTGAGTTTCAAGGTTATTTTTCCTGTTAAATCAGAAATCTAAATTTAAACTGGTCATAAACTTTATTAAACAGAAGTCTTGGAGAAGAATGACCTTTCTTAAAGATATGCCTAGAGGGGCTCCTTTGTCTTGTTATTCAAAATTCTTCAACTCAGAATCACGATTTCTTAAACTTCAATTGTGAATTGGTAAATCGAAGTGATAATGTTTTGCACTAACAGTATGGAGGAGGTTACTCATTATTGGCAATAGATTCCGTTAATAATAATAATAATGAAATATACTGCATTTTGTTAGACAATTGGCCATGCTCCAGGGATTACTAAGTTTGAATTAATGATTGGAAATTTTGAATAATGTGATGATGACAGTCTTCTGTTGGATTTTCTTTCTAATGATAAGCCAGAGAAGCTGCTGCTGTGATTAATTTCACAAATAAAGGGGGCAGCATACTGAAATGAGTTAGGATATTTGAACATGAATAAATATTTTGTATTCTAGCTAAATCATTTGTATAATTTTATCATCTTTGATTTGGTTAATCATGAATCTGGAATTTACCTTACCAAATGTCTTTGCAGGGAAGCCATCGTTTACAAAGAAACAGGCAGACCTTTTCTTTCCCCCAGATTTTGCTGATGATTTTCCAGTTGCCATGCAGGTACAGAATTTGCTAAACTGTTCATTTTATAAAACTGTGCAGGTATTTGATTCATAATTTTCTTTTTTGGCAGATATCCCACAAATACAGTTTGATCTATGTGATTACGAAACTTGGTCTCCTATTTGTCTATGATTTGGAGACAGCTACTGCTGTATATAGGAACAGAATTAGTCCTGATCCTATATTTTTGACATCAGAAGCTACGTCAGTTGGAGGCTTTTATGCTATTAACAGGAGAGGCCAGGTGTTATTGGCTACTGTTAATGAGCAAACGATTGTGAATTTTGTCAGTGGTCAAGTATGTATCTGATCTTTTGTGCTACTGTTATGACTTTTCTATTGTAAAGGGGAAACAAGGTGACATTTCTATAAATTCCATTTTTTCTATTGTCACAGCTAAACAATTTGGAGCTAGCAGTTAATCTTGCCAAGCGAGGAAATCTTCCTGGTGCTGAGAAATTGGTATGTCAATTTCCATATCAAACTTGCTATTTGGTCATAGGGTGTTTTCAGGACTTAGGATGGTTCTAAGAAATTGGATGTTACGTGTTATCTTTGATGGGATTTTTTTAATTGCTAAATGCCAACTTTTGTAATATTTGGTATGGTCGCTCTACTGTACATTGTGCAATGTTTTAAGAAATGGTGTTCGGAATGAGTGTCCTAAAGGTACAGTGAGATTGCATTGGAAATTAACCAAATCATGCTGGAGTGTGCATTGATAACAATTTCTCATGAAAAGAAATTCCACTTTGGATTCCATATGCAGTTTTCCATGATACAATTGTTAGCATTCTCCTTTAAGGAATTCTTACTGATATTTCTCTTCAGCATTTACTTATTCTACTCATGCTATTAGATATCTGTTCAACAGAATTATCCTTTTGTTGCTGATATTTTTCTGTAACTCTTTAATACCATCAACCTTTTTAAGTAGAAATATTTTATGCTTCTAAAAGATAGATGCATGGGCCAAAGGAGGTTATGTGAGTGACTTGAATTCTGTGTTTCTTCTTTAGTCATTTACTTTTTTTTTTCTCTATTAATGATATATACATGCTAATTTTCTTTTTTGGTAATGTATTTGCTTTTCAAATATTTTGGTAATTTATTGGTATTATTTGATTAGAGTGTGTCTTAGCATCACTTAAAATGATTTGTTTTTTTATTGCTTTTTTTTTGTGTGTGTGTGAATTTTAGGCATTAACATGCCTACTTGTTGACATTATAGGTTGTAGAACGATTCCATGAACTGTTTGCCCAAACAAAGTATAAAGAAGCAGCTGAGCTTGCAGCTGAGTCTCCACAAGGAATCCTTCGCACACCAGATACAGTTGCCAAATTTCAGGTTTGGTGATGAGTTATAGTGCTTGTTGTCTTTCTTTTCAACAAACTGAGTGCCAATCAAACATAACAGACACTCTCCTGTGTTTTTGTTTTGGAAAGTGGGAAAATCCCATTGAATGTGGTTACAACAGAAAACCAAACACACCCATAGCCACAAATATTTTGTTTGTGTTCTTTCCTCAACAAATTTAACCTAAACATTCATCTTTGCTTGTTTTTATGGATAAAAAAGAAATTTGAACTGTTTGTCCTGTTTCATGGTCAATTAGACTGTCATGGGTAAAGTGTCACAATTTGTTCTCTGTGGCAGAGTGTTCCTGTGCAAGCTGGGCAAACTCCTCCACTATTGCAGTATTTTGGAACACTTCTGACAAGAGGAAAGCTGAATGCCTTTGAGTCATTAGAATTGTCAAGGCTGGTAGTGAACCAGAACAAGAAAAACCTTTTGGAGAACTGGTTGGCAGAGGACAAACTTGAATGCAGTGAGGAGCTAGGAGATCTTGTAAAGGTAGGTTGCATTTGAAATTTTGAAGTACTCTTTTTTTTTTTTGTGCTTTTTTGTTTCTTTCTAATTGTTTACCTAATAGTATGGTACTGCTTGTTGATTTTGTTTAATATGAAATGGGATTTTTGTATTCATTTTGGTTAATATGTTCAAATGTAGACTGTGGACAATGATCTTGCTTTAAAAATATACATCAAAGCCAGAGCTACACCAAAAGTTGTTGCTGCTTTTGCTGAGAGAAGGGAATTTGACAAGATTCTTATATACTCTAAGCAGGTAGAGGCTTGTTTAAGTATCAAATAATACTGATTTTTGTTCATCAGATTATTTTGTGCTTCTTTTGTTAATTTCTTTAATATTGTTCTGGCCTAGAGTAATTTAATTGGCCGTTATATTAACTTCTCATATCTTGCCTCTGCATTTTACTGGAGCTATTTGCATTTTTGGCTACAGGTTGGCTACACACCTGACTATCTCTTCCTTTTACAAACAATTCTCCGGACAGATCCTCAGGTATGAGAGTACCCTATGTATTTTCTCTATTTGTGTTGAACTATTTCTTTGTATTTCTTCCATTTTCTGCCACGCTGTTAGATAACTGATTATCACGTTATATATTTTCTGAATCAAAATTCTAGAACTTTATTTTTTCCATCTCAATTTACAGATATTAGTAGTTGTACTAACTAATTCAACAAATCCTTTTATTTCATTTTGGTGTGTAGGGTGCTGTTAATTTTGCATTAATGATGTCGCAAATGGAGGGAGGTTGCCCAGTTGATTACAACACCATAACTGATGTGTTTCTTCAGGTTGTTTATCTACTATGATTAAGTCATTATGGTGATTTACTAATATAATATTCCTGCTTCATGATCGTTGATGCATGAAATGTTTTTTTATGTGGAATTGTCTTGATTGTATGTACTAGCATTCGCCCAGTCGTTTCCTTGTTTTAACTGTATTTATTTATTATCGGTAGACAGCTCATGTATTACCTTCTTTTTGTCCTGTTCAGAGAAATCTGATCCGTGAGGCAACGGCCTTTCTCCTAGATGTTCTGAAACCCAATCTACCAGAACATGGGTTCCTTCAAACCAAGGTGTTGGAGATAAATCTGGTTACTTTCCCTAATGTTGCAGATGCAATTTTGGCTAATGGCATGTTCAGTCATTATGACCGTCCTCGTATTGCTCAACTTTGTGAAAAAGCTGGTCTTTATGTGCGAGCTTTGCAAGTAATGACTCACCAAATGTGTTTTATTCTTAGTGTTTTTCTTACTTAACCCACAAGCCTCCGCTTTTTATTGATTACATTATTTTGGTGCAGCATTACACAGAGTTGTCAGATATAAAACGTGTGATTGTAAATACACATGCAATTGAGCCACAGGTTTGTGTGCTCCACTGCTTTTATAATTTCTCTATTGAAACATTGTGTTAGTTTTAATAATACTTGGTCGTTTTTCGGTTCCTGCAGTCACTAGTTGAATTTTTTGGTACTCTGTCACGAGAATGGGCATTAGAGTGCATGAAAGACCTATTGCTGGTCAATCTTAGAGGCAACCTACAGATTATTGTGCAGGTATGAAACTATCGTTGTCTTCTATAACATGTAATTATTGGTATTTGACTGATAACTAAAAGCTTACTAATATCTGTCTAGGTTGCCAAAGAATATTGTGAACAGTTGGGTGTTGATGCCTGCATAAAGCTTTTTGAGCAATTCAGGTCATATGAAGGGTTGTACTTTTTCCTGGGATCATATTTGAGCTCCAGGTAATTCTTTCATTTTTTATAGAACTGTTTTTTCTGGTGGACAAGTGATACCATTTGTAAAGGGGAAATTGTCTGATATCAGCTAATTTTCCCCCCTTGAATATGGGACAGTGAGGATCCTGACATTCACTTTAAGTACATTGAGGCAGCAGCAAAGACTGGACAAATCAAAGAGGTTGAGCGTGTGACTAGAGAATCAAGTTTCTATGATGCTGAGAAAACAAAGAACTTTCTAATGGAGGCTAAGCTTCCAGATGCACGACCTCTAATTAATGTTTGTGACCGATTTGGATTTGTTCCGGATCTAACACACTATCTATACACAAACAACATGCTTCGCTACATTGAAGGTTATGTTCAGAAGGTATTGTAGTTTGGATTTATAATTCAGTAACCTTTTTATTTCTTGAATGCTGTCTACTTTGTCAGTCCCACTCATAGCTGTGTGCCTTGCTTTGCTTTATAGGTGAACCCAGGGAATGCTCCTTTAGTCGTTGGGCAGCTTTTAGATGATGAGTGTCCAGAAGATTTTATCAAAGGCTTGATTCTCTCTGTTCGTTCCTTACTGCCAGTGGAGCCCCTTGTGGAGGAGTGTGAGAAGAGGTAGTATCGGTTATCTACTCCAACACTCTTTTGTGCTCACCTTCCTAATTTTCTCTGGTGTTAATTTGGCATGCAGGAACCGGCTTCGTCTGCTCACACAGTTTTTGGAACATCTTGTTAGCGAGGGAAGCCAGGATGTACATGTTCACAATGCGCTGGGTAAAATCATAATTGATAGCAACAATAATCCGGAACATTTTCTCACTACCAACCCGTACTACGATTCTCGAGTTGTGGGCAAATATTGTGAGAAACGTGATCCCACCTTAGCTGTTGTAGCTTATAGGCGAGGACAATGTGATGACGAACTTATCAATGTGACAAACAAAAATTCTTTGTTTAAACTACAAGCAAGGTTTGTGGGTTATATTTATATATATTTTTTTCTCTAAACAATTAACGTTGGATTCAATGGTTACATGCTTTTATTTGGATTACAGATATGTTGTTGAGAGGATGGATGCTGATCTTTGGGACAAAGTTCTTAACCCTGATAATGCCTACAGAAGGCAACTTATTGATCAGGTTGTATCTACCGCTCTGCCTGAAAGCAAGAGCCCTGAACAAGTATCGGCTGCTGTTAAGGCTTTCATGACTGCTGATCTACCTCATGAATTGATTGAGCTTCTTGAGAAGATTGTCCTTCAGAATTCTGCATTCAGTGGGAACTTTAATTTGCAGAATCTACTTATTTTAACAGCAATAAAGGCCGATCCATCCAGAGTTATGGATTATATTAATAGACTGGATAATTTTGATGGGCCTGCAGTTGGAGAAATGGCTGTTGAGGCTCAATTATATGAGGAAGCATTTGCAATTTTCAAGAAGTTCAACTTAAATGTGCAAGCAGTCAATGTCTTGTTAGATAATATTCATAGCATTGATAGAGCTGTGGAGTTTGCTTTCCGAGTTGAAGAAGATGCTGTTTGGAGTCAGGTTGCCACGGCTCAACTAAGGGAAGGACTGGTAAGTGATGCCATCGAGTCCTTTATACGAGCAGACGATACTACACAATTTTTGGATGTTATCCGTGCTGCTGAAGATGCAAATGTTTACCATGACTTGGTGAGATACTTACTGATGGTTAGACAGAAGACTAAAGAACCCAAGGTGGACAGTGAGCTCATTTATGCGTATGCAAAGATTGATAGGCTCAGTGACATTGAGGAATTCATTCTTATGCCAAATGTAGCCAATCTACAAAATGTTGGTGACCGATTGTATGATGAAGAACTATATGAAGCTGCCAAAATCATATTTGCCTTTATATCTAACTGGGCCAAGTTAGCAGTTACACTTGTGAAGTTGAAACAGTTCCAAGGCGCAGTTGATGCAGCAAGGAAAGCTAACAGCTCAAAAACATGGAAGGAAGTTTGCTTTGCATGTGTTGATGCAGAGGAGTTCCGTTTGGCCCAGATATGTGGGCTTAACATAATTATTCAGGTAAAATGTTGTTTTTACTTGCCAAGTCATTAATTAAGTAAAATTTTAAATTAACTTGATGTTTTTTTCCTTATTTAGCTGTCATCTGATTTGAAATTATAAAGGTTGGATAATTTGTTCTTTCAAAATGCTATGCCAAGAACTTGTGATGATTGGAAGGTTTTGTGAGCATTACTTGAGTCTGCTGCTTATGAGCTTATACTGTTTCGGATGCATGTTAAGTAAGTTTTCATTGTGAATTTGGCAGGTGGATGACTTGGAAGAGGTCAGTGAGTATTACCAAAATAGAGGTCGCTTCAACGAGCTAATCTCCCTCATGGAGAGTGGTTTAGGATTAGAACGGGCTCATATGGGTATCTTCACTGAGTTGGGAGTTCTATATGCTAGATACCGTCCTGAGAAGCTTATGGAGCATATCAAACTATTTGCAACCAGACTCAACATTCCAAAGCTTATAAGAGCTTGTGATGAACAACAGCATTGGAAGGAGCTGACCTATTTGTACATCCAATATGACGAGTTTGATAATGCTGCAACAACCATCATGAACCATTCACCTGAAGCATGGGATCACATGCAATTCAAAGATGTTGTTGTCAAAGTTGCTAATGTTGAGTTGTATTACAAGGCCGTTCATTTCTATTTACAAGAGCATCCTGATCTTATCAATGATGTTCTGAATGTCCTTGCTCTCCGTGTTGATCATGCACGTGTTGTTGACATCATGCGAAAGGTAGCATTAATACTGGCAACAGTTTCATCAGATACTAGGTTTTTACTTTATTCTTTTTTTCTATTTCGGTAATGAATGTTTTCCCGGTGATGTATTTATTATAGGCTGGTCATCTCCGTCTTGTCAAGCCATACATGGTTGCAGTTCAGAGTAACAACGTGTCTGCTGTCAATGAAGCCCTGAACGAAATATATGTTGAGGAGGAAGACTATGATAGATTGCGGGAGTCGATTGATTTGCATGATAACTTTGACCAGATAGGCCTTGCACAGAAGGTTAGCTGCGTTTATTCTGTGTTGACTATTTTCAATTCAATATTAGGAACCTGATAGATTATCGTTATTATTATCTGGAATGCAGATTGAAAAGCATGAGCTTCTTGAGATGAGGCGTGTTGCTGCTTACATTTACAAGAAGGCAGGTAGATGGAAGCAGTCCATTGCATTGTCCAAAAAGGATAACCTTTACAAAGATGCCATGGAGACAGCCTCACAATCTGGTGACCGTGAACTTGCTGAGGAGTTGCTTGTTTATTTCATTGATCAGGTACCAAATTCAATTTCAACTGCATATAATCCACTGTTTAGAAACTTTTCATTTAACATGTTTAACATCTTTCTACATGTTTATGCAGGGAAAGAAAGAATGCTTTGCCTCGTGTCTATTTGTTTGCTACGATTTGATCCGGGCAGACATTGCTCTCGAGTTGGCGTGGATGAACAATATGATTGACTTTGCCTTCCCATATCTCTTACAGGTTTGTATTCCTTTTGTGCTGCCTGCTTTTATTACTTAAATATGCATTGACCTGTATGTCTTTAAATCGTGTTATCTTGTGCTTTCTTTGACTGTCTTCTTTTAAATGTTGTAGTTTATCCGTGAGTACACGGGGAAAGTTGATGAACTGGTGAAGGACAAGATTGAAGTGCAGAACCAAGTGAAGGCTAAAGAGCAAGAAGAGAAGGAAGTAATTGCTCAACAGGTAATTAGTTGGCCATTTTGTTTCCTGCTTTAGTTGATATTTTCTATCTCCTTATTGATTATTAATTGAACATTCTTATTCTGTTGAACTTTATGATATGAATACCAATTGCATACAATGTTCTCTCGATGCAGAATATGTATGCTCAGTTGTTGCCTCTTGCTTTGCCCGCACCACCAATGCCTGGAATGGGAGGAGGCTTTGCCCCTCCCCCTCCAATGGGTGGATTGGGGATGCCTCCAATGCCTCCTTTCGGTATGCCACCCATGGGCAGCAGCTACTGACCGGAAAGCGATAATGAACTATACAAGTAGCAGCTTGGGTGTTTTCAAACATTTTCTTCTGGGATTTTGATGCAGTATTCTTTCCTTGCTTCTATTGGAGGGGGTTCAGATCAAAAATAATTTGGAGTTTCTGTTGGAGGGTTTGAGTCATATTTTTGTAATATTTTTTTATAGTTGAGGCATTTTTTGGGCTGCTCGTGGGAGCTAGCCGAGGATTCTCTGTATGTAACCATTTTTCTTGTATTAAATGATGGTCCAAAGTATAATACGAAATAGACCGACTTTGACTCCTAGCCCATGTTTTTCATGGATTTATTCCACTTTTCCTTGTGGTGGAAGCTGCCTGATTAAAGCTTGTTGGCATAATGTTTGTCTTGTGCATCTTATCTTCTTTGTGATTTCTTTTGATCTTGGTTTTGAATTCTTACGCATTTATTGTACTGTTTTTATTATGACTGTGTGATCCCTTGCACCGTACAGTTTTTAGGGCATAAATTGTATGATTGCAAGTTTTCATGTTGAGATCTGGTATTCTTGTGTGTATAAAGTTTAGGATTTAGAGTTTATGTATAAAGTCTAGGATTTACGATATATGAAGGATGAACCTGATTTATAAGTGTATGGAAGTTTATTGAAAAATTTAAAAAAGATTTGTACCATTTACTTTTTAAACTTTTAAAGCACAACATTTAAGTCAGTTTGCACATTATTAAGTTAAAATATTCTTGTGAAAGGTAAACTTTTAAGGATGAGTTGGATCAGGTTTGAGTTTTTTTTTTTCTCCTAACAATCCAACTCAACTTAATTATACTTGAGTTGAATGTTGAGCAATTCAAAAGAATTAGAAAAGAAAAATACTTATATAAATATTTTAAAAATGTTTTAGTAGTAATGATAATAACTATACGATGACGACAATGTATATATACATGTATTAATAATAGTTATATATATGATATGATATAATTTTATAATAAAATTATTAGATAAAAGATATTTTGTATTATATATTTATTATATAGTTGAGTAAAGTTAGATTCTTCGAGTTTGAAATTTATGAATTTGTTATAACTAATTGTAATTGGATTTACTAAATGAAGCTCAATCAAATTTAATAACTTAATCTAATTTTAAAAGAATATATATAATTGAGTTCAGTTGTACAAGTTTGTAAATTAAGTACAATTTATTTACATTCTTACTCTTTTTTTTCTGATCTTGTTGTACTATGTGTAATTACATCCTAGTAAACAAACAAATTTTTGTTAGGTAAAAAAAAAGTTTACTGGCTTGGTATAAATTTAAAAATAATAAAACCCAATTTAATTATTTTTTATTAGTGTATACCTTTTTTAAATTTTTTCGTACAACCTAAAACAAAACTTGATATTTAAATTAATTAATATCAAATTTGGTTGTTGGTTGAAGTTGAATTTAAATTCTTCCATTCAAATGGATGATCTAACTTTTACTTTAGACTATCCCCCAACAAACTGTATAAATCAATTTTAATTATGTTTTAAAAAAAAAGCAACATATAGGAAAAAAAAATGTTAGTTTTTCCATAATTACTGTAACAATGCAAAATCATTAAACTTTGGTTTTAATAATATTTTTTTTCTTTGAATTGAATACTTTGTCTGTGTTTTTAATGAATTGTTGAATCAAGAGTTTTCAACTTTTAAACATTTCTTTGCTCACTAATGATAACTTTTATTAAACTATATGACTCTATTTAAAAATCATTAAATACTACACAGTTAGAAATATAAAATCATCAGTACTAAAAATTAAATTATAAAACCAATTTAAAAATTAATGAAAGTATAAACATTTCTAGATTAATAAATAGAATAACAAAGTATTCACTTATATCTTATACTTTTCTTTTTGAAAATTCAGTTAACTCAGGAGAGTAATAAATTTTATCAAATCTTATATAAAAATGCTTTTAATTTATCATTTTCTTTTATTAGAAAAGAAAAATAAGTGTGGTCACGCGCTATGTGGCGTGTGCCAACAGCGAAATAGTCCTGAATAAACAATCTAGTGGGAAGAGGAAGACCACTCTTTGTGGCTATCCATGGTTGTGCTTTGAAAGACTCTAAGAACATGGCCATATCTTTAAACTCCATCATCAGTTTCAGCTCAACGGTAAGTGCTTCCTATTCTCATACTTCATCTTTCACTTTTCTTTGGACTTTTCCTATATTCATGTTTTTCTCAACTCAGATGCTTGCTTTTGCTTTCCAATTATCTTTGGAGTGTTTGCACACCCTTTCTGCTCTTCTGGGCATCTTTGAATTTTATTTGTGACAACGGTTTCAACATATGCATCAATTGGGGGGACTCGGATTAGTGAAATTTTATTCATTTAGACTTTTTAGTTAAAGTGCTTTGATGTCCTGGATTTTTGTTCTACAGGAGAAAATGGTAAATGGAGAAAAACCGTTAACTGGGGAAATTTTAATTTTCAATATAGTAAATGCAATTCAAACAATTATAGTTGCCAACACTCAGTTAAGCAGCCTCGAGAAAATTTTATGTATTTAAGCTTGGTAAGAAGTGGTGCATAAGTAATGGAGACTGATTGTTTAAGGTCACAGTAAGATATAGATATTGGGAAAAACCTAAGTGAGAGATGAGACGAAATTCAAATTTTAAGATGGTATCAGATTTTATCTTAGATTTGTTATGGCCTATCCATCATATTATTCACACACAAAGTCCAATGGTGTTTGGCATGAGAGTGTATTGGAAAAACCTAAGATAAGACCAAAGTAATGGATATAAGTGGAACAATTATCATAAGATTGAGTTTTGTTCAAATCCACGAATCTAAAAGTAGGGGTTCAGGAAAAAACAGAAATTTAGGTTTTGGGCTGCAAGAGATCCGAGGGAATGCATACAGAAATTTAGAATGTAGGAATTAAAAAGGGACCTTTATGGAGTTAAATAATAATCATAATGTTAATGGTTATAGTAATTTGTTCTATAGAATAAAAAGTTTTCGTTTGATGAACTTCTTGTGATAGCTATTGTTTCAGTGTATTGCTTTATGTCACTGTACTGAAATATATACACTCGGTTATTGCTATGGAACCCAGGTCTTGTAGCGTTTTGGTGCCTTTTTTCTCTTGACTAAGGAAATTATGAGCAATGTGTATCTTCATTACTCAAATGTAGTGGTAATACAATTTTATTTCAAGCACTTCAACTGGAGTAGGGTGTGATTCTCTGGTCTGATTTAAGAATATGGCATCAAAAACTCTATTGTAGACAAAGATGGATCAATGATTTCATTTATCACTAGTCACTTTAGTATGATTCAATTATTTTATTATTGAATCTCATTTTTCTGATCTCTTACAAAAGTCTTTCATTCTCCATTAGAAGTTGGAAACTAAGTATCATGATCGATCAAGATATTCTGTTGGAGCTTCTTTACCGAAGGCCAGTCAGTTTACACCCTTCTCGGTAGTATCTAGATCGAGAAAGCTTGTCAAGGAAAGAACATTTGGCCATTGTCTTCCAGTTGCAGATAGTGATCAGCTTGCAGCAGACAACAATATCAGTGAGGAATTTGACAGTGCTGAAAATTCACCAACCAATGATCAGTTAGCATCCCTGAATCCCCCAGATGAAAATTTCCAATTGCAAGCTAAAGTTGATGCTGAGTCAGTCTCTCAAACATTAGAGTCTTCCAATGGTTCTATTAACCAAGAGCAAGGATCATCATCAGCATTTCCTGAGTCAGAATCTGCAACCAAACGGCCTTCCCTTACAGCAAGAGAGCGGTTGAAGGCGGCTCGATCCGGCAGCCGATACCCGCAAGCCAAAGCATCTAAACCAGACATGAGCAGCAGGGTGTTGGAGGCTTCAAAACAAAGTGACAAAGGGAAGAGAAAATCTGGACTTCCAGAGGCTCCAACTAATTTGTTTGATGATAGCAAACGAGGGTTGTCAACAGGCTTCACTTTCCAATTTCCTGGGGGTTCTGATCTCTTTCTCATTGCACTTTCTTTTGTTTTGATCAGCTCAATCATGTTTGCAACAACTTTCATTGTGTGGAAAGTTGGTGCTATCCATTTCAATGAGTACTGAGATGTGGTCTTTAAGAATTCACCGTAAAAGTAGATAGCGGATTTATATATTTAGACAAGCTTCTGCTGCTTCAAACTTCATGAACTGATGCTGTTTGTTGATGATCAGTTTTTCACTTTTTAGGGGCTGAGATTTTCTTTTTTCAAGTTAATCATTGTTGTTGTTATTATTTTCAATCTGGGAGACATTTAATTCGGGGTGGATGTAGAACACAATATATAATGCTCAGAATTATACCTGTCATTTTATCCTTTTTAGTGTGTTTTTATTGATTCTGTTCTTTCTTTTCAATTCTCATAGTATTGTATAATTGCATTGAAGGATAAAAGAATTATTGTAAGTCTCTAGCAGTTCATTAGTGATCTGCTTTTATTTTATTTTTATTTTTTTTTGTTCGGTAAAAAAAAAAATCTGCATTTAATGTATGGAATATATATAAGGTGGTGTTGCACAAAATAGTCATTATCAACAAAATGTTTATTGTCATATAGCCATAACAACCACATTATTATGCTTATTTGTATGTGTCACTTATATGAAAGGTAATTCCCTTATCAAGAATAAAATATTATTTAGTAGACTTAATTACGTTTATATTTTCTCCACTGTGATTAATGAATGATTTTAATTTTTCTATAACCATTTTTTAAAAATTTAATCATTCAATTTGTTAATTTCTATGATTTAATTCTTCCAATATTTTCACTTTACATGCATTTTTTTCTTTTTATTCAAATAGTTAGTAGTTGGAAAAAATTGAGTTGTGAAAGGTTTAGAAAGTGTAAGCGAAATTGAAAAAAAAAAATTGAGATTTTGTGTAAAGTGTAAGGTTGACTTCTTGAAGAAAGAAAAATATTAAGATTTTTAGTATAGGATGAATATATGATATTCTTACCGCGGAATATTTAATTTTGAGTAGGAGTAGATTCAACTATTTAATGAATCTAGTTAAAGGGTTTGATTGTAAAAATTAAGAACTTAATTTTTGGAAAGATGGAAAATCTAATATTCTACATTTATGAATGTAAAAGAAAGAGCTAAGAATGAAATTATTGATTGAAAAATTTAACCCGGTTTAATGTAAGAAACCTGTATATATAAAAGGGATAAATTTTAAAAATTAACTGAGATGAAATTAAAAATAATTTATCCATTTTTAAATAAAATAGAGCTTCAAAGGTGAATTGCAGAAAATTAAAATTTGAAGAGTCAATTTATAAAAAATAAAATTTATGAATGTTAAATAATTTTTCCTTTACTAATGGTCATAAAAAATAACTTTTGATTGATTAACTGTGTAAATTTACCCTAAAATGTATACTTTTAATCTTGAATACAAAATAAATAATATTAATATTAATATCAATATCAGTTCGCCGATTAATAGTCACTTTTTGTTTGTCAATTTTTTTTTCAATGATTCTACTATGTCTTATGTTTACAAAATTTAAGACTTTTTTTTTGTCAATTCTAGTTTGTCTCTGAATTTATTTTTTAATTAGTTTACAGTCTTGTATTTATTATGAAGTAGAAATAAATAAAAGTTAAAAAAAGTTATGACTGTTTAATGAAGATAAAAAAACTATTTTCGTATAAAAAAATCTATAAAATTCATTATATGTTTTTGTTTGTCCGAATAAATATTAAAAGAGAAATAAATTTAAAAAAAAAAAAAAAAAAGTGGAAGTAACAGTATTTGCTCACGTGCAAGCACCCAAGTACACCCTTTTTAATCACCTATTAATGCTCATAATTGTTTGGTACTTATCACATTCATTATTTGCTCACGTACACACTATAATTCACTATTTACACAAAAACTCATCACTCTTGCACGGCTTCTACATTCAAATTCACACACACTAACACTAAAATTTATTATTCACAATTTACTCAACTTGCATTTTTATTAGTACAACATTTTACTTATATAAAATCCAAATAATTTTTTAATCACAATATTCTTACATGTCCAAGTGTTTATATTTTTATTAGTTGATTTTACATCGACCCTATCTTCTAATTTCTCGCCCTCATCGTCTTCATTTAAAGGATAATTTTGAGAATTGTTTTTCATTTTCATAAAAAAAAAAGTCCTACAGGACTCATCCAAAAAAAACCTGCACCACAAAAAATTGACAATAATTATCAATAACCTTATTAATTTGGATTCTTTCTTTCAAAAAAAAACTATGACTATAACGACCTTTTTAAATAAAAATTATTTTGATAATTATAAAACATTCCTTTTCAAACATTTCTAAAAATTGAATATAGTTATATATTTTTCATAGTTATTAAGTTTTCCTTAGTGACTATAATTCTTTAGTTTACTCGTTAAAGTAAGTTTTAGCACTCTTTTTTACGAATCAATGTAATTTTTAGTTAGAAGTTAGGAATTAATCTATTAAGATACTTATATATTTAAGTTATTTACATCTTTTATTAATTATTTTAATGTGTACAAACATAAAATTGAGTTTCTAATTATACATTTAAGGCTTAAAATTATACGTGAATGGTATCTCTCATTGCTCATATTGATAATAATGCCTACTTAAAGACCTTCATAGAATTCTGCATTATTGATTTCTTCCGTAAACGTAGTTTGTATTTTGAGGACACATATTTAGGGTTCATAATCACTGTAGCATAAGACAAGATGTCGGTGTAGCCATACATCGAAAGTTGAATTGAATTGGTGAAATTTGAAGTGTAGTGCAATTGCAAGCATGAACTACTATTGGTTGTCCAATTGGGTTGTTTATCATGTCTAAAGATGGTGGGTACGGTGCAAAAAATGCACCACGATCAAAATGTTCTTAATAATTAATTATTTTGGTTCATTTCAATTCAACCATGTAATTATTTACTCTTCTATCAGCTGCAAAGCTCTCTCAATTCAAACTCAATGTTCTTCCTTCATTCATGCAGGGTACTAATTATGGGCTTCACTGATTTGAAGATTTTTTTACCATTCTCAGTGGATAAGCAACAAGAAGAAAAAGGGAAGATTGGATTCAATCCTACATTATATTTTTCTCATTAATTTGAGTCTGAGTGTTCTCAAACCAAAGAAAAGAGACAAGGATGGGGTTCCAACATAAGCTACTTCATTTGTTGACATGTTGCGGTTTCAAGAGACGTGTTGTCTGTGTTCACTTTGATCCTTTTGGTTTCCCATATTTTTATCGTGACACTTCACTTGCCGACGAAGTGTGTGTGTGTGTCAAGGTGATTATATATTGTAAGATATACTGCAGATATGTTCTGAGATTATGGGACCCAGAAAGGCTTTGATGAGACAGATAGAGAAGGAAAAAAAATTATGAAAAAGAAGTGAAAGAAGAAAATACGGAACCATAAGAAACCACACACACAAGTTGTGTTGTATAACAAAGTGAGTGGTTGATCAGAAGTCGTGTCACTCTTTATTATGAGTTGCAATTGTGAGTGTGTATTGGACCCTACATGCAAGTAATTGAGCTTTCTTTGTTTGCTAGCAGACCGATCAAAGTGTATAAAACTAGCCTTCTTTTACTGAGTCCCATGCTTTCAACTTTGAACTTCAAATCAAGATACATGAAGGTAACCAAATCTTGTCTTAGGATAGATACACAGCTGGACTAGTCAAGTTACTTGCATAGCATAAAATTGGTAAAATGGACCCACCAAGTGTCTTCAACTTAAAGGGCAAATCGTTTACTAATGAGGTTACATCATGCGTTTGTCCAATTTATGATTGAGCAAATCTTGGGCTTTTTACACTACCATCCTATTATGTGTGTGCTTATTTTCTTTCGGTAACCCTTTTCATCTTGGCTATCATGACAGGGCCTAAAACTTTGGTTGGAATAATTGTACAGGGAAATGGGTGAAACAAAGCGTGAAAGCTTAATTTCACCAAATTTATAATTCAATGTGGAAGATCTTGCAGTATCTTTGATGAATGGGATCCACCACCACAAGCCTAGACACCACTTTCGTGTAAGCTTCAGCGCCTACTTTTTTACTTTATCAAACGATCAACCAATAAGTATACATGTAAACAACTGATGCAGCTTGATGTGTGCCCTTTTACAATGACTGACTTTATTTCAGTTTAGGTAAATGTTATGAAAATACGAATGATGCTTCTTTTTTAAGTATATATGAACTGCTATTTTATTTTAAAAAGAATTAATCTGAATCTATGTCAGAAAAGTTCAAGATAAGTGAGTTCTTATTCGGTAGGATCTAAGCTGAACACCAAGGGACACCAAATAGCTATCATTATTACTACATCAGATAAGAACACTTTGTGGTCTAATAAAAATAAGACAATGAGTCACTGATCATCATCCACTACATCAACTACTGACTACGTAACAGTGTTTCCCAAGTCTATTTGCCAGATACTACTGATGCATACCATTTCATTTCTCATTCAAATACGAATAATATTAGCTTAATAGGTCAGGTCACTTCAATCTTAGTCTTTTACTCTTCATTTCCCCCTCCTTCTAAAGTCCAAGTTCGTTAGATTTAGCGGAGGGAAAATTTTTCTTGTTGAAGTGACTGACAGGTACAGCCAAAATCGATTATCATTTTGACCAATGAAAGGGTATTGCTTATCACAGCAGTCACCATCAAGATAAGAAGATGATCGACTATTATTAGTGCAGCAAACAGTAACTGGGGATGGGAGATAAAAGGCTCAGAAATCATGGAAGAAACTTTAGAATGGTTTCCATTGTGAGTATGGAAAACTACTATGATTCTGGGTGGCACATGGGCACCAGCTGGGCTCAATGCAGTGATCATTCTTCTTCCTTTGCAGTACCTACACAAATACTGCCTCATGTCACCGACTCTGCCTCTCTTCAATTTGGTGAGTTCCACTCATGGCCACTTCCCATTGAAGGGGTTGCAGAAGAGAGAGCAATGAGTGCTTCCAAGAGTCACAGTCAAGCAGAGAAAAGGCGCAGAGACAGAATCAATGCACAGCTTGCAACTCTCAGAAAACTTATTCCCAAATCTGATAAGGTAAACCAATTTAATGCATTCAGTTTTCATGAGTGACATGCTTAGTAGTACTATGAAATACGCACAATATGAGAACAATCTGAATTTTGTTCCTGGAATCACACTGGATAATGATATGCATTATGAAAGATATGTGGCATGGTATGCTTAGCAAAATTGTATAAGGATTTCAATTCCACTTCCACTTTCTCATCTCAAAAAGAGAATATTGAACAAAGACTACTTGTATGGAAGGAAACATGTGTGACCAAACATATTGATATTAACATTTGGGAACTTGCAGATGGACAAGGCAGCTTTACTAGGGAGTGTGATAGACCATGTAAAAGATCTGAAGAGAAAAGCCATGGATGTTAGCAGAGCTTTCACAGTTCCATCTGAAATTGATGAAGTATCAATTGACTGTGACCATGTTCAAGATGAAAGTTGCACTAAAGTGAACAAATTGAAGGAAAATATTGTGATCAAAGCTTCTGTTTGCTGCGATGATCGACCAGAACTGTTCCCTGAACTGATCCAAGTCCTGAAAGGCTTGAGACTCACAGCAGTTAAAGCTGACATAGCCAGTGTAGGTGGCAGGATCAAAAGCATATTAGTGCTTTGTTCTAAGGACGGTGAAGAGGGTGTTTGCCTCACCACTCTCAAACAGTCCCTCAAATCTGCCGTCACCAAAATAGCTTCATCATCCATGACTTCTAATTGTCCCACGAGAAGTAAGAGGCAGAGATTCTTCTTGCCTTCTCGTTGCCTACAGTAATTTAATTGTTTATTGCAAAATCATTTTCTTTGCCCCTAAGGGTCATTTCAGTGGGGCAATTATTTGCTTTATTTTTCAATATTTATATACCTCTAAGATAAATATATATAATATAGCTTCTCCAATAGGAAGATGAAATCATGAAATACTAGTTCTGTGCCACCAAGTAAAGCAAAGTTAAACAGTGAGAAACTGATTCAAAGGGAAGTATGTGTAAAAGGTTAAGTAAAGAAATCGGTATGTGGCCTCCTTCTGCATCAGAAATAGAAAAGAGGCAAATCGGTGAATAACGTAGCAAGAGAAAAAGAAAGGAAGAGAACGGAGGAAAAGCAAGTGATAATTGAGTTGGTTGTTAATTCTTAGCAGACAAATGTTAGTGTTAAATCACTTCAGGTTTGACTTTAAGAATAAGATGTGATCAATGCATTCAGCAAATATTGGCACGTCCACTCAAGTAGTTTTCATCTCCTCTATCACAACACCACATATTTCCTTTGTTAGGCCAATACTGAAAAATTTTAATGTTATATAAAAGGTATTTAATATTTCTTTAAAATAGTTAATGTGCCTTTTTTCTCTCTTCTCTCTCTATTTCATAATTCTTTTGCTTGTGTTTGACAAATCTAATTAACAAGCAAACCGAAAGTTGAAAAACTCTGCTTCTGCCATATTGGAGTTAGATTGTATTTCCTATAAGCTGTTCTAAGAATATTTGTGTTGTGTACATTTTTCAAAGAGTAATTTATAGATCATGCCATGATGTAATGTGAATGGTTCATCGTTCATGGTTACTGGAATAAAATATATAATCTTTATTTTCTCACGTGATTTCTTATAGAATGAAAAGAAATCTCTTTACACAAATTTTCCCTCTTTTTTGTCAAATGATTTGACATTTTACGTGAGTGTAACTTAAGAGTATAAGAAAAACTAGATTTGTGGTGCGTGCTTAGTGAAAAAAGCCAATCAGTTTGAGGTAGCAATCATACTTAATGCAGTAAGAAATGGGTAACTTATCAGTAAACACAGCCGAAAAGTGAGAAAATTTTAAAGAAAAAGACAAACACAACTGAGTGGGAGAAAGAGGCGGAAAATGCTTTTACCACACCAAACGAGGAATGCACAAATGTTGGACAATTTTAATGATGGCATCCACGATGTAATGTAGAGAAATGCTAACAATTGTTCTTAGAATATTCGTCAAAAATTAAAGGAGAAAATTTTATGTTGAGATGCATAAATATGTATTTTTTATTCGTTTTAATGCCTTTTCAATAAAATAATATTTGCTTCGTACTTCCTTAACTAATGTCCGAATAAAAGCCTTGTTTTATCTCTGAAACGCAAATTTATAAAGTGGACAAGAACCGAACCTTATGTTTGAATTGAAATATCCAATAGAACGAAGCCGAATGATTTATTTTTTTTTACTTTTCAATGCACGAATGAAAAAAATAGTAGTTTTAAGTGGGTTCTGTTGGGTTTAACTAAGTACAAAAAGGATTATACTATTTATCTGCTGCGTCCATTTACTCATTCAAAATATGATCATGTAAATATACTTTCTAATAAAATATATATAAAAAAAAAACTTACATATTACCGTTCACCTAATAACTAAGAGATGGTTTTTATAGCTTATTTGTCATGTTCATCCGGCCTCCATCAACTAGTTAGCTTGATTCGCACATCAAGATTATAACATATATATGAAACAACTTCATACATTTATTTCGCCACATACCACATTTAAGTTCGCCTGCTACATTACACCTTATATTCTTATGACCACATAAGAGATTAAAAATTTGTAACTATTTGGATAAAGACACTCAAACAGGCAATTCAATTTTTTTTTTAAAGAATTAGAATTTCTTTTTCAAAACAAGTCATTTTTGAGTTATTTTTATTAACTTAAAAAATCAAAAGTATTTAGATTTACATCATGGAAAGTAATCGTCCCTCAATATCACTTGATCTTGATTGCGTTTGAGGTGGAGGGATTGTAACAAGTGTTGTGAGTGTTTTTGAAGAAGAGACAAAAGATACCGGTGCTAAAATTTATATGGAGAGATAAGGGTGTAATGCCCTAATTGTTTCCTTTCTTCTTTGAATATTTTCTGTCATGTTTTTTTTTTTTCCTTTTTTTCTTTTTCTTGTAAATCACCATTGCTGGTAAAAGCTATTTTTCGTAACATCTTTTCCTTGATCGTAAGAAAATATAAGAGTATCAAAGAATATCAAACAAAAGCTTCAGTGTTTTTTTTTTCTTTTATACCCTCGTTTTAACGAGTCCCTTATATTGGTACTTTCATTATCAGGTGAAAAAATACACGTCTGAAATTGAAAAAATTGTTAGACGTCATGAAATCGTGTAACCAACAATACATCTCTGAGATAATGAAATTATCTTTGGAGAAACTATTAAAACAAAATAATGACAATGAAACTATTAAAACAAAATAATGACAATGAGTTTAGCATGACAACAATGGTAACACCTCCATCACCTCTCTTTTAAGCACGGAAAAGTTGGATTTCCCTTTGTTTTGTTGACTCTGGCGTTCTTCAATGGATTTTCAAATTTTAAGCAATTTCTAAGTTATTATCTTATTCCTAATTATCAATGTTTAATAATTGTTACAGTATAGATGTAGTTCCATGGTATTACGTGTTGTCTTGAACAAATTTATTTCACTCTTGGGTACTTGAGCTCTTGAACTAAATTTGACCCCTCGCCATATGAATATATGTCCTTGTTTTCACTTGTTTAAATTGACTTAACTTGTTTCTACTCAAACCTTGTTGGATTGCAACACATAATGTTATCGCTGAGAGAAATGTTTATAAACCTAAATCATATAACCACACCTTCCGACGGAAAAACCAAACCAAAAACACTTCCCCTACCATTTCTCAATTCATTAAATCCACTGGTCTTTATAAACCTAAATCCTATTGCCTTCACCTACCCGCGTACATAGTGTCTTTAATTCCTTAAAAAATACTAATTTAACACTGTCTTTAATTTTTAAAAAATACTAATTTAACACCACTGTCCATATTATACTTCCATATAATACTGTATTTTATTAATAAAATAATAATATATTAGTGTTATAAAGATAAATAGTAATATCAAAATATCACCTTTCTAATTCCTTTGGGCTTAAGTTTAAACCTTGTAGAAGAAAACAATCTAAATCCCATGTGTGTACACTAGTGCATAATTGTTATCCGTTATTCATCTCTTATTGTTTTGCAATCAAGAGTCATCATTAGGGGGGTGAGAAACAAGAACGACAATTGTTGTAATAGGAAGCCTTACATCAAACTCATGCAACAATGGAATTCACATTGTCGACATTTATGTTCCCATATGAATTGTAATGGATGTAATTGAAATTTAAATTCCATATTAACACAATGGTTCAAATTTAAATTCCATTTGAACACAATGTTTTAACATATATAATTGTTCTATTTCTATTGATATATAAGATGTTGAAAAATAAAAATTAAACAATAAGATTGCAATTACTCACTTAAAAAAAAATTATGCATATAAAAGAATCTCGATATTATATATATACATGAACATTTTCTAGATAATTAACTGATAATGTTAATAAAATAAATTAACATATATAGTTGATCATGAAATCCTTATAAACCCAAGGTTATAACCACAAATACATTCCTCTCAAACAGTTGAATTGCACATTCGTGGCATAATATGATATTTGCTAAGTTGTTTAGGATTTAGGCCGTTACTATGATACTAGCTAAGCTGTTTAGGTTTAGGTTGTTACTCAGTGATTAGTTAATGATGATAGAAAAAAACTTTTATCATACGGCCAAAACAAATTCCTAACTTAACACAGCACTCTAGTAATAAACTCAGGAAAATTACCTTTCCCATGCTCACGTTTAAAAGACAAAATTATCATGGGCACCTTAGTGATCAAACTGAGACTAATGACAGAAAGTTCATACAAATTGATACCAACAAATTAACCGGGGATTCTTCTCTGAAACTATAAGAACACAAATAACATATAACACGACTAAACAATCTTATTCGTAAATCAGCCTCCTAATATCCAATCAATGAAATTATATATTCGTTATATCCAAATTCACTCTCCATCAGAAATCTAAACAAGTTGGACATCCACAGCAGGTGCATTAAGCAAACAAAAACCTTTCTTTTCTTCGATGATACACAATTTTATGATGTTCAACTTGACCTCTAATATACTTAAATAAAGAGAGCCCAAAAATTATACGCGTTTAATTCTTCGCAAAAAAAGACAACGTCTCGCAATCCGAAAATGTGAAACAAACAAACAAAGACGAGAGATGCAAGGGCTTCGAATATTAAAACTAGTTAATTCGCCGGAAGAATATCTTTTAATCCAAGACAGGAGCGAAGGAAACCAATAAAAATGTATCATAACATTAATTTAGAAAGGAAACACATAGCAGAAATGAAACAAAACTAGGAGCAAAATCTGCTGAAAAAACACGCAAACTACTTGGATCTCTGCCTCATCTTTCGGCGCTTCCTCTTCAATCTCCTCATACGCTTCTTCTTCCACTGTACAAATTCACACTCTCAATCAGAACACAGATCGCACAGCACAGCATTAAAAGAACAAAACGAAATTAGAGGACATTACCTTAGCTCTCATGGTGATCAGCAACCGAAACGAGACTCAGAAGTTAAACCCTGGGCGGAAAGCACACACACTAGGCTGCGTATTATTAACGGAGAGTTACGTTTGAGGAATTTATAGCGACCAGAAACCCTAGCAAATAACAGGTATTGGGCTTAAGTACTGGATGGCCCATTACATTGTGTTTTATAACTGGCCCAATTAAGTCAATGTTAGTTTCTAATGTATTTTAATTTATAAATTTTTCAGTTATTAATAATATGATTGTTTAATTATGTATAATAATAATAATAATAATAATCAAAGTTAGAAAATTATATTTATTATCAATATTGATTATTAGTTATGTTTATAAAAATTATTTTAATTTTTCTATTTTATATTATCTTTGTTGTGTTCAGAAAACAACATAAACCATTATAGTGTTATGATATACAATTATTTCACATTTTTCATCAAATTTTTAGAAAAAAAAATTATGTTCTCACTCTAGAATTTCGTTTTTCCTTTTTTTCTGCTTTCAAACTAAGTTATTTTCATACCAGAAACTTTCACACTGAAAACAGTTATCTACGTCCATTTGACACCATAAAATAATATTATTTTATTAAAATATAATATTTTATTTAAAAAAATAAGAGTTAGATGGTGTAATTTTGCATTAGTGAGGTCAAAGTAAATTTATTCTTTTCATATATATTTTTTAAATTTCTTTCTTGGTTTCCGTCTTTCGTAGCTAGCAAACTAATATTGATGGAGAGGGTTCACGTACTATTGGTTACAATAGGGGAAAAAAATGCTGGGCACTTAATTTATATTCGGAGACACAATCCTGATCCATACAACATGGGCATAAAAAATATGTATAAGAAAAAATGTTCGTAGAACACTCTTCTGGGAACATATACATGCTTACATTGTACCCCGTTTTCAAATATCACAAGTGATTGTGAACAATTTTTTTATGCTGGCATAAACATATTATGTTACAAAATTTATTGCTCAAATTTTATATATTCAAATTTCTATTTACATTTGGGGAAAATACTTTTTCTACTTCCGTTAATTAGATGAAATTATGTTATACTAAGAATTGATGATTTGAACTGATGATATATAAATTAATTATGTAATGTAAATAATTTATTGTACGTCATTTGTATGTTAATCAATGTTTTATCTGACATATTAAGAAAAAATAAATAAAAATGATTTTTTTAAGTTGGTTAAATCAAGTTGCCAAATACATTAAACGTCTATTCTTGAAATAACTAGCATAAAAAAGTTTTATTTTGTAATAAAATACTCGTTGTAGCATCAACCTAAAAGTTATAATGTAATAAATAATTTTCAGTCGTATTACCATAATTTTTTTTCATCGATTCTTTTGGCTAAGGAAGAGGGACTTAAGTGGTTAATATTGTACTGCTCTTATCAGCTGCATGGAACCGAGGCTGCCACGTGACACCTCTATCACTTTATGTTATCCATTATGCGCTAAACCGCAAGGTCCATGCTGAGATTTGTTATTGTGTTTCATGTTATATAACATTCAAAAACCAAAACTTTCATATTTTATATATTTATTAATTTGTTTCTAAAATTTTTAAAGTGAAAAGAGATGTGGAACGTCCATGCATAAGAACTTATACTTCGTAAAACAGGTCCGTTTAACCTGAACGTGCAAATTGTAAATTAATAAGACAGGAAATAAGAAAATCAAATGTAAAATAATAAAATAATAATAATCAATAATACGGTGATCCATTTTGTGATTAATTTTACATGACGAATAAATTTAATCACTGTTTCAATTACTGAATTATAAAAATAACTCAAATGACTGATAAATTATTTATTTCAATCATTATTTAACAATTTTCTAATAATAAAAAGTCTAGTTATCATAAAAGAAAAAAGTCACAGGTCACATGAAAAAAAAAAGTGTACATAAATTATAAATACTAACTTAAAAGGTTTACATTGGTTTACATTAGATTTATTATCTTTATTATCTTTATTATCTTTAGTAACAATTTTTATACTTACATTTACTTAATAATATGTTTTCTTCTCTAGTTCTCAGTTCTCTTTTCTCTCTCACATATAGTCTCACCTTCTCCTCACAACTTACTTTTTTTGTTTTATTCTCATTCTCATATTCTCTTCCTGAGAGTTCACAGGTCAAGAATATTCTCACACCTCACGGTCTCGTTTTTACTCTTTGAGTTTCGCTCTCACTCAACAAAACGCAGGTACACTTTTTTATAGTTTTCTTGTATGTTTTTTTGTTCCGAGCTTGTAATTGATATTATTTTCACGGCGATTATCATAGACTCAAATCACTTGTTTATCAAGTAAGGTTGTTGTTTTTGTTTTAATTTTATTAGCTTTTCGTTTTCATTTAGGCCTTAATTTTTTATGGTTTTTGATTTGTATATCTTTTATTTTTATTTTTTAAGCGAATGAGACTTTCTCATACGAGAGTCAGAAGTTATCTCATGTTTGTAGTCAAATGTTATTTCATACTAGAGTTAGAGATTACATTAGACATCTACTGTGTGCTGTAGACGTAGTCTTGAGCTACACTGATGCTGCAATAGTCCCACATATTTAGTATATATTTCTTCTAATTAGATATTTAATAATATTTTTAAAATGTTGTGTTTTTATCAAATAAAGATTAAAATTATTTAATGATATTTTTATAAATATTTCTAAAGACAAGTGAAAACATTATTACAAACTTTTAATAACATAAAATATACCAAACATTATTAATAATATTTTGTTTGATTTAGTAATATTTTTAGTTATGTGTTAGTAATTATTATTATTATTATTATTATTATTATTATTTATATATAGTAGTGAAATTGGACTACGCTAAAAAATTCATCTACAAAAAGGAGATTCAACCGAGGGCGAAATAATTTTCATGCAAATTCTTTGTCCTCTTCCAAGACAAGTAGACAAAAAGGAAGTTAAACCGAGGTCGAAATAATTTTTCATGCAAATGTTTTGTCCTCCTCCAAAACAAGTAGATAATTGTCAATCAACTGTAAAAACAAAATCGTTTTTCGGGGGTTTCTAGCTATTTGTAATCCGAATACTTACTACATATCACTCTAAGCAACTCAATATCCTTATGTACAAAACAAAGTTTGTTTGAACGAGTTTATATTCAAATTAGAATATAAAAATACAGTTACCAATTTTAATGTAAATTTCACTGTGATCTTTAATTCACCAAATAAATACTTCTAAGAAATAACACAATTAAATAATTCTCCTTAAACCGTTGCTCTCTAAAAAAAAGAAAAGGAAACTTTTTTGTACAAAACTAAAGCTGTTGCCTTTTTTCCTGATTCAATTGGATAATGCCTTACTTTCGGTTTACAGTCAATGTACATATCACTCCAAAGTACGCAGGCACAAGTGAAATATGGCTTTTCATTTTTTCTGGCAGCATTCTTTTGAAAACACGACGCCAAGTGGATCAACAATCTAGTTTCTACTTGCTTCACGGAACTATCACATGATTCACCACCAACCCATAACAGTCGTGTCACTAATCAATCATTCACCTCACATGTGCCGTTTCATTTTTTTAATATAACATATAATATGGTCTGATAGAACAAAAAAAGTTCACGAATCTTAATGTAATGTCTAACATAATATGATATGATAAAAATGTTAATATTCTTGCAGGACATTATTGTCCCTATGGCCATGTTCCATTGCTTTCCAACAGAAAACCATCGGATAAGGAGGGACAAAGAGATGAGGGGTCCTCGAACTTAATTACTTACTCGACGCAGCATAGCTCAACTACTTAAAGATTTATGCAAAGCAGTTCTAAATAAAGAAATTACAAGTAGTTGATTGGGTTGTACTTAGGTGAGAAGAAAAAAACTCTTTAAATCAAGAGAAGAGCACCCATCGTGGTTGATCTTTTTGGGGTCCCAATCCCAATTTGAAAAAATCTTGCCATGTCCAATTATAGAACCTTATAAGCAGGACCACATAGGTGACTCAGAAGAGCAACGTCTTTGAGGACTTTTGTCCAACAAGTGGCGCTGAGGAAAATTATATGACCTTTCCGAACCCCCAGTCGTCTATCATCCAACGTGGGAACATACCATAATTTAACAATATCACAGACAAACTCCACATTCTCCCACTCTACGCCATGTTCAACTGTCTAACAATGTTCTCCAACACAACTCAAGCAATACAAAATTGTGCCAAGAACAAAATTCAAAATTCTATATATCCATATATGATTAGCAGACATCTGGCAAGAGTTTCTTTTACAACTATTTACAAGACGCAAAACAAACACCAAATGTTGTGATTCCTTTTCCATAATATGATTAAGAAAAGAAAACAAATACTGTTTTAACTTAGTCAGGGTCTCAATTTTGAGCTCTGATTATTTAAATACAATATTTCTTTTTCAATTTTTCAAGAATAACAATCTTACCCGATTGATTCTAAGAAATGAAACCTAGAACTGGAAATCAATTCTGAGGGGTGGTTCCTGAATCAAAATCTTTGGGAAAGAAGATTCGACCTTGAGAGAAGCTCTGCAGAGAGGGCAACTTGAGTGGACAGTGAGCCACCTATCAACACATTCACAGTGGAAATAATGGTCGCACGCCGGCAAAACCTTCACCTTCTCCCCGTCTCTGAACTCGCCGAGGCAGATGCAACACTCCGTTTCGTCCCACGCGCTTTCGTCGCGATCCGAGGGCGCGTGGTGAAGGATTATGGGCAGTTTCTTGAGGGTTGCGGGGTCCAGTCCCTGTGACGGCGGGAGTGGAGGCGCGTGGGGAGCGGTGGAAAAAGCTGTGGTCGGAAGGCGTCCCTGGTAGCGGCAAACCCAGCGCGTGTAGATGAAGAGAACCGTGACGAGAAGGACAATGGAGAAGAGTACGATGACGAAGAACAAAGTCCTTCCTCGGATCTCGAGGTCCCTATCATCGAGTTCTGTGTAGTGCCAAGTGAATGGTCGTGAATCTGGGTTCGACATCGTGATCTGATTCCACGGTGTAGGAATTGAAGTGAATCAACGCAGCGGCGACGGTGGCGGTGGCGAGTAGCGGAGGAGGGCGGCGACGGTGGGGCATCAGAACTAACAGTATCATGTGACACTGTTCGCTGCTGCAGTTACTAACACTGACAATTACGAAGTGAGAGCTGACACGAGTGGCTAAGGTTATTTATAGTTAAGTTAGGTGAGTAAGCGTACACGTACAAGTCGGCGCGTGGATGAAAATATGTAAGTTTGCTTTATAATTAAGATTTGTTCCGAATTTTAATTTTATATAAAAAGGAAAAAGGGAAACGAATAGAAGAAGAAGAAGAATATGAAGAGGAAAGGTTACGATATGAGTAGTTGTTCATGCAGCAGAATAGTGGAGCGTTCGCCGATACGTCCTTTTTCCTTGGAGACACCATGGCCATAGTGGATACGATAATGTGTCCTTAGTATACTGGCTTCTTTCTTCTAGGGAATTTCTTTCAAGAGAAATGAAATTAATTGCTACAAAAGTAAAAGCTTTTTTCTGTTTGTTTGATTTCAATAAAATTAGCAAACTGAAAAGTTTAAAGTTGTCAATTTCATTCTACCTTCTACTTTAATGTGATTTCATTATTATTTTTTTATGTTTTTTGTCTACTTTTCTTAAATAAATATGATTCATCCTTGTCATTTTAACTTGTACTTTATTTTTTTTTATTTCAAACAGATTCTTTGCGGAATATGAGCATATGGAACTTCTTTTAATTTTCGCATAACAATCTCACTTATTCTATCTTGTAATTGAAATTTTAAATAAAAAGTGCTTATAATAATTAAAGATATAACTAGATTATAATATATAAGAGAATAAATTTTATCTTGTTAATTTAATAATATTAGGTTAGATATAAACTCGTCTTTTAGAACCGTAAGATTTATTATATATATTGGGTTATATAATGTTATTATTCTACTACTTCTGAATATTTAATTCTACATTTGAAATATTTAATTATATAAAAATTTAACATTATATATAAATATAACTAAAGACAATTATCATTTTGAAAATGGTTTTGTAAAATCAAATTAAACCTAAACTCCTACTTTAAAAAAAAAATACCATTATTTTAATATAAGATTATTTTAATCTAATTAAAATAAGCATTTCTACCATTAAAAATTTATAATTTAACTCTTCAAATTTTGGGTTTAAAATCATACTCGTTTTACTTTTGAGATGTAAGGTGGTTGTATACTAATTTAGATTCTAATATATGTACTTCATCTCAATTCACAATTACTGGTACATTTCATAACCACTAAACATAACTATAAATATGTGATGCAATATTCTTTTTCACCGGATCTTAAAGACGCATAACTTGCTGACTTTAGTAATATAATCCTAAATAAATTCACATGCATTTAGAAATTAAAAAGAAAACATTAGATCGTACATTTTTAAGTTTAGATTCAACTTTATATTTAAACTTCACAATATTAATGTTTTTATTTCTTCATCATTTTCTAATGATCTATCTATTATAATAAAATATAAAATAAATAATTCCTAAATAAATAAAATCTTAAATTATTCAAAAATCTTACTTAAATAAAAATATAAAATAAATAATACCTCTACATTATTCAAATTCTTAAATAAATAAAAATCTTAAATTATTCAAAATTTCACTTAAATAAAATCTTGAAATAAATAATATTTCTAAATTAATCAAAATCATAAATAAATAAATGAAATAAATAACATTCTCAAATTATTCAAAATCTTAAACTGTTTAAAATCTTACTTAAATAAAAATATAAAATAAATAATATTCTTAAACTATTAAAAATCTTAAATAAAAAAATCTTAAATTATTCAAAATCTTATTTGAATAAAAATATGAAATAAATAATATTCTTAAAATACTCAAAATTTTAAAGAAATAAAAGTAAGAAATAGATAATATTCCTAAATTATTCAGAATCTTAAATAAATAAAAATATTAAATTATTAAAAAACTAACTTAAATAAATATCTGAAATAAATAACATTCCTAAATTATTCAAAATTGTAAATAAATTAAAATACAAAAAAAATAACACTCTTAAATATTTAAAACCTTTAATAAATAAAAATTCTAAATTGTTTAAATCTTACTTAAATAAAAATGCTCTTTTATCATTATTAAAACAAAAATTCAAATTTCTATTCATTTTCTCTCCCCATTGAATTAGATTTTTTAATATATACTTTTGCTTTTGAATTCGTATTTAACGTATTGTCGTCGGAAATAGCGAAAAACTATCTTTCTCATATCCAAATCATATCAAATTTCTTTTCTTGATGTTTATAATTGTATATTCTATTTTTTTAATCTTTTAAAATCTAGTTTCAATATTTGAAAAATAGTCACTAAAGAATATTTCATATCAATTTAAATCCCATTCTACATCTAAAATGAAATCAGAATTTTTTTTATTAAATATGTATAATATAATTTTTTGGATAATTTATATAAAATTATTGATGTGTTATAAAGTACATAATCATCATGTGTTTGCATAAACGTGTAAGGCACAGAAACCTTATAAAAGTAAAAGTAGTGTGCCTACACCTCCAGTTTCTTTTCTTTTCTCTTTCTCGTTCTCTCAAGCTCTCCCTTTTCTCTAATTTTCCTCCTCATATCTCATCTATTTTAGATTCTGATTATACCCTACAGTAGCTGGGGAGTTAGGGATCATTTCTAACCGATCAGAATCTCAAACAGAATAAGTTCATATTTGCTCTAAAGATCCCTTATTCTTATTTTTTTTCTTTAGGTTATTGTCATCAATCTTAGTAGGGACAGTTGAGAAAAGTACTTCTCTCAACTTAATTAAGATTATACTAAAATTTGGTTTTATTCTGATAACTTTTTCTAGATCCCTAGATTTTGAGA
>Ga0099825_1000200_pt1 | contig 52720 bp, 23 predicted proteins | sample SiratroredBW_FD_76838 | JGI IMG/M metagenome (GOLD analysis project Ga0099825, IMG submission 76838) | Root nodule microbial communities of legume samples collected from California, USA - Siratro red BW | ecosystem: Host-associated > Plants > Roots > Nodule | place: USA: California | collected...
AAAAACAAAAATGTTTTCCTGTTACTTTGTTTTTTTTTTTTTTAAAAAGAACCCAACAATTTTTCAAAAATATTTAACAAAAAAAGAAAAAAAAAAAAAAAAAAAAAAAAAAAAAAGCAACGTTACAACATTGTGACTGGCATAATGAACAAACTTCACACAAAATAATGAAATGCATACCTAAATTCAGGCTCGGCACGTAAAGACGCATATTTTAAAGTATTATTACATGGAACAAGGGATCGTACATTGAGTTCCTCCAGCACATACTGCAATGAAAATACAATACAATTACAATTCAAAAGAGCAGAAGCCAAAATAAATAGCACAAGCAATTCTTTCAAAGTAAACCACTGAATAGAGGACACAAGGGATATAGACAAATATGAGAAAACACATTGTCAAAGCAAAGACAAAAAACAAAAGGGAAAGAAGGTCAAAAGCAATATCAACTCTAATTGTACTAGCTAGCCTAAAGAAGGTGCAAAAGAGGGTGTAAAAAAGTAAAAATCACACAAAAGGTCACGATAACTTCAATTAAAAAAGGATATATCGAAGCTTATAATGTGCCATGTAGTTTCTCTTTTTCCCATCCATACTGGGTGTGCAACAAACTAAGTTTTTATTTGAAAGATCAATGACGAGAAAATAAAGGAATTGCATGCAAGAAAAACTCTCTTTGAGAGAAAAAATGGCCAAATAATATTATTGTTAGTAACATAAATACAGGTAGTCTAGTCAGACCTCTGAGAAGCTGTATATTTTGAGGAAAGTAACTTTTATTACCAGAAGCATCAGGGAAAAAAAATACTATCATACGAATTGATTTACATTAAAAAAAGAAGCTTCTTAAAAAAACTAAAAAACACAAACGGTCAACTGCAACATCTTGTCACATCATGCAGGTACCTCCTTCAATTTTCCATTTATGTCATCAAGGAAGTCTGCATCAGGATGAACTATAACCATCTCCCTGTAATGGCACGAAGTGATTAAATTCGTATATGAAATTAAAAAAATCAAAGACCTTCCGGACATGAGATACATTTTTGTATGCATTTTTTATGCTAATATACCTTAGTGGAGTCTTAAGAGGCTTGTTGTGCCGTTCACGAATGTTTCTAGCCAGATCAATTATTGTCATCATCCTTGAAACACTCTGCTCAATTCGTTCTCCCCTCTGTTTTGATCGTGCAGATAAACACAAAGATATAGCATATTAGGTGAATAATATATATCTTGATTACAATAAAGCAAGACCTGTTAAGTTAAACTGCAAAATGAAATTACTTTCCACCACAAAATCCAACTATGCTTTCTGGAGAGGGAGAATGAGGATGAAGGAGGTATACAAAGAATATGTCAGGAATGTTTACCTTAAATTCCTATTTCACATACCATATATTAAAAATAAGAGGAAGGGAGAATAAAAAATATGGAATACAAATTCAGCTAAATATACCAGTGCGAAGGGTTGTTAGCATACTTTTAAGAAGAATTCCTATTACAAAAGATAATATACAAATAAAATGGAGGAAAAAAAATAATTCTAGAGCAAGGTAACAAAGAAAATGCTCAAGCTATAAAAGCACACACAGCACATGAATTGTCCATGGACCAGGATCATTAATGTGACCCACAGACCCAAAGTTGAACCCTATCATGCAGAAAGGATATGTAACTGTGTTAGTTTCGAACTTTCTCGTCTATCTTTTGCATTTGTTCTGTAGTCAAACATTATAAAAAATATCTAATAAAAAATTCCAGTTTGTCTGTCAGATTCCAGAATAATCAAACAAATAAAGTGAACAAACTAAATTATGTATTTCTATTAGTATATTAAAAGAAAAGATAACTTAGCAAACTTTATACAATAGACATGTATACTATAAATGTAAATGTCAATAATAGATCGTTGATCAATAAGCACAAGCAACTACTAATATCCATGTTTTTTTGATCATTTAATTAATTGTATTAATTACAGGATTCAGAGAAAATATTAAATAAATCAAGATGTATACCTTTCCTTCTTCTGTGGGAAAACTGCAATAGTGTATGCTTTCATCTGATCCCTTACAAACTTTTCGCATATTTTGATAGAGGACCTCAGTGAAGAAAGGTGTAAAAGGCGCCATCACTTTACAGGACAACAAAAGGACCTGAAATAATTCAAATGATTGAGTATTCAACTGTATTAGCATAAAGAACCATAAATTTTCCGGTCATATTGCAACCGACCAGGGTATACATGAAAGATATCACAAACATACATTGTAAAGAGTTGATAGTGCTATCCTACAGTCTTCTTCCCCTGAACGACCTTTAAGTCTCTTACGGTTGAACCTTACATAAATATTGGTAAGGTTATCAAGAAACTTCAGAAGATAAGGAACCACCTACAATAAAAATTTTAATAATGGTAAGTGGTAACATGTTAGTAAATACTGTAAGTATTAAACAATAATTATGCCGCCAATAAAGCAAATGATGTAGCTGAACATCATAAACAGTGGCAATGAATCTTACAAACATAAGTAACAATTGTGATCATGGAAAGTGAAAATTGCTGACTTTAAGAAGTAAATGAAGCTAATGTAAAAGCATGACTTAAAGAAATGACAACGGAGATTAAATTGGGTGAGGCAACTAGTTCAAAATTTAAAGAGTTTGGGACACCAATTAAATCAGGTAAAACATAAACCATATATATTTAAACTTGGATGCATATTAGCTTAAAATATCCTAAAAAGGTTAAACAACTAATCAAATACATCTAACCATTGAGTATGCCATAAAAGGAATCAAGATATTTTTGTCAGATTCATGGATTCTTTCTCTCCATGTCTAATGCACAAAATTAGTTCACTAATAGACTTTGTTTTGCCATGTATGACAGATACTTTCCTCTTATAATCCGTGCGTTTTAGGTTAGAATTGGACGTCCTTTTACTTAAAAGAATTGTAGTGATATCAAGCTTTTAGTGACATTGAATTTAGCAGCATGCAATTAATGCCATTCTTTTCTTTGGTATATTATATTTGGTTGGAGCAGAATGACTTCACCAACATGGCAGTCACTTGACTTTTAGCAAGTCATTTTACAAGATTATGTTTATGGTTTGTCTTGGCATTTCTGTTCACTTTTGTTATAAATAGAATTGCCATGTACACACAACTTCTCATCTCCACCACATGATTGGCAGCCTTGCTGTACTCTTGATATTTCATATTCCTAGTTCTATATAGACATTTTTTTTGCATCAATATTCTCCCTAGAGTTGTACTTTCCACAAATAAAATCAATCTCTATCCAACAAAAAAAACAGCAAAAGCACTACTGACCGTGTAAAGGCGGTACCCATCCATTTCCTGTCGGACAAAATGAATAAGGCTTTGGGTGGCTGAGTTAATCCATTGATCAAGAACATTCGATGACTTAAAAAGTGAGGCCTGATCAAAGGGGACAAAAGGTGCTAGACCTTCAACTTCCAGCCTCTTTGCATTTTGAACAAGGAACCTATACGCATTATACCAAGGAAGGAAAACATCCCTGACCTGGATCAGAACAACACAAAATGGAAGTACCCATTGTTGTTCAGTTAAAGATTAATAAATAGTGCTTTGGAAAAATGAAATTAATATATTGAAAATAAAACCCAGATAAATGATACTGACAACACCATAAACTCCTTCCTTCTTGAAGCGAAGTGGCTCAGCACGCACAACAGGAGAGTTGATAAGGTACAATCGCAAGGCATCCTATCCAACAGACAAATAACATCTTAACTGTTTTTATAATACTAATCACATATGTTGATACCATGGTCATAGACTCATAATATGGAAAGGCAACCAAAACATGCATCCTGATGTTGAAAGTAAATAAATTTTGCAACCAAAAGATAAACTCAAAAAGTTCTTACTGCTCCATAATCATTAATAACTTCCATTGGTGAAGGATAATTTTTCAAGCTTTTACTCATCTTTTTCCCGTCTTCAGCAAGGACAAGTCCATTGCATATTAGATTCCTAAACGCAGGCTTGCCAAATAAAGCAGTAGCGAGCACCATAAGGGTATAAAACCTGGAAAACAGAAAAGCAGAAAACTAAAATACACAACCATAATTGAAGAGGAAACAGAAGTTAGGGACAACATCTAGCAAAAAATTTCAAACAGAGAATATGATTTCACAAGATAATTTGGAACTATAAAATTATTTGGCAAGATAAAAGATATAACTAATAAAAGCAGTAACAACATGAAGAAACAAACGCATAATTAGAAGCATAGTGATCAAAGCCTTTGTAATAAGTTAGGGTTCTCATTTCCCTGGTTCTAGTTCAACCAAAAATAGAACCACCCCCAAAAAACTTTTCACTAAAACGAATAACATTTTCAGAATAACATTTCAAAGCTAAAAGTGAATCTACAACCAAAGTGGTGAACAGGCCCCTATGACAAGACCAAATGCTAAAATAAAGAAACTGACCAACCACGTGTTTGATCCAGCCCTTCAGCCACAAAATGGCCAGGAAAATTCTTCTCAAACAGCTCAACATTTTCAAAAGGATAATGAATATACGCATATGGCATGGATCCACTCTCAAACCAGCAGTCAAACACCTGAAAGATAAAACAACGGATCCATAAAAATGTAATGAATCTGCTTATTGTCATGTTTTTAATTCCAATAATACTGAAAATGAACATCTCAAGTTTCTCAATTAGGAATTTTGATTTCAAGCTAATGATGGTGTTGACATGATTTTAATAATTACTGATATTTACTACAATTATTAATACTATATTCCGTTAGAGGTGGCAATTATCCTTTAACCAGCTTAACCAACAGTGTACAGCATTTCAATTTTCACTACCTAAAAGAATAAATGAACACTATAAAACCCTGACTGAGAGGCTATATTAAAAGCTAAAAAAAAGCATTCTTTACATCATCAACACGGCGAAGCACACGACCACTGTCAGATTTAATTGTAATATGATCAATGTTGTGACGATGAAGATCAAACACCTGTAGAAATCATTACGACAGGATTAGTGATCTTATAATTTAGCAAAAATATCCATAAAGACTAAGAAAAAAAATAGAGCATTCATTTTGGAAACAAAACCCATAAAAGTTGAAACATACTTGAATATGAAGAGCCACTTTAGACAATAGCAGGTATATTATGTTCACTTTTATAATGTATGGTCAAAGAATTAACATAGCAGATCAAGCTTTTAAGTGAAACTTCCAAGCTACAACAAACATACACGTAAGCTGCCCATAGGCCAACACAAGATGTAAGATTATATCTTGTTGCATTACAGTTATTTCTATTAATTTCCCAGGGGGAAGAGGAAAATTAACAAACCTGCATCCTAGAGACAATACACAAAATTAAAAGCAATTTTTACGGTGACTATAGGGTTGAAACAACAGAAATCTGAAGCATACAGGCACTGGAAGTAATTAAAAAATCAAGAAAATGCTCTGTTTTTATGGCATTTGCACAAGGAAACTTACTTGGATAAGATTTTAGTGATTGCGACATACTGATGATATTTGAATCATTTGATTTTTCTATTAATTTGGTAAGTCCATTTATAAGACATTTATTTTTTATAACTTATTCTTCTTGTTTAATATTTTTTAATTTTGGTCAACTAACCTAACACAATCAACAACCCATTATATCTTGGGAGGACTAACCTTTAATATTTTCAACTCAATCTCAAAATGGGTTCAACCCATTATTTTTTGTCGGGTTGCTTTGGGTTAACTAATTTTGGCATCATTAAATTGCAAACCAAATATAATATCCACCAAGAAGAGGTTTACACCGGAAAAATATATATTTAATAAGTAGAAAACAAATTAGTATTTATATTCTCCACGTGGTTGAGGAGTCATTATGAAATATTTCCATGAAGCAACTAGGGTAAAAGTAATTAAGCAAAAAGGGGCAAGTACATATGCACTTATCATTATTCTTCTAAGAACTTCTACAATTGTGAGTGTAACTTCCACTTTGTAATCATTTAGTTAGTTAGTTAGTTAGTTACAATTTGTTTGTTTTGGAAACCAAACATCGACTAAAGAGACAAGTAAACCATAATTAATAAACCTCACCTTAAATACCAATTTTGTGAGGTTGATCTAGGCCTAAACCACTTTCTAGGCTATAACAAAGTGATCATAAAAAATATTATACAAGCTATATACGTGAATTCATGCAAAACAATAAAATTTGCTGTAACAAATACAAATCTATGTATTTTCAGAAAAGAGAACAAAAATGTCTAACCTTTACACCCGAAAGCTCTTCAAGTTTTGCAACAGAATCTATGACAACTATTTCCTTCTCATCCTCGCTAATCCATAGAGGGAGAGGGGTTCCCCAAAATCTACTACGACTAATTGCCCAATCTCTTGCATTTTCCAGCCAATTGTGAAATCTCTTGTCCTGAAAAACATACGAACAATACAAAGATTTCATAAGCATAGATTGCAAACAACTTAAACTTTGTTTCCAATGCCATTTGCCTAAGATAGGTTACGGGACATAAACATATGGTTTACAAAAATACAGATTGCATACAATTTAAAATCCATTTCCAGTGCAAATTTTTACCCTCAGATATGGAATGAACTAGGTTCATGTTCATGGCCAACCTTAGTAAAGTGTCTGCATATTTGAAGGAAGTTTCCAGAATTGAGATATCTTAGTTTCCTTCCTCAAATTTCTCTAATTGCAATGATGTCCTCTGTATTGTATTATTACCCTTGCTATGTACAAATATTTCTACCTAAACATGTTAACCACAGCACATATTTATCCGTCCTCAATCATTAACACAAAGAATCCCAATTAATATATTCACATATTCCTCACAGAAAATAAATAACAAAGGTACTTGCAGAAATAATTTATTCCTTTAAGCTCACATTGGCCAATTCTGAAAGCAAAAGGGAAGCAAAAAAAAAAAAAAGATCAAATAATAAACAAACAATTTAATAATAAATCCATGATGTGTTAAGGAAGACACTATGTACCTTGACAAAATCAGGGACCCAGTAGGTCTGCTTATTGTTTTCCAGCAATTGCTCTTTCAACAACTCCACTCTAACAAACCTATAATAGAATAGATTAACATTTGAATAATGCATAAAAATAAAAGCCAGGCCCTTCATTGTAAAAAATGCATACTATTGTTATTAACAAAATGACTATTATTTATCCAAGAAAACTTTTCACTACTTAAAACATCCTCAATATATTTGTTCTGAAAACAAAAGTTAGAAAGCTAGAGATCAGAAGTTGCTCACTTTTCTCTCTATACACTTTGTACTCATTCCACAAAAAACAATAATAAATATGGTATATTTGGGCAACCTTTATTTCCAAAAGCTAAACTCTACAATTTGGTTGTCTCTCAGAAATTCGGAGACTCTATCACTGAACTACTACCGGAAGTTATGAAGACATTAGGGGAAGTCCCAAGCTGCAGCCCTACAAGAGTTTTTAAAACCACTCAAAGTCACAGACAGACCTTCATTCTCTGTCTATTAAAAGCATCATTTATCAATATCCTAAGTAGTGTGTGCGGGTGTGTGTATATTTCTAAAAGTGTCTGAGTAATATTAACAACAATTATTGATAAGAACCTTGAGAGAGCCTCACATAAAAGCTAGTTGCTGCAGTTGGAGAGCCCAAACCCCACACACTACAATCCAATACTACCAATGCGAACTCAAGTCTCATATTTTGCAATTGGATACTAATAATTATCAATATTCAATATCACATTCTACTCAAAACCAAAGAAAGACAACACGGGCACTCATAAATTGTGCTTAGATGAAATTATGAATGCTGGTGGAATCATAAAACAAAAAGTAAACCATAGGTAATATGCCATTTTTTAATGAGAACAGGTGAAAGTAAATGAAGCAAGTAAAATTAACTACTACAGCTAAACAAAGCAGTCAAAAGTTAAAATCTTGATCAAACATGTTTACCAGCTCGGAACAGCTCTGTAAATGAGAGGGGTATCAGATCTCCAGCAGTATGGATAAGAATGTGTAAAAGATCCAGACTTGAGCAATCTACCCTTTGCCTAAGGAAAGATGAAAAGGGAAAAAAATTAAGCAAATCCTACTAAAACAATGTTTTAAGATGAACATGCTTCACTCCAAGACATAATAAAGTTAACTTCTATGAAATGTTCTCATCTTAAGCTCAACTTTAGATAGTAACTTAGACAATCTAGTAAAAGGGTTCCTTCAGAAGACAAGCAGAAGGAGGAATTGAAGAAAACTTTTGCGTATATATTGTCCTGTACACAGTATCAGGTTTATCTTTTGTTCCCACATATACTCGGTCAAAAACACCAAGCATTTTCTCTCGTTTAATCTTTTGGCAGTCCTCCAAATAAGTTTCTAGTTGGAGTTTAAAAAATGGGGCATTTCTGTCCCAACTAGAGTTTATCCCAAATTTTAGACAGAAATATTAGGAAAAATAGAAGAGTGACTTCCACTACATAAGAAACTTCGTTAATCATCCAAAGCACCATAAATGATTTAAAATTCATAATGGGCTAGTGGCTTCTCATAATTATAGATATGTAGAGAATACCTTCACAGCTTCAATGATATCTTTGTCAGCTTGTTTGATGTAGCACCCCTTAAAGTCAGTAATTTTTTCAGTAAAGCAGCCATCATCATCAACAGCTACAGTTAGATTATCCTACAGACCGACATAGTATTTCAGTAACATATAGGAAAGATAATATCCAAGTTCCAACAATACATATAAAAACAGAAGGGAAAATCTTAAAAAGTTGTGTACTATCACCAAGCTTGCCAGTACAATTAAGTAGCAGAGAGGAAAGTCACCATAAAAGATGCAGCATTGCAATGGAAAAGATGGAGATAAATAAGAAATGTATCAATATGAAAAATCTTCCCTAGGGACAGAGGAAAGATAAACATATGAAGGCATGCAAACCAATGATTAAGAATATTTACTCCATTTACTCATCATAGAATTGTTTCTCTAGCATTTCATGAGGGAAAACTTTATGTTCTTAAAAGAACAAACCTTGCTAAGGATTTTATTTTCAATGCAAACACGGAAATCATCTTCACCAAAAGCAGGGGCGCAATGGACAACACCAGTACCACTATCATCAGTTACATAATTGTCGGCAACAACTCTAAAAGCTGTATCAGATAACTCCTTGAAGTAATCAAATAATGGTTCATACCTGCAGAACATGTTATCTTATGAGTTCCAATACTCAGTGAGTATGCAAAATGTTTTTAGAAAGTCTCAAGATAGAAAATATAAAGTGATACACTGAAGTTAACTAACATAAAAGATCAATGCAGTATAGGGCAGAACTGCTCACTTTGTCCCCACTAATGATGCTCCTGAAAATTTCTCCAGTAATTCAAAAGAATCTAAAACATTTTCCGTTTTTCCACCTGAAGCTCCCTTGGTCTTGGCATTTTTATTCTTAGTAACGTCATTTGAACTATTAACAACAGCTTCTTTGGGCTTCTCCTTAGGGTTATGGATTGCAGACAGACGAGATTCAGCAACAATATAAACTTTACCAGTGTACTTATTGCGAACCTGATTGCATCAACTCCAAAAATTAGTGATCAAGTAACAAGAAAATAAACAAACAATAGTCTAAACAATATGTGTTTACAAATTAACAAAAGGATGTAATAGTTTCAAATGGTCAATTCAAATGACTTTTCATTATCCTTATCATTATTTTTCGCATAAGTTCTGCACACTTCAAGATACTTTTGTCACATGAACATAAGTTTTATTACAGGGACGGAACAGCTAGTCATTAGAGGCAAAAGCAAATTGCAACCAAAATCTTCCTACTGATGAAAAAGACGAATTGTAAATAGTTGTAGGTAAACAGACTTAACCAACCTTCACATATGTAAAATTGGCATTGATACACAGAGCAAGATTGCTAGGAAGAGTCCATGGAGTTGTAGTCCATGCTGCAAAAGATGCACCATGCGGATCACCCACGACAGGAAACGTCATGAATACTTCAGGATCAGATACATCCTGCACCAACAACATAAAATTTCAGATGCAGATACAATTGCAACAACATAGAACAGATTCCTGTTTGCATAAATCTGTCCAAAAGCCCTTGTAGAAGAAAAAAAGTAAAATAAATTAAGCATCTCTCATAAGCTAAAATCAACTTATCCACTTCAACAATGCATCTTACCTTCTTATCGAAACAGATTAAGTTTCAACTAATTTCTCACAAAGCTAAGTTTTATAAGCTGATTTCAGCTTATAGGAAACACTCGATGATGCATTTTACTTTCTTATCAAAACCAGAAACCAGAAACAGCAACAAACAAGTTAGGTAGATTGGTTGCATGTAATCACCACTAACCTTATAGTTCTGCCCTGCCTCGAAATTAGAGAGCGGAGTTTTGCAGCCGGTGCTGTACGGCATGACCTAGAACAACAAAAAATGCAGCTAATGTGTTGAAACAGAAACGATACCGAACAAACTGAAACAGAAACGAAGTGCAGTGAATACCTTGAAACCTTTATAAACAAGGTTTTTGGCATACAACTGAGCGAAAACCCACCACACGGACTCCATGAACTTGAGGTCCATTGTCTTGTAATCATTCTTAAAGTCGATCCAGCGGCCGGTGCGCGTGATGACGGTCTCCCACTCTGAGACGTAGCGCGTGACGATGCTGCGGCACTCCTCGTTGTACTTGTCGATTCCGAGTTTGAGGACGTCCTCCCGCTTCTTGATGCCGAGCTTCTTGTCGATCTCGTTCTCGACGGGGAGGCCGTGGCAGTCCCAGCCGAAGCGGCGCGTGACGTGGTGGCCGGTCATGGACTGGTAGCGCGTGACGATGTCCTTGATTGTGCCGGCGAGGATGTGGCCGTAGTGAGGGAGGCCGGTGGCGAAGGGAGGGCCATCGTAGAAGATGTACTCGGGCTTGTCCTTGGTGAGAGCTAACTGAGTGTGGAAAGCGTCGATTTCAGACCAAAGTTCTAGAATCTTCTCTTCCTGCTTCGAGAATGTGAAGTCCTTCCCCTCGCAAACGTCTTCCATGCTTCTCTTCGGAGACGATGAACACTCAGCGGCGGCGACTACACACACTGAGCAGGAATCAGGGTTTATGCAACAGTGACGGTAAGTCTATTCAACCTTAACTGTAATTGTAGCTCGCAAAATGGACTATGGGGAGAAATTAAAATAATATAATAATAAATGCATTTCTTTGACATTTTTATTCTGTGAATCTTATTTTATAAATGAGGAATTAAAAAAAAAAATACACTAAGACAATAATCACACTCAACATGTTTCCATTAAAAAAAAATCAGAGGAAGATGATTTTCTTATGTTACTGAAAAGATATTTAATCCAATAAAACAAAATAAAAATGGTGTTTTCTTTAAATTTACGGGTTTACTTTTTATTCTAATTTCATTACAATTTTTTTCTTTTAATTATTTTAGAATTTAAAAATGTCAAAAGTTAACCAAACACATTTTTAGACATGTCCAAAAAAATCTTTAGCCTATAATTTTCTTATAAATATAATTCATAATATTATAAAAAACATAAGATCTGGTTTGATCAAGTTCAGTTTTAATTTAATATAAACTCTAAATCATACAAAATCAGTGTGTTTTGTCGTTGGTTTTAATCAATTTTTGTTACCAAAAACGTCTTATTAATTTCTTTTATAATTTTTATCCCTTCATATTTTCAACTTATTCTCATTCATAAATAAATTATATAATTTCAATGCAAACTTATTGTCATGTTTAGATGTGTATAAATATACCGCAAATTGTAATATAGTCATCCATAAAATAATTCCTAAATAATTAGACTTATATATGTCACTATTAAGTAACTCATTAGTTTAAACTTTTTAACATAATAAATTATTTGGTTCAATTTTATTTCAGTTATTGATTTTCAAACTGAGATCATAGATTAATGAAAGAGAAATTAAATAAAAAAAATTTGATTTTGATCAGCTTTTTTATTTTTTGCAGCAGCATTATCTGGAAACGGGTCACGTCTATTACCTTGATTTGCCGTCCCTGTGTAAAGAAGCTTTCCAAACTGACTTATATGACCGTCCTATCTCCATTTTGAACGGAAATATAACAAGGCCATGAACGAATAACAAACACAAATCTCCCACTATAACTACCACAACATTCATTAGGCAAAAAAGGAAGTATAAAGGACAAAAATAGCAATCAGAAGCTCTCTCCAAAGAGTGAATGAATCCTAAGATATCCGTCAACAAAATTTTCTACTGTTGAGTCATTGAAATTCAAACGTTGATTACATCACTGGTGATGCAGTGCAAGACAAACGAATTTCAACATGTTATTGACGAATGCTAATATTCCAGACAAAAAATGGCCATCCACAGAAAGGTATTCGGAGTATCAACGCTTGACCCATTGGAAACTTTTTCTTGCTTTTGCCTTTCCTGGCTTTTTCCTTTCAACCACTCTCGAGTCCCTTGTCAGGAAACCAGCTGATCAAGATTCAACAAAATACTTGCTTAGTTGATCATCCATAACATGGGGAAGTTCGATATGAGAAACGATTAATCAAGAGTTTTGTAATATGGTAGGAAAACAAAACTGTAACAAAGTAAATCAACACAGAAAAGAGGCAAAAAAGGTTATACCATTTCTCAGTGCAGGCCGCAAATCTGGTTCCCAGTTTTGCAAAGCCTTGCTGATCCCCAATCGTATAGCTCCGACTTGCCCTGTTGTCACCAAACACATTTCATTGACACCGATGTGAACAATAGCTAAACAAATGAACTTTGACAAGTTAACCAGTGGCTGGTTCTGTCAAACTTCCATTGTGCAGAGTTTTCTAAGTGTAGTATTTGTCCGGAAAAGTTGAATAGAAGTGTCTATCGGATGATATATTCAAGATCAAGCATTTATTTGTCAAACTTAAATGTTCATGCTGGGATTAGCTCAGGGCCAAAATTATAGCAGAATGCATTTTGCCCTAAACAAAACCAGAAAATATAAAGACACAAAAGGAAATGAAAACATAACAATATGATATAGTTGACTGCTTTCTTGAATCAAGACAGATACTTTTCTTGCCATTAAAGAAAGCTCGTGATTTATATGACAAAGGGCAATTTCCATATTACTAGAATAGTTCAGGCAATATTTCAACTCAACAACAATTAAGTTTTCTCAGTGGGCGAAGTAAGCTACATAGATCAAAGTTTAGAGGATGTTCCACAAACTATAACAAGCTTTTGCTAACTAAAAGATGTAAGATCATCAAGCAATGAAAGAAGCCAAAGCCAATGCCAATGAGGAGCATTCAAATATAGAAACTAACTAAAAGTAATCAACCTCACCTGAAACACCACCTCCTTTCACAGTACAATTGACATCCCAGAGCCCCAAGGTCTTTGTCTCAGAGAAAGGTCGAAGGAGAGTGGCGCGATGATCAAGCATAGGAAAATACACATCAAACTCTTTATCATTGACTACAAATTTACCACTACCAGGCTGAACCCAGACACGGGCAACACTGCATTTTCTTCTTCCTGTTCCATAAGCACGACCTTTGTCATCCACTTGTTTCACTCTAGCCTTTGCTATTTCCTCCTGCTTCAGACGCTCCATTTCAGCTCTACCAGATTTTCTAGTATTCCTCTCATACCGCATGTCTTCGATTTCACTAAGAGGGGGCAACCCATCAACTCCATCGAAGTCTTTCAACGCAATCAAACTATCAAGCATCTCATCCGTGATTCCAGAAGCAGCAATCAAATCACCAAATGCACGTTTTGGCCCTGCAATAACAATCTCAAAATAACATCACTTACCTAAATAGAGGACCAAACAAAAACAGCTATTGGTACAACGTACAATACCTATCTTAAACCTTAATCCTTAAACCCTAAACCTTAATAATAAATAACTCAAACCTTACAAGAACTATGTCTATATTGGTATTGACAAATTCTACATATATAAAAATGTAGTGTTAAAGCCTAACCTTTGACAACAGCAGTGAGAGCTTGCTCTTCCTTCTCAAGCTGTTCAACATCCACTTTAGGCTTATCATCCAAAACATTGATCTCCCTTTCAGGTTCCACATCCTCCTGGAAATCAAACACATTCTCTTTGTCCTCTTCCTTCAAGCTCCAAGGTTTGAACTCCTCTCCTGCACCAACTCCAAAATTCCCAGCTTCAAAAGCACCACCTCCACCACCCGCGTGGGCGCTTTCCTTCTCGACCCCTTTAAATATAACATCCTCGTCTTCCTCATCGAGACCCTTCTCTTGCAACCACCCATGTTCTTCCTCTTGCAGCCGCCCCCGCTCCTCCCTTTTCCTACCCTCTTCGTTTATACCGGAAAGGGTTCTACCCTCCTCCTCCTCCTCGAATAAAGCGCCGAACTTTTCCTCGGTCCCCCCGAATTCGTTCCACAGGCGGGACGAGAAGGGATCCTTGCCATCGCCGTTGCCGCCGCTGTTGGTGGAGAAGTGTTTGGAGACGACGAAGGTGGTGAAGTTGGGTTTGGCAGGCGCGTGCGGCGGTCTCAACGGAAGAGAGAGGAAGCGACGGAGATGAGAGGGTTTAGGGATTAAACGAGAAAGCATGGTGATGAAGAGAGTGAATGTGAAGTTGAATTATAGAGTGAAAGTGATATCATTCACTCGTGCATTGCCGGAGAAGAGAGAGTCGTCGGAGAGTTGACGGTGGCGATCGGAGAGAGTGGACGAGTGAGAAATGGAGGGACTACTAAGCTTAGGATTAGGTTTACAGAACCAGGGACCAAACCGTCGTCGTTTGATGAAAAAGTTTAAAGGGTTTAATTTCTTTTTTGTTCGAATAACTAACAAGGGTTTAACAAGATCTGTTTATTTTTTTTTTTTACACGTATTTATTTAGGCGATGAAAACAAACAAAATAAAAATCACAGAGAAAAACTCAATTTTTCACCATAGTCCTGTAATTTGTTCTGAAATTAATCGGATAAACTTTTATGGTGAAGACAAATGACAATGACAGTGATTTAACAGATTTTAATGGACTGACTCATGCACTTATTATTTTATTATGATATAAGGGAATTTTTAAAGAGTTTTTTCTTTATATGTAAGAATTGAAGTATAAGAGATCATATCTAATAATTGATAAGTTAATTGTTAGATAACAAAGTTGTAACTTAATATTTCTGAGTTGATAAATTAATTAATTTGATGCTGATAACAAAATTAATTAGTTCGATTATATAGATTTAGTAAAACTGTTTAGTTAATAATCTAGTTGGTAATTTAAAATGATATGAAAAAGAAATATTACACGAATTTATTATATGAATAATTTTTGTGAATTTAAAACAAAAATATATAATTATGCAATTATAACTTTATATTTTTAAAAAATAATTAATTTTGTATTTAAAATTTATTTCTTTTATTTATTTTTAAAATGCATGATTATACTTTTTTTACTTTAATAAGTCATTTTATTTAATTAGTTGATTTAATGAGTATAAATATAATTTTATTTTTAGAAAATAATTATTTTTTTATTTTTAATTTAAAATATTGTGATGTTTTTTAAAATTTTTATTGTAAATTTTATATAATATAATATGCTGAAACATTAGTTTCTTTAATTTATAATATTAAATATTTTCTAATTTAAATTAAATAAAAAATTAAAATAACTCAATAAATATTAAAAATAGTTCAATAATTAAAATAAATTCAATATATTTTCAATTACTTTCTTTATATTAACTCAAACTAATAAAGAAAATAATCCTACAGGTAATAACTGAAAATAAGTGATAATAGATAACATAGTTAAAAATAATAAAAAATATATATATTAAAATATAAGGGATAATAATAAAAAAATAATTAAGGTCCAAGCTGGAATAATTTGTAACTTATATTTATAAACTTTTAAAATAAATTACTTTGGATTAAACTAACACAGAAAATGTTTTTTTTTTTTCTATTAAACTGCCTTATAAGTTAATAAATAAACTAGGAGTGAATTTATCATTGATGAGATTTTTAATAAATTTAGATACATATCAACTCACTTTCTCTTATAATGCACTTGTTAATTATTGAATTGATTTTTTTAAACAAAACTTATGAAATGGAAACTCTTGTTATCATGATAAATAAAAACTGTAAATAAAAATTACCAGATCACAATTGAATGGTCAAATAAAAAGAATAACGAACATTACATTTTTAAAAGTAGTAACATGAAACTAACTACCTAACTTTTAATCCTAAATATTACTTAAATTTATAATTCTCAGTTATTAGAACAAGACAGATTCTTAATTGCTGTCAAAATATGTAACCTACTGATGTACTCTATATTTGTCTTTTTGGAACAGTGTTTTTATAGCAAACAACACATTATTTATTTATACGTTATAGATTTTAGAAATGTACTTATCCATGCATTTTATATATTATCTATTTGATGTTCATATGCTTATCTCCCCGGGCTTTTTAGCTGAACTCTAGTGCTATTTCAGCCTCTGGAAGAGTTAAGTTGTTAACAAGAATCTTTGTCAATACATCAAGTGCTTCTGATCAGATCTCTGTCATATGGTGAGAGATTGCACACAATATTAAGATGATGCAAGTGTAATCCAATAATTTTCCAAGCATAAACTGTTTGGAGTGCCAATGATCCGTGACCAAGTCCATTCTTTCTCCTCCACAAGTTGTAATTCTGCTAACTGCATAAATCATTATGTGGTTATAAACTTATAGTAAGAGTTTTCCATCAGATAATTGGAATCTCAGTGTCATAAGGTTCTTACCCTGCCATCTCTCAGCTCAAATATGATAGAACCTTCAGAAAATGGAATTGGTCTTGTGGATGCCACCTGTGTTGTATAAGATTCAAAGTCAATTCTATGTTAGTGTTACTTTTTTTTTTTTTTTTCTATTTCCTAATACAATAATGTCAATTTTAACCAACTAGTAACCATAGACTAACTTTTACCTTTGGTTCACAATTTAAGCTGAGGTCAATATCTTGGTCCTTGTTCAAGCCAGATGCACAATTTCCATCAATCCTAACTGGTTTCTCCTCATTGAATCTTCCACTATGTGCTTCAACAATTTTGGGGAAACCACAATCCTTCCACTTCCATGCATTGTTCTCCATGTATCTCAGGTATACTTTTCCATCTGAGCCAATCAAGTGTAGTTGATTGCCTTCAAAGCTAGGACCAGGTGAACCAACCAGTGTAACACCTTTATAAGGTGTTCCATGTTCCACCCAGTTCCATCCATACCAAGTATTCCACTGGTACTCAACAAGACCACCTTCTCTTGAAAGCATGAAGAGAGAGCCTGAGAGTGATCTTGTTGATGGTCTTATGACTGTTCCAGGAAACTGGGATAGAATCAAATGTTGAGACTGGTAATGCTCATGCCACAATTCAGTCACTTTGTTATACTGATATAGGCGACCATTTCTTCCAGTGACAAACACTATATTTTCCCTGAACAGTTCCTGGTCAACTATACTTGCAACTTTAACATTTTGAGGATTTTTGCAATCTTTCCACTTAAACTTCCTCATGTACACCTGTGTAAACATGTAAACTTTTACTTCACATCTAGCTAGTGTAGCAGTATTTGAAGTCTAAAGAGTTTACTCCCTGACAATTTTGATATTTAATCCATGTATGTTATAAATAACACTTTAGTTTGACTACTTTTAACTAATTCATTTTGCTAGTTATAAAAAAGACAAGTTCTTAACGGTTCAAAGGGCAGAATCACCAATGTTTAAGACACAAAAAGCAGAAAATACAGAAGTACAATCATATTTTTGTTAAGAGGTATAGCATGTTAAGCTTTTTGAAATGTTATTCCTTCACACTTCTAGCATTTTTTTTCAAGGCTTCTCTCTTAAGTATTCTAACTTCTAAGCAATTAAAAAGTGGATTGGTTGCACCTATATTATCATCATCTACCACATATTTTAGTATGAGAAATTGTGTTACTGTTTACCTACCATGAACTGCAGCAATCCTCCACTTTTGCTCACAAAGAAGATTGAATCTTCAGTTGTAGCCCTCCTTGCTTTACCTGGTAGCAATGTATCCCATGGTTGACCTCCAATAATATGCCTCCCTTTCCTCATAGCAGTGCAATTTTTCCATGCTATCTCGTTATCATTCCATTCTCTAAGGAACAGATTCCCAAATGTATCAACCATAAACAAACTTCCATTATAGTTCCCCACTACACCACTCATAGCTGAGAAGCTATCATGCTTTAACCATACCCACACATTCTCTATACAAACGTATTCAAAAACCAAACCATCATTGCTTATTAAGAAGAATGACTTGCCTTCGTACAACAGTCTCAAGCGGAAGTTACTACTAAGCCAGTCATCTGGCAGATTGTATTCTTCTGAAGATTTATTCAGTTCACCACCTGTGCCTAGAGCCAAGTAAGAACTCCATGCTTGGCTTTGTTTTCTTCTACCTGTCACTGAACTTGTTCCTGAATCATTTGAGTCATCTTTTGTCCCTGTCATACAGTTTCTGGGGCCACGTTCTTCTGTACAATATTCTGCATTCCATCCTTCACTCTCTGGCACATCTACTATAGTCCAAACATATTTGGTTGATGCTTTCCTTCGAGAGTTTTGTGGCACAGATGGCCCTGAACTTTCAACACCTATTCCTACCAGATGCAGTTCTGCAAGCCTACCATCATCTAGTGCATACAGTATCCTCCCAACTTGTAATGGTAAGCCAGCTATACCTCTTGCTGCTTTGGCTTGTGAGGGATGCCCGTGACTTCCCCATGCTTCCGGAAACTGACTATTATGAACACTGCCTGTTTTCATGTGAGAGTTCAATGTCTAGAACGTAGTATTCAGAAAGAAAACTTTGTTGGAACATTGAGTCTTTCACAGATAGTATTCTATGTCTTAATTTATTCTGCATATGTCGCTTCAGTGAGAGAATATATACTGCAAATACTAGCTGCTCTTATGAGTAGGAATTATCAAGAAGTGTTTATCGATGTTGAAATAATGAATCTAATCCACAAATAATCTTGTTAGTCTTTTCGTTGCTTGTGTATAAGCTGCTTAATCTTTCAGGTTCTTGACAGATTATGAATTTGATTACATAGCAGTTAACTATCAATTGATTACTCTTGGTTCCTACTTATCAAACAACTAGAGTGAGGTAAACTATCTAAGAGACACTAGTAAAAGGTAGCTGGGAATGATAATTGTCTCTTATTTTCTTCCTAAGGATAGGAATCAAATTTCAGATTGAAGATAGATTTTGGTTATAGTGATTACTATTCCAATCGTTTACTTAAGTGAAAATCAGAACATTATGTCTCAGAAACTCCTTTATGTATTGATAGATAAAGAATGAAACAGAAAATCCCAAATAGTAAAGTTCATATTTAGTGAAAGGAAGGTATTGATATAAATCATAGAAGTAAATATCGATCACGGATAAAGTTAAACAGATTTAGAACAATTGGATGACTGACCTAGTTGTTTTGGAATTTGATATTCAAAAACAGATCCAGCTGAAGTAGTAAAGAATAAAGAATTGAATGTTTCACTTGATTCATCTTGCAAAGCTGGTGTAATAGACGTCAAAGTTTGCTGTTCAGGACTTCCATGAACTACCCATTTCCACTTCCTTTGATGTAATCTTCTCTCCACCAAAGTGCCTTCCTGTAGAGAGACATGGTTTATTCCTAAAGGGCCTCATTAAGATGAAATTCTAAATTTTAACAAGATGCTCAATTGATTTATGAAGTCAATTGGAACATGGTTTTACTTTACATAAGAAATTTTGATAAAGCTTATTCTCTCAATCACCTTCTCCTTAGAAAACAATTAATTGTGCATCAACATGAGAGTATTCACCAATATGTTCCTGATTACTACTATTGCACTCATATTCTGATAATGGAAGATATGTTCATAAAATACTTTCATTAAGAGTACCTTGGTTAAAAGAAACAGAGATTCAGAATGATCACCACTTAATCCATGTAAAATGCACCCTTTAGATGGAATCAAAGGTGAAACTTTTGCTGTTTTTTCTTTCCATATGTGCTTCCTCCAAGAAGGTTTTGATTTTCGGTTATATTCAAAAAGATCTCCCGCAGAACTACATCATCAGTTAAACTTGTTAGACTCCAAAAAGGTGAAGAATGGTGTTTGATACTATTTCAAAACAACACGGTTTTGTTTTCTGTCTTTTCTTTACTGTTCTGTTTGCGAGTCAAATTGTTTCAAGCAACACACATCACCCACCTTATGGTGTATACTGCTTCTCGCGTAGAAGCAACAGCAGCTATTGCTGCAACATTTGCTCCTGCTGGTTGGCCATGATTTGTCCATCTGTTCTATATATTGGCAAAATAGGACTAAAATTAGTAATATTTGCTTAAGATTTATCTTATGTATTGTGCTCCAAAACTTGAGTTTTACCTTAAAGACTCAACCACATCAAGTTCTACTAGAGTTCCATTCTTTGTACAGAAATAACCTCTTCTGTGGACCATGCAACAACACAAACGAGACATTAAGAGTTTGATAGGTTTCAGACTTTAAGTAATCATCCAATTCAAATACATCCCTGTGTTATATGTGTTTAATATCAAGCTAAAATTTCAATGTGTACTCACTGCCCATCATCTGACACCACACCAGACTTTATTAATGTCAAAGTATTTTTCTCCTGATCATTATCTGTACTTTGACCAAGTGCAGGTGAGAATTCAACCCAAACTGGTTGTGAAGTTTCACCAAGTTGCAAATGCATCTGCTAAAATTAACAAAAACTCAGTAGAGAAGTGACTGATTTAAGTGCAGAATCAAATCATATGAGTTACACGCCAAGTTGACAATATATATGCATGTAGTGCTTAAAATGTATCGGAATAGAAGAGTGGGTATTCTGAATGAAATATAATTCTGAGAACTGGTATATATAACCTGATACAGATTTCCCGATTCAGATAAAGCAAGAATCATATGACTGATGATAAAAACTGCCACTGCACGTCCTGCTGATATTGGCAAGTCATGAGGGGCCATCACCCATTCCAATCCATTCCAAAACCTCTCATAGATAGACCCACTTTCACCAGTGATCCACACAGACGTCTCAGACATTTTGGTCAATGAAACTCTCTTTCTCAGAGGCATCAGACCCACATCGAAGGGCCCCACAACTCGTACTTTATCATCTTTTCTGTCCAGTCTCTTCTCTCTGTCATCAAATCCCTGTTCTTGATCCATGCTTTCTTCCCTTCTGTTCACCTTACCACACTCACCATCACCACCAGATATCAGATCACAGGGCAGCTGCACTTCAATCCATCTATCAGCTTCTTCACTGAACTTCCAAAACCTATCGGTTTTCTGTTCAAACCTTCTGTTGCTTTGCTGAAACAGCTGATATGGACAGCATGAAGTACAACCCACACCGGTACAAAAGCTCACAGACAAGAGCCCCCAGATGCCACATATCAAATGGAACACTGACATGGTGGCATGGGGAGCCAGATAACAGAAACTCCAAAAAGTCAGGATTTTTGTAAGATATTCTAAGACCAAGTTTGGTAGTTGCGTGCCACACGAGGGTTCCCCTTAAGGGTCATGGATATAAAGCCTTGTATCATCTGATCAAACAGCTCAAATTTATTTGATAGATGGGTTTTTCATAGGCTCCTAGTAAAAGGGAATTCACTATACTAGATATGAATATATTGGTGTAGGGATGAAAAGAAAGGATGATATTTTGTGGGGTACCATGTAGTAGCAGGCACAGGTATTGATTCTCATATCATAACTGCCTCAGATGGCTTCTGTTTATTTTCGTCAACTTTGAAGTTAATTCTTTGATAAAATAACATGAAACAACCTGTTTTTCACGCAGCAGTTTAACCACCATGTTTCTTTCTTTCCACATTAAGTTCTTTCTCATCCGTTCTAAGTAGATGCTTTATCTGACCAAGTTGGATTATTTCCCGCCCTTGATTTCATCATCATCACAGTGATGTTAAGGGGATAGATTTTCATGAATTGTTGGTTTGTGTTTGTAAAGTAATGCTATTGAGATTCTATAGTCGACTTTTGCTACTATGAAGAATACGTACTCCTCTACCTCTACCTTGACATAGATGCAACAATGAACAAGTAGCCGTGAAAAATAATATTTTGATATGTGGTAACTGTCATTGGATCATGAGAACCCTCCAACCGATGGCTCTGATATTCTGTTGCACTTTGACTATGTGATTAGAAAATCTTACAAGTTTCGTATCAAAGGGTTTTGTGAGAGCGAAAGGTTGATGACCTCAGATACCATTAATTTCTTTTGAAGACATTTAGTGTTGAAAGGACAATGAACACATCACCATTTGGAAGTGGTTGGCCTAATAAGACATTACTTACAAAAGTACATAATGTACTACTGGTGATTTTACTGCTTGTAAGAAAAGTTAATTGTGGCTGTTTTTACACTTATTCTATGCTAATAAGTAATAGTAACATCATAGGACTCTATAAATTTGATTAAAAGATAGTGAAGCCGTGGAGAATGGTGCTGCTGAAGAAGTTGTTCCCAGTTGCCTAAGCAATTCCATTACTGTCACTGTATCAGTTACAAATTAACATCATGCAAAATAAAATCATTCACTGTAATTTTTATGCAGGAAAAAAACATCGACTTCTGAATATTTATTGTAAAAGCTCCAATTTTTGTATTCATATTTAAGGAATTTGACACCCTGCAGGGCCCCACAAGTGATCATCGTAGGATCCCTTTTTCTTTATACAATAAAACTTACTAATTGTTCATCATGGGTACATAAGAAACTCCTTGCTGTCACATTCTCTTGTGTGAAAATATGAATACTTTCTCTTTAGCAGGAGGTATCTGAGACATTTTATTCAGTATTTAACTCATTTTTTCTTCCAGACTTTTTCATTTCAGAGTGAAGTAGTTTTTTCTGTTGGTTAAGGGAATCAGATGTTGTTTGAAATTATGAATATACTGAGTATGTTTTGGATTGAAATATTTTTAGACATGAGTTTGACAATCCTCCATTATTATATTAGTTATAGATATAATTTATTATTGCTATATTTTAATAAAAAAAATTAGTTACGTTAAGGTGAAAATGATTTTTAAATAGTATATATTTAATTTGGATTACTTAAGAAAACTACTTTCTATAGTTAAATTAAAAATATATATATAGAGTTTTAGAATAATTATTATTTTTATTTAAACTAATCAACTGTTGGTGATAAGATTAAATTTTGATAATATTTGAAGTTGAATTTGATCTTCCGTGAGATAAGATTAAATTTACTCACATAATGTATTCATCTTAATATTGGCAGAAAGTATAATTCAATATTATCTTTAAAAATGTGAAATTCATCCACCAAAATTAACTTCAAAACAACATAAGTTAGTGTAACAGGACATAATCACAGACAACCTATTACTAGGTCGGCCTACTAAAAATAGGGTAGTTAACTATTATTAGTCTTTTCCAAGGTTTGATAAATCCTTAAATATACTCACTGAGTCAATAAATGTTTAACTAACACCAGAAAAATAATTCGCCAACAATAACAGTTAGTTTGTGAGAGTTAGAGATGTCTGACTTTTCAAAATTAAATCTACTTTTGATTTTATTTAAAGTAAATCATTATTTGAATACTGAAAATATGATTTAATCTAAGTCGTTTTGTGAAAAAGAAAGTATGATACAATTCTTCAAATCAAATTTGATGAGGTAACCATGGTACAGTTCTTCAAATTAAAATTAGTTGGATGTAAATTTTCAAAATAAAATTAAGGAGGAAAAATTGTTTTGCTAAATGCGGTTAAATGTGAAATTTGGTGGAAATGGAGAAAATAAAAGATAAGGTGAAATGAGAGATTTATGGACAACACACTTTTTTACATCTTCTGAGACAGAGGCCATTAAATTGAGGCAAAGATAACCCATAAGAGTTACCATCTAAGAAGCCCATTGAGAATTAATTTGGTTCAATCAATTTACGTAAACATGCAAAATAAATGTGTAAAAAGCTATTAGATAATTAGCGAAAACACAAATTTATATTCACGTTTCTAGTATATTAAAATATATAATTTTATCATTTTTATAATTTTATTGCTTTTAAGAGTAATTAAATAAACATTAATATAATTAATATATATATATATATATATATATATATACACACACACACACATGTAAAAATAATATTAAAAAAGTTATATAACGGCTATTTTAAAAAAAATTATTCAATTACTTATTTTATTAAATTGATAAATAAATTATTTTTTATTTATTAAAAAGTTAAATGATTCAATTGAAATATAACATCAAATAAAATTACAAAAATAGTGTATCGTCATTATAAAATGGTATAGAAAATATCAATACCGCTTGAAATAGTAGAGAGAAAAATGATAAATAGAATCACATTTTTTTTTTAAATATGATATTATAACTATTGCTAACTTATCTATTTTAATCACGAATTTGTTCGTAAATAAAAAAATGCATGAGAAAGTATTTCATTGAACCCATATTGGGTGTCAAAAGATTCCAGCTAAAATTTCTTAAAGTAAAACATTCAGCATGTCTTGTCTATTCATCATTAGTGTTTTTCTCCTATTTTCTTGATTATGCCATTTTGTCCTTTATTGTGTGAATTATTATCTAATGAGATATTTTTGTTATGATATGAATACTAGTCATGGTTGTGGTTTGAATCAATATTTATTATTCGATCCCAAACCTTGAATCGTAAGGATAAAATATCATTGACTCTATTTACCTTAACACTCACTTAGTCACCTATCGGTAAAAACAAGAGATAACTTATGAATACATTTTTCATTGGTATTTTAATATTTCTTTGAAGCACAAGAGAATTATAGTCGCATTCTAAATTTTTTTGCGTCTTCCTACAAACATAATGTCAATGACATTGATTGTTTGATGTTAAAAGCGTTTGAATTGTTATATTTTTAAATAAAAAAAGTTAGGTTATTAGTATTAAGAATAACTTCTAATTTAAAGAGTTGGATGCAACTATTGTATCAAAACTCCATCCTCAGTCTTGATATAAACAAATGCAAGAGAGTTAGTGATTAAAAAAAATGAGTGACAATAAACATTTTGTATAACAAGTCATCTCATATTTTGATGGTAACTATAAACATGGGAATTTCTTTTTGAAAAACCTCTTGATATCAAAGACCTTAAGGTTAAAAAGTGTCTATTTCAAGTCATTGACAAAACAACTCTTAAATAAATTATGGAGAAACAGTTATCCAAGCAAGTTAGGGATTCAATAAAGAAAAAGTTTTAGGGGAATGCTAGAGTGAAATATTCATCCCTGTAAGCACTTAAAAAGAGTTCAAAATTTTGGAGATGAAGTTTGTGAAACCATAACGGAGTATTTTGCTTGAGTTATGGGCATAGCTAAAAAAATGTCGGGTGATGAAGAAAACACAAAAGAACTCACAATCGTGAAAAAGTCTTAGAAACTTAACAAAGTTTAATTATATTGTCTAAAATTAAAGAATATAAAAATGTTGATAAACTTACTTTTAATGAACTAAAAGTTTTTCTTGTTCATAAACAAATAATATGAAAATTAAAATCAAGAGTTGAATTATCAATGAAACAATTTTTTTTAAAAAAAGATAAATATTGTTGTCGATCAACATCAATGATCTCATAAGAAATATTAAGTAACCCACTTGTAATATTTTAACATTTGCATTTATAAGTAGAACCTTTTACCTAATGATAAACATTTAAAAAATAAAGACTTTTGGTTTTCCAATTTCATTGGTCATTGCCATAGATTGAGGACATGTTTGTATTCACACTTTAGTTAAGTTAACAGAAACTTTTTTTATTAAATTTCATGCAAGAACCTCTCAAGTCTAGGGTAATTTTTAGTTAAAAATTCTATTCAGAATAATACAGTCAATGACTACAAATTTAGGATACGTTGAAAGAGTAACCGTGGAATCTTCATCTCCAAGAACATGTAGTAAAGCATCGATGACAGCAATCTGCTTATAATCACCATTATTGAAGCCATGTCATTAGATAAAACATGAAAACTATGGAGTTCTGCCGTGTGAAATTCAGATGAACCATTTCTGGCAAACGTAATTGGTAATGGATTATGAAAGATCTAACTTGTTGGCTCACACAAACAAATATAATCTGTAGGTGAATAACAAAACACATGTTATTGAATGAAATAAAACTTTTGTCCTTATAGCTCTGTCTTATTATGTAATTGTACTAAGACTGACTAGACCATTTGGTTCTTCATCTTAAATTTTGTTGACTCAATTATGATCATAACATTATGTGGTTGCAGCAGCAGCAAATCTGGACTCAACAGTATCAGATCAAAGAGATGATTAGAAGAACCGGCAACTGGACGATGAACAAAAAGATATTGTTGAGGAGAAAACAATTGGTTTTAGTGTAAAAAATGCAATTCTGTTCACTCCAGAGATATTATAGAAGGTAGATGGGACTGAAGACTGCTCCCCTATCTGATCATGTACAACTCACTTCAGTGTTCTAACAAGTAAGAATGACACACCACGCCTAATTATCAATCCCGGAGCAAACTATGAAAACGCTATAGCAAGGTAGTGGGAGCCGAGATCACAACTATTTTAAATATTATAACACAAACTAATTAATTTATACTACCCATACAAAGACATAAAACACAACCAAAGAATCCAAAATTAAAGAAATTTATGATAAATAATAAGTCACAGTTTCACACACAATCATCGTCAATCTAGGAGTAATAAGAACATAGTAATGATAAAGTTAAAAGTGCAAAAATAAATATATGCTATAACAATGGTCATGTGGAGAAAGGGAAGAAATTGAGGAGGATTTCAGAGTATGACGGGAAAAAAATGCATCTATGCCAAGACTTGGCACCACTCAAACTTCTTTCCATTAGTATTGGAGCACTCCAAAGTCATATCCTGCTTTTCTTGTAGTAATTCAATCACAGAGCATAAATTATCACAAGGAAAGATATGAAATTAGTACGGTGATACTAAAAAAAAGTATATACAGAAGAATATCTTGAACTCTAACCATTCCGATTTTCATCACTTTATGAAGAAAATAACAACTGCACAGAAAAAAAGAATTTCATTATCTATATATCTATCTATTATCTATTTGTCTATCAATCCCTTGCCTTCTTTATTCTTTTTATTAGAGATTCTATAGATGCTTGGATTCTACTTCCTTCTGTTTGCATCACTGCTTGAGACGCCTCCTGAAGATGCTGAATCCCACGACCCAAACTGGCAATTGATGGGGCTGCAGGAACAGACTCAATAGCACATTCAATACCATCACCGCACAAAAGCAAGCCTGTACAAGTTCCAATACTGCCTGCAAATGTAGCCCAAGGCAGAAACCCAACAGGCCGCACCTTTCGCTTCCTCATTATCTCATAAAAAGCCGTTCTCATGACTGAAAAACTGGTTTTTTCAGCAGACGCTATAACACTGTGAGTAACAACTCGAATCTTTTCAGCAGACAATGCTGCCTTCATGATACCCGACGTTTTGGCTCCTGAAGTAGCAAAACCTGGAGCCACCACAACTTTTGATTGGCCAAAGGCAAAAGCCAGGATTTTCTGCATCTGGCTGAGACCAATTTTAAGTGAAGTTGGAATTTTGAAAGTAACCACCTTCACCAGCGTTGATGCTGGCACTACTTTGGTCAGCGATGAAGCTCCTAAAACCGCTGTCGCTCCAGCCCCTACTGCCACCATAGGCTTATCCGTTAACAACCGCTTCTTGTCACCGTGATTCAACATTACCCCTTTCCCTTCAGAATTTGTGATCATTTCCCCAACTAGCTCTTTGACTTCAACAGGAAGAGGAGTATCCCAATGTTTCCTAAGTCCAGCCAAGGCACTAGCATCTACCACTGCCACAATGGTCTTAAACTTCTCACTCTGGCTCCGAATGGCCTGCGCCAAGAGTGCATGCGACTTCTCATGAACCTCAAGCTCCGAGAACTCAATCTTATCCATTTTGGCAGCACCTTTCAACCCCTTATTATTCATTGCAATTCTCAGCCCTTCAACAGCAATTCTGAAAGCATAGACCTCAGAAACAGTTCTCTTGTCAAGAACCTCCCCTCTATTCACATCCAACAACATCTTCTGCACATGAGCCAGGGCCTTCCCAAGCGACGGAAGATCACCAAATATACAACACAAATCCTCAAGCAAAGGATATATAGACCTAGCAAAACCAGGAGTTTCATAACTAGTTGATGGCTGAATTTCCTCATCACCCCTCACCACAACAGAACTAGCATTACCACTACTAACCAAAAGCGGATCCAAATGCCCAGACAAAGCCTTACCCAGCATCATCCTAAGGTCCTTATCAATAGAAAACCTCTTCAAAGCCGAAGGAGCCCAAGCAGTAGCATTCTGCTGAGGAACCAAGCTACTCACAAAACCTCGAAAACTACTCCCCCGATCAACTCCACCCCCAGAATCACTATCACTATCACTCTCACTATTACTACTAATACCCCAACTAGAAGGAGATTCTATAACAAGAAAACACGACCCAACATCTTCACATGCCCTCTTAGCAGCCAACAAGGGGCCATGAAAACTGGTCCCGAAAATCTCCCTGAGCACAAAGCTACCTGCAACACTCTCATACATATCCCTACCAATTTTATCAAGAAAGCAACGTTTGATTACCCCAAAAGACGAAGTCGGTAACGGAACGGAGAGCTCTTCGGGCTGAAGCTCGTCGAAGGGGGAAACCCCAGCCTGCACCAAAACGGCGTCGGGTTTGATCTCCCTGATAAGGCACTCGGCATCGGAGGCCGATCGCTCCGACAAATTCAAAGTGGAGAGAAAGTAAACTACGGATTGGGTTTGCGAATCACGCACCGCGTACACGAATTGCTTCGTCTGTTCCGGAACGCTCAGTTTCCTCACGAGTTTCTTGGATTCTCTCAGCTCGTCCACTCCGAATGGCCACAGGTTTTGCAGATTCCATAACCACGCAAACCCCATTCTCAGAACCAAAAGCGATTCTGCGAGGAAGAATGTTCAGTGTGGCTTGATTAATATGATCTCTTTTCTTTTCCCAACAAAAATTTTGATTTTGGTATCATTATGTGTTTATATTTTATTTATTCATAACGATTATAATTTGTGTTATATAATGTGTGTTTATATGATTTTGATCGTATTTAAGGTAAGCGAAACCTAAACTATTTTAACAAATTACGGTGCATATAATAATAATAATAATTATTATTATTATTATTATTGTAATTGATTTTAAAATTATATTTTATTTAGACGAGTTTGCTATAATAATAAACGCTGAAAGAAAAATAATAATAAAAGTAATTATAGATTACAACTTTTTAGGAAAAGCGATTAGAAATTAGGAGATTAAATTATTATTATTAGTGTTTTACCAACGATTTCAGTTTGACTCGAAGATTATAAGCTAATTATCAAATGGAGCCTAAATTGTCTCACTGAATTACAATATAAAAGCTATTTTTTTTAAATAAGATAATAAATACGAAAGAAGATGTATCGGCTTCACTTAATAAACTAGCACTTGTTGAATTATCAATAATTTACTTAAGAAAAATAGCATGTAATACATATAATAGTTCCTCTGTTATATTTCTTGGTTGTTTGAGATTTTATCGCGTATTAAAAAATAAATAAATTTGGAGAATGAACAGATAATAATTTGTATTCTTCTAATTTCATTATTCATAGTTATTATTCGTTTGAATCTGACATCCATTTTTTCTTTTAACTAATTATTATATTTTTTTTCTCACACATACAATAAATCTAAATTTTCTGGTTATAAAAAATGGAAAAATAAATGTGGAAGTCTATAATATCTGTTAACAACAACAACTTAATATCTGTTAACAACAACTTAATGTATATTAACAATAACAATTAATAAAATACAGCCAACAAAAAAAAATTAAATACAAAAATAATAAATATCTTTTTACAACATTCCCATAAAATAAATACAACGTACTCAAATATATGATATAGTTAATTATTTTCTTAATATAAAATACATATCAAACAATTAAATTGATTTCTTAATTCAAAATATAACATAATTGATTTACTGTAAAAAAAACAATTTTGCAAATAATAGTACATTTTTTATATATTTGTTATTCAAAATATTACTTGATTTCATATGTAATAAAATCAAATCTCATTCCAACCAAATCCTAATAAAATGAACTTCTTTAATACAATGTTGTATATTAAAATCAAAATACTTTTATTTCTTTTAAGAGATTTATACACCATAAAATAAATAAATAAATCATTTAAACAAATATAAGAACATTTTATAAATTAATTATCAACCTCATAACCAAATATTTATATTTATCAAAATTATATTTTCTTTCTCAATTTATCTAATATTATTATATTTTATTCTTCTGGATTTTTAAATCATAATTTTCTTAAAAATACAAACTACATTAGATTTCTTTATATTACATATCGGCATTCGAACATATAACCATCACACATAGTGAAAGTTTTTTTTTTAAATATTGACAAAGTTTTCTTTTTTCTAATTTTAACTATGACTGTGACCATAAAATAACAACAATATAATAATAATAAAATTCTTAAATATGTTGAAATTAAAAGTTCTTGTTATATTGAATATGAAAAATAATTTTTATCTTCATATAAGTACCTGCTGTCTAACTTTTAGGGTCAACAAATCTTACTAATATCTTACCATTTTCAATTTGTTCATTATCTTTCGAATCATCATCTCTTACTTATCTCAAATAAGTGAATCAATAAATTACAAATTAGTAGATCAAACTAACTATCAAGTCACCTTGTGATGATAAAACCAAACAGCCTTATTTTAACTAATTGTTGGATCTAATATGATTATATTAAATACTTTTACCATGATCAAAAGCTACTTACAATAAAATAATATTGATATGAATAAATGTCAATTCCTATTTTATGTTTGGTATATTTTAAGAATGGAACAAGATGGGATACTAGGTTGAAAAATTACAACATTTTAAAAATCAAGAGATGATTTTCAAGCATAAATAATCTACATAATCCCCAATTAATAGCAATTTATCTAAATTACAATTGATTATAATCAAAAGACTAACCACGATCAGAAATATAAGTATAAGTTTAAATTCTATATTAAATATAAATGAAAAAGTTTAATAACTTATAAGAAAATAATTTATAAATATATTGTTTTAAAAAAATTTATTGAAGGTAATATGAATTTCTTGCGCGTAAATTTGATTAAAACCTTACTCTTGTTTAATCTTTAATTTGTTTCCCACCTTGATTCTAATTATTCCGTATAAAATGAAAGTGATCTTGCATTCTCTCGTTTGAAGTATGACAGAATTTATACAGAATCGGTAGCTTGTTCTACAAGCTTTGTTGAGTATACTATAGTCTAACTAACTATCTGACAGCTCAGCATAACTGACTTCAGTTAGTCAGTTACAATACAGCAAATGCTGACTAGGCACCTACAACTGTAAGAATACACCAAGTTCTTACCACAGTAAGACTAGCATATCCTATGCTCTATCAACCTAAAATATATAAACTACTAAACACACCACACAGATAATCCACATCTAAAATTCACCCAAATTTTCACCCCAATCCCACATATGCCATTTTTTTTCACACTCTGTGTTTTAATTACAGAGATAGCACAGTTCCTTGTGCATCTGACCTGTGATTTGTTGGGTGTCTTAATTAGAGAGCTAATAGACTGCTCTAAATATAACAATAGGGTAAAAAAGATAAAAAAAGTCATTATAGAATAACATTGTATGCTCTAAATATATAAATTGTATTATATTATTTCATTCAAAATATAAGAGTAAGTATAATGGGGTTTGATTTTTTTTTACAAAATTCTCGTAAAAAAATTATTTTCATTATGAATAGATCGTTTAAGTTGACATGATTTTATTAAGAAGAAATCATGTCACCGTGATATAATTTTATTTAACTCAGAATGATATCATATTATCATAATACGATTTTTAAAATCATCTAAAATCGTATCATATTAATACGATTTCAGTGTAATAAGATTAAATTGAAATCGTATCACATCAGCATAATTTTTGAAATTTAGCCTCATAACATAATTTTTAAATTAAATAAAACTGTGTCATAATTTTTTAATAATAAAATCATATCAATTTTGCATGATTTACACGTAAAGGAAATAAAAAAAATTTATCCATTCTAAAAAATTACACCAAAATTGAAAAATAACCTATAATGGGGAGCGTAACTAAAAAATGTGAATAAGATGCCTAACAAAATATTGTGATCTTACAAAACTAAATCTATAGTTTAGGACAGTGCTCAAAAAATTTCTACACTAGTAAAAGAATTTAAATAGTACTACCTTTTTCATTGAAGTTCACATCATAAATAGGAGTAAGTACTGTGTACATTAATACGGGTTCCTTAGAGCAGCTCTGAACAGTTTTGGCTAAGATGAAATAAATGACGTTAAGTCAAACGAGACAAGGCACAAAGCCAAAAACTCTGAGCTGCATTGGAAACGGGAATCATATTTGATGTTCTCATTGAAAGTTGAACCCCAACATTATCAAAACCAACCACCCTCATCAAAGGTAACAGCCGTTACACATAATTCGGGGACCAATTTAGTTTTACCAAAACATGAATTTGCATGATCTAAGATGGGTCCAAACAAGGATTGATTCCTTTTCCCTTTGTACCTTCCAATGTGACTGAAGCCTCTATTTGTTGCAAAGTCAAAGTAGACCAAGATGGCTTGCAAGAAAATATGGCTTTTGTGAGTAAGCACACATTCACTCCACAAGAAAATCTGATTCCCATGCATGGTTAGGAGTGTGAGGACAAGAACACAGAAAGTTTCACATCAATGGTTCAGCAAATCTCTGTACTTCACTTAATGTTGCAGATTTAGTTACCTTCAAAGGAAGGTGGTCCAAATGATGGGCATCCAGAATTTGACATTGCTCACTGCAAGTCATGTGCCACCCTCCACCACACCACACCTATCATTCAAAACTCCTTCATAAAGAATGTGCAAAGCTAGCTTAGTCCACCCAAATGCTCATCACATCACACTTTGTTTGTTTGTTTCATAAATGAAGGAGAGTGAAAAGTTGGTGAGTCATCAGTGAGGACAAGGAGTTAAAGAAAAAGGGTCCCCTCATTTCTTTCCATTGTGTAATAACTATATGTGTATATATATTTATATGTGTGTGAGTGCAAAAACCATGGCTTACATGCAGATTTACTCAGTACAAGGGCCATAGAGAAACAAAGACTCGTTTAGTGTGTGTGAGAAGTGTGAACTGAAGATAAAGTGTAGTCCTTTGGAAGCCAAAGTACAAAGGTGCAGGTAGTTTATCCTTTTCTGCTTCTTGGTGAGATTCATTTTACTGCTTTATGCATTTTCATGCTTTAATTTCTGGTATGTATCTTAGAGAGGGAAAGGGTTGTCCAAAATCTCTTTTTTAGAAGAAAAGAAGTAGGCATGTAAGTAATGAAACAATAGAAAGTAAGAGAAATCTCAAGGGTGCAGTTTCATGTTTTTATCTTTGTTCTTCTTCTGTGATTTGTTCTCTTGTTCATCCTTGTGTTGTGACCTCTTGAAAAAGCATTCTGAGTAGGTTGGTTGGTCTTCCTAGAGGAAGAGAAAGTTGAAAAAAGTCCAAAAAAGGGTACACGCGTCTCAGTAAAAAAGGGACACGTAGCTTCTTTTTTATATACAAACTTCTGAGTTTGTCATGCATGCGTTGCATTAGTGTTTGACTAGTTAAAGGGTTTGAAGTTATAGCTACATTTATTACATATATTGTTGGTCGGTGGTTGCCACCTTAATTCCAGATAGAACAATGACAACACATATAAAGTTAAGTAAATGTTCTGTTATGCAGTAGCAGCATGGAAGCAATTGATTTTGGTTTCTCAAATGGCACAGCTACAGGTATTAATTTCTTCTTATTTTATATTCTTTCTCTATTTTTAACTCAGAAAAAACCAGGCAAAAGCTGTTAACTGTACTCATGTTCAATTAATGTACCACTAAATAGAGATTGTCTTGTAATACTAATTATGCAGTTTCATTTTGGCATGACATGTTAATGTTGTGTGACTTTATTGGAAATTTTTGAATTAGGAAGTGGAGATTCAGAACTGAAAGCCTTGCAGAAGGAGCATGAAGAGAAGGATTTGAAGATTCAAGAGCTGAAGAAACAGATTGAATTGACAAAGTGTCGTTTGGAGAAGAAGAAGAAAGACGTGAGTGAAGAGCAAATGGGAGGTTTCAATGTTCTGAGCAAGAAATATAACAGCCTGAGAGAGGAATACAATGCAATGGTAGCTGGGAAATTAAGGAAATCAAAATAACTCTCAAATTATATTATGTTTTTTAATTAGTATTACAAAACTATGAATATATCTAATTAAACTTATCTATTGTTTCTCAATGTTGCTTATATTTTCTCTTTCAAGAAATGAAACTAAGAGGGATTGTTCTCCCTTCACATAAAATAGATACAGGTTGGTATGTGAAATTTATCTAAATACAAAAAAAAAAAAAAAATCATCAAAAATATGTTTAAAAAAGTTGAAAAAATTAGGGGATAAAGTTAGCGAAAACAGGTTGGGAATAGCTGAGCTTTCGGCAAGATTTTCTTTAACTTTTTAACTTTTATAAGTTATCAATAATAAAAATTATAACAACTTTAAAATAAAACCAAAATAAATAAATAAATAAATATGTATTTTTAAATGGCACATCTACTTAGAAAATCACCTAAAGTGAACATATAGAAAATTTAAGCTAGCATCGTTCAGTGCGCCAATTATTGTTATTGTATTCCAAATTAAAATTTTGGTATTTGTAATACTAATATTGATTAAGAAAGGACACATTCTAAAATATATTCTTTGAACATTTTGTTTGATGCAACTAATTGAAAGTTAAAATAATCATAACTACCCTAAAATAAAAAGTAACAGTTTTGATAGAATTTCAGTTAAAGCATATATGATATGACTAAGTTTATTAAAAATAGCTAAAATATAAAAAAAAAGATAAAAAGTGAAAAATTCGTTATAAGCATTTGCTAAAAGTAGTTAATCAACTATTTAAAAGTTATAAATGAAAAATAATTAATTAAGTTAATTATTAAATCAAATATTAAATGCTAAGTAATTATATATTTTCAATAGTTATAAGCTTATGTTTGAATATATTTTATTTTTTTACATAAATTAAATTTCGATACTAATGTAAAATCATTAAAATTTAAAATAAGTATCATTTTCAATAAAAATAAATATTTTTGTTGAAAATAAATAAATAAATAGATAAAATATTAATAAACTAGTGCAACAATAAATCAATAGCTAAAAAATATAACAGTAAACACTAATCCAAAAATTTTAATTATAAATCGAGTTTATAAATTAAATTTTATTATTATTTTAAAATGCAAAATATAATTTTTATCGTGATAGATTTTTTTTAAACGCTATATAAAAACTACCTTATTAAATACAAATGAAAAAAAAATAATATATATATATATATATATATAAACTTTTATTTACCAATTTCATCTCTATTCTGAACGAAATGTTTTATCAAACACACGTTATAAATTAAAATTAATACTTTAGCAACAATGTCTTAATTTTAGCCGTCAATTTAAAATTAGTATTTTTAAAAGAATTAAGAGACTAAATATCTCTATTTTAAAATAAAAGCGAGTAATTAATCAGTTCTTTTAACAATAAAAATATCTTGACAATAATTTATTATAATAATCGATATTACATTAATTTCTTTCTATCTGTATATCTGCTTACAACACCCATCTTATCATCTCATACTCTTTTCTCTTATCTTTTTATCTCCAACAATGGTTTATAATAAAAATATTTGTAAAAATTATATACATATATATATATATATATATATATATATATAAATAAATAAATAATGAACAAAAAATAAATAAAAAAAACAGGTACATATTACTTTACTTCTTCCAGTACCCAGTTATGGATCTGCAAATTACTGAAATTCGAACTTTGCGTGTCATTAGCTAACAAAATTAAGAAATTGAGTAAAAATCAAGTAGAATAGTTAGTATTAAAAAAAAATGAGCAATAAAAATTAGAAAATTAACATTTTAAAACCAATATATATAATATGTATTTATTTTTAATATATCACTACAAACATATATTTAGTATATAAAACAAGAACAGAAAAAAAAAAATAGCACTGAACATGTCAAGGAAGAAAATATAGATTAATATTTCAATAAGCCGCACCAACAATGCAAACATTCATGTTCATCTTGTAAGAAACATATCAATAACGACCTATTAAGGATTTTAATCTTAAAGCAAAAATTAAGATTGAAAAGTTAATATAGATTAATCATTCTTATTTTATTTTATTTTTTACATGTAAAGTCATTTAATAAAATTTTTTTAATTAAATAATTCCAACATTTTATTCTCAATGGATATAATACAATCAATAGTTTAATTTATCAATGTTAATAATATTTTACAAATAATGTATGCTTTGAAAAATAATATAACGATTGAATATTGTTTAATATTTTTAACAGTATGTTAATTTCGTTTGTATTAATTTATGAGTATCTTTTTTATCACATATTAATTAATTTATTGTATTTTTAATTAATACAAACTCAAATTTAAGTTTGGATTCCTAAATAATCAATTAATGGTGTAATTTTATCGTTTAATTTTAATATATTTAACCACTAATCTAGATGATGCTTACTAAAAACTTGACTTTGGAACCATCAATCACTTATTTAGTCTTCAAATTCCAATAATATAATTAACCACTAATTTTGGTGATGGTCCCCACAATATGCATTGATGCAATTAACACTAACATTGGAAATAATGCGCACTAATTAAGGTCATTTGAGCATACTAGTCTACTTCAAGGAAACTTCTTAAGACCACTTATTCTATTTAAAATGACTTGTAGTACCAACACTTTGGAAGAGGTCAAAACTCATAATGCACACATCTCATACTCCATTATCATTCAATCTAACTTACTTACAAATTAAATGTATGTAATAATCACTTTTAGCACTAAACCTACTTTTTTATTTATATATATTTTTTTCCTTTGTAAACCCTGATATGAATCTAAGTTTAGAATGAGTTAAAGAGGTCAAGAACGACTTAGTAAGAATACAATAAGCTTAAGTTAACTGGTAGAAGATTATTAATTTTTTTCATAAGATATTTTCAAATGATGCATATATCAATTCCAGTTCATAAGAAATTTTATTTCATTTCTTTATTTGATTCGGTTAAAATTATTTATGGAGAAATTTAACTAAATAAATTTTTACTATATTGTCAAAAGATTAGTAGTTGTCATGTATATTATAAAATCCATATTTAAAATAATTGTTAAATTTATTGGTAGTGTAAGATTTTTTACACTCTCAATATATAATCAAATTAAAACTAAAGTTAATACTCACAAAGTGGTTTTTGTAATTATATATTTAGAATGAATAAATAAATATTTAGTTTATATATACATATTTAATGTATAATTTATTTAACATTTTTATGAAATATCTATAATCAAAATGATTTTGTTCAATAATAGTTGGTCAATTTTATCCAAATGTGTTTTAAATAATGTCGGATTTTATTCTTTTGCTCTATTGATTCATACTGCTATGGGAATCTACCTTTGTTTTGATATTCTTTTTCGGGAAATTGATGATAAGTAACTGAGTAATTACTTTATATATAATGTTTTGATTCTTATAATTTTTTTTTTTGTTTTTGTTTTGATCTGATAGTCGTAATACATATATTTTAATTTAATGATGAGGAAATTTTATACCAATTTCTAATAGAAAATTTGAAAGATGAAATCACCAGTATTTTTATCTCTTGACTCTTATTATTTTTATTAAATTTAGAATAATTAATATATAAATAAATATATCTATTTATATTTTTAACTATTTATACTCCTTTTATTAAGTTTTTACCCGTCCTAATAATGAGTCCATATTTCTTTCATGTTTTATCTAGTTAGGGAAGTAGAAGATTGATTTGTGGAGAGTAGATAGAAAAGTGAATGAAATGTGAAGTAATTTGGTTTAATGAAAAGATAATATATTTGATTAGAAAGTTTATTGGTATATCGGATTGGTTTGTGTTATTTTAAAATTGTCGTTTCTTGAATATAAACATTTATTGGTTAAAAAATAAGTTGAAAAATGAAAATAAATCATTTCTTAAAAACATTAATTATTAAAAATATTATTTATTAATTTCTAATAATAATTGTAAAAAAAGAAACAACAAAATGTTGAATATAAAGATATTTGTAATTTATCAAATAATTCCCACAAATTCACCACTTTCTCCTCTCACACTTCATTTTCTCTTTCAAATCTTTTTATATCTTAAATACTCATATATAGCAAATCATGTCAATCAAATAAAACATTAATCTTGGGTTTGTAGTTTTTTAGTGCAATTATTAACTAATTATGCTCATGCGAGAAGATATGATCTCAATGAATTCCATTTATGAAGTTGGTAGAGGTTGATCAACTGGAGATGATTTTGGGGAATTATATATGTTAAAAAATAAGTCTAAATCGAATAATATTAGTTTAGCTTAAGATACTTCTAAATCTTTATCTTTGTATAAATATGTGATGATACTATGAAACATTAGTTGGATAATTCATTCAATAATAATAAATGAAACAATGATTTTTCTTTAGTTAAACACTAACAAAAAAGAATATGAGTTATTATTTTTTAAAAAGGTGTAGACACATTATAAACTACGATATTTATTATGATATTCAATATTAACTTCTAATGTAATGAGGAAAGCTCATTTATTCTATGAATTTTGTAAGTTGTGTGGAAATTACTAAATGACATAACAAAAAGGGGCCTACGTTACTTATTTTACAAATTTAAAATTCAACAGCTTCATTTAATTAGGGGAGTTTTATTCAAGTTGTAGAAGAAGACTTGAAAAAAAGTTGCAAGTTCGAGCTTCCAATCAAAATGTTCAATTTAGATGATAAGATAGTACTAGTAGAAATCAATCTTTTAAGAGTTTTGTCTTTCTTCTAATCACGTTTAAAAAATCTTTCTTTTATAGTCAAAATTTCAAATTCAAGACTAACATTCTTTTTTAAGCAAATAGGGTTTTGAATTTTATTAAATGTTATACTCTAAGTTATTAAACTTATAATTAGTATTAATTAAAATTGTAATTAATTTTTCAATTATACTCTAAGTTATTAAACTTATAATTAGTATTAATTAAAATTGTGATTAATTTTTTATTATATTCCATTTTATTTTTTTAAATACACTTTTAATATCAGGTCTGGTAAGAATAAAAACTGAATCAAACTCAGACACCACCTTCAATCAATGTCTCAAATATTGAGATTGTGAAATTTTTTTTTATATATTAGCTCAACAATTTTATTTAATGTAAAAATTAGACTAACACTCAAAATCTAAAATTTGCCAATCATAAAGAAGAAAGTCACAAAAACGCATGAAATTAAAACATTTAGATATACATATAAAGATGCATTTATTAATACTTTCGTTCAGAGGATCATGACATGCATACATATATCTCAGTGCATATTATTATAAGCACCCTTATTCTAATGATTATTCTAATAACACCGAGTTTATGATCAGTAATTGGTTTTAGAAGCTGTTTCAGTTGAAACTGAGTTGGTATTTTGGTGATTTATCAGGCCTGAAAAGACCAAAGTGTCTCTCAGTTTCTGCACCACCCTTCTGGTTTTCATCAAACATGGCAAAGAGGTAAGTCTCAATGGGTCCATTAGGCCTCTTTGGGGTGCCACCCTTCGCATGCTTAATCAAATTCCTGTAATACGTTCCTGCGTTTTGAACACTGGCTCCAACTCCACCTGCTGATGGCCACCCACTCTCCGACACGACAACCTTAACATTCGACGCTCCCACTTTCTCAAGAGCCGCGTACAGAGAATCCAGCAATGCATCGAACAGGTTCTGGTACCCCACTTCGTTCTTGCCTTGTTTTGTGAACAAGGCATAGTCAAGACCGATGCTTTGCTGGTTGTTAACGTAGGCGAAGTAAGGGTAGATGTTTGCAAGAAGTGGGGCACCGTTTTTGGCTAAAAATTTTGCGATTGGGGTTATGTATGAGCTTGCACTGCTGCTGAAAACGCCATCTTTCGGAGGGTAAGAGTTGCCCAGTAGAGTGGTGTCTATGGCAGTGGAGACTTTGATTTGGCCCTGCAAATTGGCTGCAGAAATTGCGGTTTGAATGTTTTGGAGTGCTGGAAGAACTGAGCCTGCTAAAGCGTCACCAGGGTGAACCTCGTTGCCAACTGCGATGTACTTGAATTTGACGTTTCCTGCATAGGGTTTCACGTACTTTTTGACCCAATTGATGGCTCCTCCAACGTTGGTGACAGATTGAAGTTGGTCATTGGGAACACCAAGGATCACTTCTATGTTTGAGCCTCTGAGGGCTTGAAGGGCAGCTTCATCTGGATAGTATAAACGGATTTTGCCAATTCTGTTTGATTTGTAGAGATCCACCACTGCTTGCTTTGTTGGTAGATTGTTTCCATTTGCTCCGTAACACACACCCACCGATTGTGCCCCTGCATCATCACACGATGAAATTCAACCAAATTAAATGACATGTCCCGTGTTCCACACATATCAGAGACATGCATTCGATACTCATATAACACGTATCATGTAATACTTTTCTAAAAATTTATAAACTTATTACAAAGATAAAAAAAATATCCTATATATGATAAAAAAATATTAAAATTATATATGAATGGATCTATGTTTTCGTTTTCTATATTTTATATATGTCTTTTTGTGTCTGTATCGGTGTCATATCAGTATCGTATCCATGTCTGTGTTAATGTCCATATCTGGTTCATACAGATGTTATAAACTACGACTTGATTTGCAACTTTCAATCTAAATGTATATAACATGAGAAAATATTTATCTGGTGCAAGAAAAGAAAAATTTTAATGCTAATATGTTTTGTTAGAGACAGTGTTGCATATCTATATCTATTTATGATTGAGAATAAATAGAGAAGAAATATAAACCAGTAAGTAATACTCCAGTGGAAGATAATATTCCAAGAAGCAGCAGCAATAAGGCAGACATGGTTCTTGAGAAGAAACTATATATAAACTAAGCTCTTCAACACTAACTGATAGGTATAATATTTTGTTCCACAATCACTACCTATTTATATAGGCAAAGTGTTGAAGAGTCTGCAGAAGTTGGATTACTACATGTCAAGACTTTTTGTGCCCCCGTCAATCACTCCATAGAAAAACAAAAACCATAATTAATAATGAGCTATATCTTCACTTCGAATGCAATCCAAACAGTTCAACAATGCCGAGTCGTCGATGGCTTTGAACATTCTCAAGAAACATACGTGAATATCTCTGAGAATAGGTCCTTTATCATCCATCAAACAAATCAACCTCAAACGTCACTCGTTTTTGTTTCTTTTTCTGATCCTCAAGTTTCAAGAGCCACACTTTGCATTCATAACGGTGTACCACGTTGTCACATAGTTTTTGTGCAAACTTATATTGTTAGGGACCGTAGATATGATTTCAAGTATATTGAATAGTTATATATTTAAAATTGGAATATGAAATTGTTTATTGAATTAAAACAGTTTCACTGTTCGGTGGTAGTTCCGTGCGTATGTAAATCTGTAATCAGCTAAAATAGCACTACCTAGCCTCTGTTGTTATCATGTATTGACCCTTAATGTGTCAAAATTGCCGTCTCGCTACGACTTTTATACATACTGTTACATCATTTCTTTCTTTACTGTATCAATCACTCGTCTATTACACAGTAAGATTAGTTCCTAAGTAAAAATGTAAATAGTATATTTTCAAATGATTCCTTTCCCAACGCATCAAATATTATGGAAATCTTACATAACAATTCTTCTAAAACTTTTAGTGCATGGTATTTTAAGAAGATTCCTATGAATAGAGGTGTAGTTAGTATTATGAAGGTGCAGTTAGTAATAACAGAGGTGTAGGAAGAAAAAGACACAGATCAAATACCATTGACACTTCTACTAAGCCCAAGAAGAAGCCCAACAACTCTATTTGAAAGACCCGACACAATATTCCCATGATAGGGCCTAAAGATGATGGTGACAAATACAGTTAGTTACATTCGTCAAAAAACCTAGACACGTGGCATAATCTGACCCACCATGTCAAATCTAATAACTTTTGCAGTTGATCAAAAAGTAGAGCTTGGTACACTCACAACCAATACACCAATGTTCAATTACCAACTCACTTTATACTTATAAAATAGTGTTAAATTAAAATTTTAATACCTTAATTTAATATGTATTATATGAAAATTTAGAGTGAACAAAAATAATATTGAAATTTTAAAATTTTAGAGTAAATTATGATTGAGAAGTGAGTTGGCTAACATTTTATATTTTCTTAATTATTATATATTAAAAAGGGGTTTCGAAAAACCATAAAAAGTATATATTCAATGAGGATTCCATTTGATGGGTATGTATACATGTATGAATAGAATATATGTCAAAGAAGACGAATTCTAATGGGTACCCTTCTACACCACTCTTTTCCCCGTGCAACATGCATGATGCATACATGGTAAGATCATCAAGGTGTTTGTACATATACGCTAAACTAGATACATCCCATGCATATGTAATAAAAACATAAATAAAGTTAAATAATATTGTGATTTAAAATATTTAAATTTATATAATATTAAAAACTTAAAAAATATTGTAAGTAATAATTGTAAATGTTGTCCCTATTAATAAAAGCCGTCAGGATCTATTTAAAATTTTCTCTTACCCCATATAATACTGTTTTTTTTTTAAACAATGACAAATATGATATTGTTTGAATATATTCATTAAAAAGAACACACACCTATTCGATAGCTGTATTAAATATACACTAACAAAAACAATAAACATAATAGATATATTTGTCTAAAATATTTTTCAATAAAATAAATTACTTATTATTATTTGTAGTACATTTGGGTAAACTTATTTTAAAAGTCAGAAACAGAAAACAAAAGTAAGGTTTCCACTTTCTTTGAATTTTTTATCTTTCATGGTTTTAGTTTTCTATTTCAATTTTTGTCTCCTCCTTCAATTTTGATCTCCCATCTTAATTCATATATTTTTATTATTCCTTGCAACATAAAGCTATAATAAATTTTATAAGAAAGGAAAAATAATGAAATTACAAGTTAAAGTATCTTATTCAAGTAGTTTTAGATTTCAATGTTTGGGGTCACTCGAGATATTAATAGTGTGTGTATATAAATAAGATATTAATAGAGGGTTTATGGATGTTACACAAGTGTAAGGACGAAATCTTGTAAATGTTTAATAACACTTTCTTTTTGTTTCATCATAAAAAGTCCACAAAAAATATTGAGAAGGAACAAAGAAGACTTTATAGAATTGGAGCACACGTTTTCATAATTGTATTTTTAAAAAAGAAAGAAAAAAAATAAAAATAACTAATTATTAGTTGCAATTAATTTTGAATTTAGACCAGCATATTTTGTTGCTTTGCCTTCCAATGATTGCAGAAACCCGAAGAAGAAGAATCGTCGATTCAATCGCCAATCCGATGATTCCGACGCGTCTCCGGCGTCTTGCTCCGTCTCACTAGGGCGGCGCCACCGTCTATCTCCTTTGATTTGGATTTTCGAAAATCCAAAACCACGAACCAACCAATGGAACCGCCCAACGCCAGTAACGATAATAGGTTTTCGAATCCAAACGCGAACGCGACGAGCTCAACCTCCGGTTTCACGTTCAGTAGCACCTCTTCCGGTTCGGGCCTGTCCCGGCACAGATTCGTGAAGGTTCGGAAGCGGAACAACGCTCCCGCTTTCAATCCATTCCGCAACGGTGCTGCCGCCAATGCCGCATTTGCGAGCAAAGATTTTGCTTCAGGAATCGGCGATCGATTCCGGAATCTCAAAATCGGCGAAGGTTTCGACGCTACTCGCCACGGAGAGTTCGTGTTCGCAGCTAATGCTTCTTCGCGTGTTGAAGAAAACTCGGTCGCTGAACAGATGAACAAGTTGAAGATTGTAGCCGAAGGTGGAATAGGTTTTAACGAATCAGACCTAAGGAATGACATGAGGAAGAAATTGAACATTAAGAACGGAAGAGGTAATAATGCTGCTACTGAGACCTCAACTCATGAAGTTTTATCTCAATTGAAGAATCTGAACGTGAATGACTCTGTTGGTAGTAATGTTGTCAAGAGTAAAGTTGATGGTAAACCTAGTTTGGAGAATGTGACTGCGTTTGGAAAATGTGAAATGGAAGCTGATTTGTTTGGGAGATTGGAGAAGTTAAACCTAGTTAAGGAGAAGAATGAGGATAGTGTTGAACCGAATTTGCGCGATCCTTTTGCGGAGGCAATTGATCGGAGAGGTGGTGGTGGTGGTGGTGGTGCTCAAGTTATTTCTGAAGATAGTGGAGTGTCACAAAGTGCTGCGTCGGCTTCTTCCTCTATGTTCTTTCAGCCTGTTGGAGTGAGCATGAAAGAGGGATTTGTGTTTACTGGTAAGCAAGATAGTTCAGGCTCGTCTTTTGTTGAGTTTAAAACACCTGCACCAAAAGTTGGTAAAGAAGGAAAACTTAAACAAAAAAGTAGCAAAATGAGAATGAATAGAAGTAGAGAAAATCTGAAGCATTACAGCTCAACCCAGCGATGGCATGGAGAGGGTTTTGTTTTGATGGAAAGTGTTCCCCAAGACCAACCACAGGGTTCACCCATGGATGTGTCACCATATCAGGAAAAGCTGGCTGAGAACGAAAGGTCCAGGGAAAGTTCTTTGACATCCGAGGAGTTATGTAGTGTTGATAAGAACCCTGCAGTTGATGATTCAGTACCAACATCATCTGTTGATCCCATTGACGAAGATCTAATTGCCGCAACAGAGAGCTTGAATATGAATGAGGGTGATGTTTCCTGCAGAGACACAAACCGGGAAACTTCAGAGGATCAAATGCGTGCAAATAGTTGTGTTGAAGAGGCGAAGGATGAGTCAATTTCTGGGGTTGAAACTGAAAGCTTTAAGTCTGCCAATGATCAAGTGGACATAACTAGTGACGCGGCTGGTATATCAGGAGAAACCGAAGCCCATAGTGATAGAATGTTGCATGTCGATAGTGCTTTGAGTTCAAGAAAAGCAAGTGAGTCAGCCTTCACATTTGCTGCTGCGTCTTCAGCTGAAGCTCAATCAAGTAGTCCAAAACGACATCACAAAAAGAAAAATGCTGGTCACGATTCTTACAACTACGCACCAAGCATCAAGGTTCCTTATTCATCATCTTCCGTGGCATTTACTCCATTTTCTGGAACTTCATCTCTTTTCACATCAGGGCAAGGTTTAAAACCCAAAGTATCCTCTCTTCTGCCCAAAACAAGTGATTCTGATGAAAAGGAGGAGAAGGGGTTAAAGGAGACTTCTGCTTCTATTTCTGTTGCAAGCGTTGCTGCTCAGGAAGCCTGTGAAAAGTGGAGGCTTCGGTGAGTATATATATTTGATAGTTCCATTCCTAATTTGTCAGTCACCTGCTTGTTATGTTAGGCTTGGCTTTTTACAATTGCTTCTGATTTGTATGCTGAAATAGAGTACAATATACCAATGTTTACTGCAAACACACACAAATGGATTTTGTGATTTTGGCACAATACTTTACCAACATTGCAAGCATCATTCACAATACTGAATATGCTCTATATCAGAGGAAACCAAGCCTATAAAAAGGGGGATCTTTCTGCGGCTGAGAATTGTTACAAAGAAGGACTTAGCTGTGTATCTAAAGTAGAAGCATCTCGTAGCTGTCTCAGGGCTTTGCTGCTATGTTACAGCAACCTTGCTGCCACACACATGTCTCTTGGTAGGATGAGAGATGCGCTAGAAGATTGTAAGATGGCTGCTGAAATAGATCCAAATTTTCTCAAGGTGCAGCTTAGAGCTGCAAAGTAAGTTGACTGTTTCTTCAGGCTCCCTTTATACACAATGATTTAAGTTGTATGAATTTTCAGTTTCATGCAGGATGAGTGAAACCTTAGTATATATAATACTAGTGGGAAACTGGGTGTAATGATTCGTGATGTAAAAAGGAATGGATCAAAAGAGAGAACCCAATGAAAGTGTGTGAAAACATTTAGAGTCATTTGGTTTGATTTTTTTTTTTCTGCTTTCACTTTTAATTACAAATTGTCGTACTTTTTCACTTTGTTTCCTGTTTTTAAACAATAAAAAAAATGTTTTCTCGATTCCTATACAGATTATTGAAAATAGGAAACAAGTTAAATCATCGTGGTGGCATTTCTGTAGTTAAAACTGAAAATAGAAAATGTTTCTCAAAACCATATGGCCCTTAGTATTAGCATCTATTGCCTGATTGTTATTTAAAAATTTGGAAATACATTTTACTAGTAGCAGGAATGCATACCAGGAAATACATTTTAGTGTCTAACACCATGCATACTTGTGCCTTATGGCTGAAGTTTCATGTAACTTGATAGATGATTGCATATCTAAAGTCCTTTTGTTTTTCGTTCTTGTTTAAGTTGTTACCTTGCTCTGGGGGAAGTTGAAGGTGCATCACAGAATTTTAAAAGATGCTTACAATCGGGAACTGATGTTTGTGTTGATCGGAAAATTGCTGTCGAAGCCTCTGATGGCTTACAAAAGGCACAGGTTTGATTATAATATATTTTTGACAAATAACCTGAAATGCTTTTCCTTTTGGTTAGTGATTTTTAATTAGCTACAAGCTGACCTTGCAATGAGTTAAAATTAGAAGCCTGTTAGACTGAACTGGTTTTGCATAGAATTTATGGTTACCCTTCTGCAGTAAATCTTTCAAATTAAAGTACATTTAATCAATTTTCAGAGTGTGTGTGTGTATATGGTGAATACTACTATGGACCGCCTTTGAAGGTGATGTACGGTGAACCAGAATTATTTACCCTTAGATTAGTCTACTGCTCACACGTATCCTACATCTTTCACACAGTGAATCGTGTCATCCTACTTCTTCACCATCTACCTCCAATCCCAAGAATTCCTCTAACTGACATTAACCACCGCTGGAGGCAAGTTCTGGTGACAGCATTTCGGATTTTTTTTTCTTTCATTTCTACCACCACCTATGGAAAAATTTAAATAGAAGATTCAGAAAAATTCTGTTTCTTATGATATGAACAACTATCATTCATGAAATAAATTCACACATGGAAAATCCACATAAACAAGAATTACTTACAAAGAACATTACAAGAACAAAGAATAAAGAAAACTTATGGAAATAATGGCAAAAAATATGAAGGAAATAAGAAAGCACAGTGCAACAAAACAAAGCAATATTTGTTGATAAAAGAAAATAGTATACAAGTTAAGTATGAGCAAATTTGACATGAGTTTTGGCTTATAAAATGGGTAGAACAAAAGAGAGCTTTCTCTGCTCTCTCCAACACAAATGGAAGTTGTGACGTGAAAATGGTGTTTCAGAGTTGGGTAAGGTTTTACTCATTATGGAGGATCAAAAGGAGTGAATGTGGATTCAATTTTGAGGGCTAAGTCCATTAAAATTTCCTAGGAGAGAGTAGTGGAAGTCCTCATTTTAGTTGCACGTCTTCATTTTATAGGTCAAAACCCATGGTAAAATTTGCTCAGATTTATTATGGATATATAATTGTAATGGATTTTTTCTGTTTTGTTGCATGGCCCTTATTTTTGCCTTCACATTATGTTTAGGTATGTGTAGGGACTAATTTAAAAGATTCGTTCTTGTGGGGAACTAAAAGAAAAAAACGTTTTATGTATTGGGATCGAAATGTAAAATTGTGTAGAGCTTTATCACACATCATAAGCCCAGTCAGAAATTCATTAGCCATGTCAGATTTGATAACGATGTTATAATTTGTGAAAATGGCAGGATTTCGAGGATCTTGTTTACAAACTTTTTCATGTAGTGACCAAAAATGTATTTAAACCTTTGTTAATGAGTTTTGCATCTCCTTCTCCATTCACAATAACCAGATGCCGATATTTTTGAATTTATAAGTTTTTAAGTGTGTGTGATGTGAATGGCTGTCCCTCACTTTCTGAACTGATTAACGTTTTCAATGCATATGACAGAAAGTATCAGATGTCATCAATCATTCTGCTCAGCTTTTGCTTAGACGAACATCCTCTGATGTAGAGAGAGCACTGGAACATATTAATGAGGCGTTAATGATTAGTTCATACTCTGAAAAATTGCTCGAAATGAAAGCAGAGGCTCTGCTAATGGTTAGTGACTCTTTCTTATAATAAGATGAATTTTAGTAGGCTTAGATTATGATTTTATGACTATCTCCTTCAGCATGAATCTATTTGTGCAACAATTTCTACCAGTTATGTCTATGTTGGATAACTTTTGCTACACGTATCAGCTTTGTAGATATGACGAGGTGATTCACCTGTGTGACAAGACCCTTGATTCCGCAGAGAAGAATGCCTATCCATTGGATGCTGGTGGCGAAGTCACCGATCTGGATAATTCACAACTCTCAAAAGGTTTCTACTTCAGAATTTGGCGATGCTCAATGATGCTTAAAGCCTACTTTCACTTGGGAAAATTTGAAGAGGGTCTTTCTTTGCTGGAGCAACAACAGGAAAAGATGTCTTCCATAAACAAGTATGTATTATTAACCCCTGACTCATTGACCCTACTCTGCCCCTCCTCGAATGTAAAAAGAAAAGAAAAGAAAAGGGGAAAGTCAAAATTTGAATATTTGACAGCTACGATCCTTTTTATCATCACCTTAAATCCTCTCCCTGCAGGAGTGGAAGCAAGGTTTTGGATTCACTCATACCACTAGCTGCTATCATACGTGAGCTCTTGCATCATAAGGTTAGCTCATGTTGTCTGTTATTTATATTACTTATTGTCTGTTAAATACCTCGATTCCTGACATTTCGACTGTTTCAAAGTAATTCTACTTTTCTATTTTGTTTTGTGAGCTAATTGTTAAGCACACGGCCTCAGACAGATCCTTAGGCTCCCTCTGTGGGTATTTATGTTCGTATACTGTGGAATTTAGATTAACACCGCTAAGTACATCAACACCTTGTGCAAACCCATCTGAAGACCCATCATACACTAACATGACCCTAATTTCCTTTAAATTGATAGTTTGTCCTCTTCCTTTGTGTTTCTGTACTCTTCTGGAGTACAGCTATTCCATCATGAAGAAAACAATTGAAGTGCCACATTCATGTCGTATTCTAAGATGTTTTTGTTGGTTTAATTCATCTTTTTTTTCTGTCCTTTTCCTGTAACATGAAAATTGCTTTTGATTAGGATTGGTGTAAATCTATTCATATGTAGACTGCAGGGAATGCAGCATTTCAAGCTGGAAGGCATGCAGAGGCCGTTGAACACTATACATCTGCTTTGTCATGTAATGTGGAATCTCGTCCTTTTGCAGCTGTCTGTTACTGTAACCGTGCAGCTGCCTATAAAGCTTTAGGTCAAATAACTGATGCTATTGCAGATTGCAGTCTAGCTATAGCTCTTGATGGAAATTATTTGAAGGTTTCTCTCTCTTTTGAGATGTTATAATTGTATTTAGATCTATCAGAGAGTAGTAGTCTTAGCTTAGTCTGTTATGTTCTGTTATAGAGTAATAATGCATATTAATTTTTTTTTATTTTCAAATATATCTATTTTTAGATACCATTCAAGGAGTTGTTTATTTAGGATTTAAATTTATATGGTAAGTATGAGAAAAATGTTTTCATGTTCTTGCAGGCACTTTCTAGACGAGCAACTCTGTATGAGATGATCAGAGATTATGCCCAAGCAGCCAGTGATTTGAGGAGGCTTGACTGTCTTCTTAGTAAGGGGGTGGAGGACAATGCCAATCAGCTTGGAATATCTGATAAATCAATTAATTATTCTAATGATTTGAAACAAAATCGTGTTCGTCTTTCTGAAGTGGAAGAGGAAGCCAGAAAGGAGATCCCTCTCGATATGTACCTCATTTTGTAATAATCAAACTTCCTTATCTTATCATTGATAATATATTAATTAACCGCATTTTTCTAGTAGTCTAAATTGCCTTCCTTTTTGGCACCGTCACTTCCACTTTTGCATGTTTTTCTAGTCAAAGCTATGAGATAGTTCTATTTATGGGGACAAAATTGATAAGTTATGACACTATGCTGTGCGTTTTTATAATTGAAAATTCCATTTGGTAGGAAAAGCCCCACAAAAAAGTAATATTGGAAGTGATGAGCATATTGGTCTATTTGCTTTTTTATTAGTAGAGCAGGAAATTGATTGGCCTAGTTTAAATATTTCAAATTTTGTGCTGAATAAAGCTTCTCTTTATAATTGACATCATTCTGTGTCAAGTTGTTTTTCATCTATGACGGAAAACCTAATGCCAGCTAGAAACCTATTTGTTGCTAATGTAGGGAAATATTATCATTCGTTTAAGGATATCAGCTAACCGACATTATGATGGCAGGGGAGTTGAACCATCTGTTTCAATATCTGAAATCAAGAAGGCCTATCGGAAAGCTGCGCTTAGACACCACCCGGACAAGGTTGTTTGATTTTGCACTTTGTTTGGTGCTCATGCTAGTTAGTAATAAATCTGTTAACATTTTATCTTCTTGTGTAGGCTGGCCAGTCTTTGACCAAAAGTGACAATGGAGATGATCACATATGGAAGATAATTGCTGAAGAAGTACACAGAGATGCTGATAGGCTTTTCAAAATAATTGGGGAAGCATATGCTGTCCTGTCAGACCCTGCCAAGGTATTTTATATATCATCTAATTATGTTGCTGAGAGGCTTGCTCTATATATAGTGAGAAGGTTGGTTTTTTGCGGAATTGTGTCAGTTAATCCTCGTAGTCAATTCCATCTAGTGGTACTAGGATTTGTTTTTGATACTTGACATGACATATGAAATTTCCTTTTCCTAAACAAGTACAGCTACCAATGACCAGTAGCTTATACCTAGCATAAAGGAATTTGGCAAGTTTGTTTCCTTAGATAGAAACCAATTTTTTACCAGTGGTCTAAATATTACAGCAAAGGACCAATGGTGCAAATTTTGATGTGTTTCCTTTCTTGGTAACGTGATGCTGGATGAAAATAGAAAAAGGTAGTTTGATATCTTGTCATAATGTGAATGGTGTAATATACTAAAGCTGTGAAATTTTCAAATAATAAACGTGCATCAATAACAACGATAGTTAAGTAAACCTTACAAGCGTAGTAAAATAAAAGTTAAAAGAAAGCGACTGATTTGCTTCTCCATTTACTATAGAATCGTTACATGAAGCAGCACGACTTTAATGTGCTTGCAGTTTTGTTACTTATTGCAGCGTTTGTAAGTAATGCATTTCCCCCCTGTAATGTAGAAAAACTCCCATGATTACAAAATTTGTAAGCTTTAAGAGTATTATGCTACGTATTCATTTGGTCATTATTCCATTCATGCAGCGGGCTCGTTATGACGCAGAAGAAGAAATGAGGAATTCCCAAAAGAAACGCTATGGACCTATTAGTAGAAACAATGTAGATGCCCAGTATTACCCATTTGAACAAAGCAGCAGAAGACCGTGGAGAGAGACTTATAGATCTTATGTTTTTTCATCACCTCGAGGCACTGAACCTGGCCGATCAAGCAGGAAATAAGGTTTTCAGGAATGTTAATCCCATGAGGATTTGAGTTGTTGTTTGACTCTTTAAATGTGGCCTTTTAAGTTATTCGCTGCATTTGGCCTTCTGAATTTACGCATTATGCCGAGTTTTGTTGCATTGATCCAGCTGTTTCGGGGGTTAATCCTTCGAGTTAGGAGATGTGAGGTGCAATATTTACAAAATTCTGCAACTGATGACGTAGCAGTTAGAGCTTGGCTCATTTGCTGGTCGATGCTACTGGTCGCTTTGGAGGTAGAATTTTTCACTTGGCAAGAGAAAGACACGACGGTTACAACCTATGAGAGTTGTTTTATACAGCTGACCATGAACTTCGCAGTTTGGCTGCTAAAACCAGCGCGTGAAGCTTGAAAATTTTGCATTATGGTCGAGCGAGGTATTTTTTTAGACTTGTAAATTTTACCTACACAAGTTGATATTGAGATGTACAGACGAAATTAAATCATACCACTACAGGTATTGTAATTACCATACTCAGTTGGGTTTGTGTAGAAAAAGTTCATTAACAAGGTCGACTGAGCATTT
>Ga0099825_1000207_pt1 | contig 52348 bp, 27 predicted proteins | sample SiratroredBW_FD_76838 | JGI IMG/M metagenome (GOLD analysis project Ga0099825, IMG submission 76838) | Root nodule microbial communities of legume samples collected from California, USA - Siratro red BW | ecosystem: Host-associated > Plants > Roots > Nodule | place: USA: California | collected...
CCATATAAAAAAATTTTATAAAAATAAAAAAAAAAATAAAGTATACTTTTTTCTAAAATAGCTTCTCGTTCTATTAAATACACATAATAAATATATATTATAATAATATTATATATATATATATATATATATATATATATATATATATATATGTGATATAAGTGTGTGTATCTTTATTAAAACAAACTATAATCAATTATGAAGAATGCATTATGGATACCGTTTTTTAAAATGAATAAAAACTTTTGCCAGTTTTGAAAAAAAAATTACAAAATTTGCAATATTTTTTGAAAAAAAAAGTTTTTTTTAACATGCAGAAGACTATTCACCATAATTAGTTTTTTAAATTTAATTATTTTCATTAATTCATTATTAAATGATATTGATTGATAATTAGTATATGTATGATTTAATTACACATATTTTTTATTTTAGAATATTTTTCACTGAAAAAGTGCTATGAACTTCTTGCTACGATGTATTTCCAAATTGACTATTTTATCCATTTTTTATATGAATTTCTGAAGTTTTCATCTATTTTTTTATGTTTTGATAGTTTCTAATTTTAATATCCTTTATTATATTTTGCATTGAATTTGTAACCTAAAAAAATAAATGTTAAGTTCCTGTCATCTTATTTTTTTATTCAAATTCATTTATATATCATTTTGTCAATTATTTTTGTACTCTTAATTTGTTTTCAGTGACATTATGTCTTTGTTATGTTAAAAAAACATTTTAAAATATTATATATTGTTTTTTATGGTATAATATAGTATATGTGTACTAATTTTAAATACTGAAGTATTAAGTTAAAGTATTATTGTCTAACACAAAATTTATCAACTTGATCAACCATTTTGAGAGTATAATCATTAATAAACAAAACCTTAAAGTAATAAAATTTATAAGATTGAAGATTAAAGATAAAACATATAAAAAGTACAATTATAGTATAACCTCCCAGTAATCATGCATTATAGTGTGTTAATCTCTTAACTAACTCGATTTAATGAATTAAGATTAAACAAAATAGTTTTTCTAATAATTGATATGTTTATATCAATTTAAATATAGTGTAATTGTATTTTTTGTCTATTTAAATATTGTTAATTTAAATGATACAATATAATTTAAATTGTCAAATTTCTCTTACTTTAGTGAGGTAAATCGTGAAAGTTGTGCACAGTCATTTTGAAAAGTTTCTAACCTGATGCAGAGACTTCGAAGTAAATAGCATTTCATGAATATGATTGTATTAAACTTTGCAATGCTGTTTCCTTCTTAAACTAGCATTTTCATGACTATAATATGATATATTTCCAAATTATTATATTTTTCTTCTTACATGTATTTTTCTTTAAAACAAATCTTCTCACCTCTAAAAAAGGATTAAAAGTTTCTAAAGAAAATATGGGAGTCAAGGGGTTGTGTCTGGGTAACCTTTTCATTAGCAGTTCTTCATTAGAATCCATAGCAAAATGTTTTTATTTTTTTAACATATTAAAAAAAATCAAAGAAATACTCTAAGTTTTTAAAATTTCTTTATTAATTTTGAATTACTATAGTATAAATGCAAAATATTTACTAATTTTGTTAATAATTTACCTTTTGAAAAATCTAATTGACTATTATTAATGGGTGCTTTAATTATATTATTTTTCATCTACAAAATGTTAATGAGACATAGGGTATTTTTTCACCTATGATCATTTACATATAGTTGGTGTATTTTGGTATTTTAGTTATTGAAGGCAATAACTCATGCTGACAGAAAGCTTGGAGTGACATGTTTCAGCAATTAGATAGTCACTAACAACTCACTAATAAAATCAACATCAAGAGAATGAACCACTACAAGCAATCAATAACTAAAGGCAATTAACAATATAATTTATCTTAAAAGAATTATATACTTAGACATTTGAATAAGAAACATGTTGGGATATTTTAATTGTTAGTCAATTTCTTTTTATTATGTCTCACTTTCTTTTATTTAGATAATATATAATTTTCTGAATTATGTTTATACTTTTATTATTTTTTTACCATAACTTAATATATTCTATTTATTTCATTGGTACTGGAATATTAGGTTTTTATCTGGAATTTAATGTGTAATCTTAAAAGTTTATGGATCTTTTTATCATTACTTACAGATCTCCTTTATATGTAATTATTTAGAATTTTGGTTGTACCTACTTACCTATATAAATTGAGTTTGTACGTAATTATTTACATATATAATTCGTATATAATATACTTATTATTTACGAGATCCATCCATATTTAATTACATGCAAATATTACTTATGAATATCATATGAAATCACGGATTTCTATCATTTATAGATAGTTATTATATATTATCTATAGATAGTTATTATATATTGAGACTATAAATTTTCTGTCGTACACATAATTTTAATCTATCAAATATCAAGTATTAGCTATAAATTTCAACAATAGGTAATCATCACGTTTATTATACTATTTTAAAAATATCTTTTAATTATATATTACTAAAAAATACATATAGGCAAATAAAAAATAAATATGATGTTTTGTAGAAACTGTCTTTCTAAAAAAAAAGTCTTGATTTTTTTTTTAATTTTTTATATTAAGAACATGAACTATTTTTAATATAAGTGAAATTAAGTATTTTTCCTTTTTATATTATGGTTTAAATATAATATTATCGAGTCTCATCGTAATTAGGAGTGGTACTAGTTTATTTCAATCAAACAACCATAAATTGACTCCAACAATCATAAATCAACTCAAAAATGATGTTTAGAAGTTTTGGGATATTAAATTTAAACAAATTAAACGTAAATTTCGTTTTATCAAAACTAATTTTATGATATTAAACTAAATTTAAAATAAACTAATTAGAATTTTTGAATGCGTGATGTGATGGAAAGCTATCAAATTTCTAAATAGAGCAACGATCATATTAGTGTAACCATAAAAGCATCTGAAATGCTTAAAATGGTGTGGATTTGAATCTTCAAGGAGTTGTTATCGTTTTTTTTTTATATAAATTCAAAAAATAGAGGATAAATCGGTAAATTTAAAATTTGATGTTTATATCATAATGAGGGTTGTTGTCGGGGTCATTTTGGTAAACTAAAAAGGAAGATGTAAAATTTTACATTTTTATATTTATATTCTGCAATAACCAACAAACGACTAAAAAGATAAATTATTTTTATTTTCTTTACTTTTGTTGACAGGAGCAGTAAAAAAATGAATAAAAAAATAATAGAGAATGAGAAAAATTGAGCAACGTTACATTGTACAATTTTAACAGAGAAATACAAGATGACATAATTACAAAAATTTCAACTATCTAATTTAATTATCATTTAATAATAATTATCAATGATAGGCTATATCTATCATATGATCCTCGATGCACTATCATTAATTGATCCACGAATAATACAAATTTCAAACGTTTTTATTTTTATTAGATAGTGTATATTTTTAGAGATTAATGCTAAAATTCTCATAAATCGAAGACTTGGTTATTTTTTTAACTATATTATAGTGGTATAACATTTATTAAAGGAATTAATTAATTTGAATTTAAGAAATGAGCCAAATTTTAATACCAATACTCACATTCTACTAATCAACTATACTATTTTTTTTTTTTTTAATGTACATTTGAATGCTTTTAATTTTTTAGATATAATTATTTTCTCAAACTTCATAAATAAGTACTAGGAAAACGCACAAGTTAGAAGTTATTATCACATCCAAAAACAGATTCATAGAAAAAGTGGAAGAATAATTTACTCTTTTATAGTTGGTAATGACTCGTTTATATCAATAATTCACTAAATTACGTGAAATTAAACTCAAATGGTTTTAGACAAAGTTTTTAGTTCAAATATTGTAGGCAAAACATATGACCAAGAATAAAAAATTACTAAAAATAACCATTTAAATTTTTCTTTTGTTACAAAAGACCAATCAATAATATAATCCACAAATAATTTGCACCTATATATAACACCATTAAAATGATTTATTTATGTATTTTACGAGGTATTCCTATTCTTTTATTGTATATCTATGATACGTTGAAATATTATCCATTTCAGGTTTTAATAAATTAATAAGCGAAATAGTTATGTAGAAGTATAATCTGTAACCACCATTGTGGCTTCGGATTTTGTAATTAGGTAAAACCAATTCTATTAAAATCAATTTGACACTTAAATTTATCAAAACATGTTTCTAAATCAATATTAACATCAAAGTGTATATTTGTGAAATAACTAAACCAAATAAATAATATCATTTATAGATTTATATAAAAGTCAATTTATATTTATGATAATTATTATTTTAATAAAATTTATTCAATCTATTATATTATTGAATCACCTATACATGTTTATTTTCATTCTAAAACAATATCAGATTTTTTATATATAAATATAAAGAATTATCATCTTATAAATTAGTTTTGTAAGAATATTTAAATTAAAAAGTACTTCTTGGTAATTAAAATGATAAATTTTATTAAATAAATTAATTTAAACAATCGTTATGAGCATGTTAAAAGTAAAGTTAGATGACATTCTCTTTATATAAATTCTGTTTAATAAACAAGTCAAAAGGCAAATACTGTAATGATAAAATATATATAAAATAGTATATTTTTAAAATTGCAAACTTATTATCTTGTCTCTCTTGTACTTCACATAATAACCTGTAGTTGACCATGGCAACTCTATTATATATATATACTCATTCGGCAACTCTTGTGGACATAAAACATAAAATATTTTGCAAATACTCTCTTTTTTTTTTTCTTATATCTAAATAAATCCTTTTAGCTTAATATAACTCAGTATCATCCTGGAAGTATGTACTCAGTAGTTTGATATATGTATTGCTTGAAACTCCATTTTAAATAGTTCAAACCTAATATTGATATTATTTGTAAAAATTAAACCTGCAACTACATAATTAAGCATTGAATTAAGGTTAATCTATTTTTAATCTAACTCAGTTAAATTTAATTAGGTTAGATTTATTTATTTTTATTTAGCAACTTAATAGATGAAGTTTAGTCATAGAATTGAATAATTTAAAAAATAATAATGAAAAATACCTCAATATAAATATTCCTTATGTTTCTTATAACTATAAGTCAACAACAATTCTTACAGTCGATACATAAATAAGACTCATATAATAAAATATAAAATTATTTTTCATAGTATAATTATTGGATAAATAATATTTATATTATTTATTTATTATATAATCAAATTAAATTAGACTAGATGATATTATCATTTTTAAAAACCAATCAAATTCCAATTGAATGCAATAAACAAACCACAACGCTAGGAAATTTATATTCTTAAATTGAAGGATGGAGAGGTACTTACTGATGCAATATCCTTCCTCATGTGATTGAATATGCTTAACCATTCATCCATATCTTCCACAACACTGGTGGCAGCTTCAAGCCCCTGCAAAACCTGCTCAAGGCACACAATTTTCAGTAAATATAAGATTGTGAATATATAAGTACATTATAATTATAAGTAGATATATGTTATTGTTGATTTGACATCTAAATAGACGATTGACAAAACACTTTTAGCTACTAATGCAATCATCAAATGGATTGAGTTATATTTTGTAATAGGAGAAGATATTTTTGTACAATCAACCATCCACAGCTTATTATACGTATTGTATAATTAATATGAGAATATAATTAATACGAGAATATAAATAATATTTGTTTTTAAAAATCCATTTTACTCTAATGTTTTTTCAACCTTTAGGTAGATGTCAAGTGTGATAATATTTTATTTTAGCATATGCATTGGAACTCTTTGTTTGTACTTATGCTATGAAATGTTTTCAATTGGGTTAAAAATCAATGTTAAAACATTTTTTTTTCTATAAAAGTGGTTTGTTGCTTACTTATTACAATTTGTGTGAATGGAAACATGGAGCCATGAAAGATAGAAGTCAAATCTAGAGTTTTTTTATCTTGAAACCAGAAGCCTCTTTGAGTTATCAATGCATTTGAAAATTAAAATTCTGTTAGGCTAAAAATGGATTTGAGATTTGAAAATTTGTACTATTACAATATTACTTCTCAACTGAATGAATTAATATACTGAACATGAATTAAAAAGAGAAAACTTGATGTGTTGCAAAAACTTTTAGGGAAAAAAAAAAAAAAAAAAAAAAAAACCCTTCAAAGCTAATGTTTGAGAGAAAACTTTAAATAAATACTTATGCCTTCGATCTCATAATTCTTTTTTAATTTAGAATGATTTTTCTCTTTAAATTTAATGAATCAATACCTTCAAAATTAATAAGAATACATAATGACCAAAAACTAGACTTTTTAATATTAGTACTTTTACCATCTAATACACTTTGGAATGAATTAATAGTAGATCACTATGGCTCTTGAGTATTATTCTTTTTAAATTCATTTTATCATCCATTGTTTTTTTTTTTCATTTTGCTTCTTTGACTAATCTCAAAATTATAAAATCAGAATCTAGAAACAAAGCAAAAATTGTAGAAACAGTCTGCAAACAAAGCAAAATGTTCTCTTGCAATTACTTGTTGTATCTCGTACAAGCTGTTGCATTATTTTCTCCGCATCATCAGTTAATGTTTTTTTTTTTTTAAGTTACTATCAAGTTTAATAGCAATTTTTGCAATTGATACCATCCAACAAAGTGAGATTTTTAAAAAGGTGACTGCATAGTTTGTTTTTTTTAAGGTGTCGTGCTAATTATAGTTTCTAATTGTCTGTTGTGGAGTATATCAAGTTTGAACAAGTAATCTAAGTTCCACAGTCTACATGCACTTGAAAGTAATTATTTGAATTTTGTGAAAGTCTCAACTCATCCCTTTTGTTCATGTCTAGTTAAATAAATAATAAATCATATTAGAAAGGACAAGACACATGAAGTGGTATTAGCATGACTCCTACGCTTTATTTGGACATAAAAAATGGTAGAAACTCAAAATAACTAGCAAAGGAAGTACATAATTTTAATCATCAATTAGCAAATTAATGCAGAAATGAAGCATAAACAATCAAATAACATTTGTTACACTGGAAGAAGTACAAAATGATGAGGTCAAACAAAAATAATCCCGTTTTCCTTAATAGTATCAAGAACGATCCCTAGTCTACCTTCAATTCTTTCATCCTTTCTGGGTTCATAGGCCACTGCATATACATCAGCTTCCATTGATCGCTCCGCAATAAGCCTTCCAACTACTCTACACGCGTTATGATCAATCAAGGATGGAAGGGAGTTTCGAAGATCTTTGGCGTTTGTGGTAGCGACACAGATGACTTTGCTTGTTCCACGGTGTACCACTTTTGCATGAATAAATCTTTTTGAGAAGAAAACATTTAACAAGAATGGTCTCATGTACATATCTGTCCTCTGCTTCCATGATTTCCTGTTTGGCTTCTTCGCAGCTTCACCACGTGATCTTCGGGTGTAGGCAGCTCGAATGAAAGAATCCTACAAATGTTAAGGGAAAAATCTTTAGAGCATAAACTGTTTTTCTTCATGTCAAATGTCCATCATAATTCACAACCCCTAACACAAGTTCATAGCCACAACAATATTCTAAACTATCCTTGCTGTTTTGCTCTAATCTTAGAGAAATGGAGTCTTCTAGAGTAACTAACTCTCAATTACATGATTATGAATGGAGCCTGAAATGAGTATTTAGGAAAGGATGAGGCAAGAGAAACATGGGAACTGAGAATCTGTTATTTTTTCTGGAATATTTCTGTAATCATGGACTCTGCTATAGAAGAAAAATAATTCTATCACTACATCCTTTTTTCTTTTTATTCTTTATCTCTTATAAACCCTAAATCCTGAACTCAAATTGATTAAACTTTGATATTATTAAAAATACAAATAAATAAATAACAAAAAAGAGAAAATGGGAGAGTTGTTACCTGGGAGAGTGAGGGATTGGGAGGGTTTTTAGCGGAGCGAGATGCACTTAAAGGTAACAAGGGAAAGGAAGAAAGCCATGAAAATGAAAGCGAATTGGAAGTGGGATTGGGCGTGCGAGAGGGAGGCAGCGGAGAAGGGAGTGAGGCAGATACTGATAATACTGTTGCGGAGGAGCAACTCATCGGTTCCTCAAAATCAAATCGCCGACGAGAACAAGTGGTGGACACTGTTAGCCTTTTCTGATTCGGTGCAAAAATGCACACAGCAACCAATAATAGACCACGAGACGGAGACTGAGAACGAACCGGAGGCTGTGGTCGAAGTGATAGCCGGCGGAGTCCGTTGCCGGAGCAGAAAAATCGCCGGCGAGAATGAGGCTGCAGGGTGTGCGGGTGGAGATAAAGAGAGCGTCAATAGTTAGGGATTAGTCACGAGAGAAACTGAGTGATGAATGAAAAGCGTGTGCCATTTTTCTTTTTTCCTTTTTTATTTTTATTTTTTGCAGGTATCACTTTTATTTGAGAAAAAACCCCATTAATGACCTACAAATTTGCCATTGGTTAAACTATTAAAATTATATATGTAATAAAAACTTTGCAAAGCTGATTATTACCTTCTTAAAATTAATTTTGAACTATATCCTAACTAATATTTCAGCACGTGTATTTTACATAATATATATTTATATATATATATATATATATATATATATTATGATTGTAATTCTATTCTTATGCTGATATTTTATTATTGAAAAATTATTTTAAAATATTAAAATATCATAGAAATTTGAAAGAAATAATAAGCTCCCTGTTTGATTGGTACCAAAAAGATGGGAGTAGAGGAAACTTCTTTCTTTATTAATGGATATGATCCAAATTAGAATGCCAATGTTTCTTTTTCATCTAATTTTATTTAATAAGTAAAGTCTAACTACTTGTTATTTCTTTTTTTTCGAGGATTAAACTTGGAGTGTTATCGAATAGTATTTAAAATAAATTATTTTATTATTATACTAATATTGTACTGTTTAAATTTATTTTGAAACATTGGAATGAAACGTGTGAATAAGCATAACAAAATTATATAATTAATTATAATATTTTGTAAGTATATATAAATTATATATATATTAAAACAATCCGTAATCAAATGTAAAGACGATACAATCCATTGTGGAATATGACTTTTTATTTTACTAAGATGAATCAAATCTATTACATGTATAGATATAAACTTTCACCAATTTTGCAAAGCAATCTTTTTACAAATGTTCCAGTATTTAAAAAATATCGTTTATGAGCATGCAAAAAACTATTCACCATAATTAGTTTTTTAAATATAATAATTTCATTAATTCGTTATTATATTATATTGACTAATAATTAATCGTCTTTGGTTTTGATTGAGGAACTAAAAGCACACGCCTTCACTATTTTTAATGATGCATTCTTTTGTTTTTTTATAGTTTACATTAGATTTGTTATTTTAAAAAAGTATAAAGTTTCGAATAGTTTATTTTTTTAATATTGATATCTTAAAAAAAATAGTTATAGAATAAAAAAACTTAAAATTTAGTTTTAGAAATAAATAAAATAATATGTGAATATTTTTTTATAATAACAACTATCAACTATCTCTAAAGATAATATTCTATTTATTTTTATAAAAACTATCAACTCTCTCTTATTTTATTTTTTCTTTATTTTTATTTTTTAATTTTGTCTTCTTTTCTTATCAAACTGACAATCAGATGTCACCCCTAGATTGTTAGCATTGAATAAAACAAAAGTGTCAGATCAAATTATTAAATAGAGTTAGGTTGAAACTCCTTTGAGTATTTATATTATATAAAGATAAAAGAAATTAGTTTTATGTTTTTTTTAATGTTTGTCTACTTTGAAATATAAATTTATCTAATATTATGATATTTGGTAAGGGGACCTAATTTTATTATTTTTAATAGAATTTGTAATTATTTGTTTTATTAAATATGAATTGGATGAATTTGAATTTAATGAAATTTTATAGATGACATCTATATTTATGAATGATATGGAATGCTGATAGATAAAATTTATTTTATTTTGTAATTATAACAATATATTTTTATTAAATATTTTTTGAAAAAATTATTTTTGAAAAACTACAATGAATGTATAGATATTTATATTCATGCATAGTATAAAACTTTTGTACGATATAGTTACTATTATATAAAAAATATGGGATATTGCATTTGGTATCAGAGCAGTTCATTCTCCTTATGATGATCTGAGGATAGTAAATTTAGTGTGTTTATTTTGCGTAAATTCAATGATGATGAATTTAGTAAAAAATAAAAAAATATTGATGAAGTGCAAAGGGTGTCCACTCATGACTCAATCAATGTTTATTTCTATCTTAAGGTTTTATGTGTATAGTATCTTTGAAAATTGTGTTTTGATTGATTAATTAGATTTGATATGAAATTGAATGTTAGACATAAATTAGACATTGTAAAGTATTTTTTTATAGTAAGTATTTTCATTGTATTAATACTCACAATTCTTAAATGAATTTCATATGCTTACTTTTGAAGGTTAATAGATCCTATATATAGAATTGTTATTGTTGTTAGCTCTATTATATGATTTGTTATGGAAAATGCCAAGGTTTAGTGGTTCAATTTAGGAGATGAAGGAAATCATTAGAGAAATTTATATTTATTTTTTTACTCAATTTTTAGGATGAAATTTTTTATTATAGTAATACCTATAAAATAGTTACAGAATAAAAATCAACCTAAAATTTAGTTTTAGAGATAATTAAAATAACACATAACACAATATTTTTTAAAACATATTTGTTTCTTTTTTTTATAATAACAACCAACAACTGTTTTTAAGAGGATATTTTGTTTTATTTTATAAAAACTTGAATAAATATTGTAATTATTTGATTTATCAAATATGAACTTGATGTATTTTAATTGAATTAAATAAATATTTATGAATGATATGATGTAAATGTTTGTGCATGATACAAAATACTAATAACAAAATTTTATTTTATTTTATTTTGTAATTATAACAAGATATTTCTCTTAATTCCTTTTTGAAAAAAGTTTATTTTTTAAAATATGTATAGATATTTATAGTTAGACATATTATAGAATTTTTGTATGATATACTTACTGTTATATGAAAAATATGATTTAATTATATTTTCATTTTAGTATTTTTTTTTATGAAAAAAGGTATTATAAACTTTTTAGAGTTTTTTAATAACGAATATACCTATTATTTTATTCGTTTTACCTTTTTTTTCTTAAATTTCTAAAAGTTTTTATTTTATTCATTTCGATACTCTCTGATTTTATTTTCTATTCGTTATGTTTTGCATTTGATTTGTAACTTAAAAAAAAGAAGTTTCATGTAATTTTGAAAATTTTACCTAAGCATTATGTATTATTTTGTTACTTCTTCTCTTTTACTCATTTATTTATTTGTGAGTTGTTTTCAGTGACATCATATATTTCTTCGCTACGTTAAAAGCTTGTAAAAGTTTATACACTTTTTTTTATTTTTTTTTATTGAAGATAATCAAGTATAAAGTTTAATGTACGGGTAAGATTATCTATTTTTTCCACTTATTAATTTCTTTCAATCAAAATTTAATTTTATCCGCTTCTTTTATCTTATTTTGGAATAATAATCAATAAAAGTAAGGTCCTAAATTATACAACCGTACACTTCCAAATGAAATAAAATTTTAAGTTTACCTTTTTAAAATTTTGTATTTAAGATGGTAAAATTTTGAATTTATCCTTTTATATCTTCAAATGTATTATATACAATTCAAAACACACACTTTCTATCCATAATACATTTTTATTTTATTTTATATGTAATAAAAAAATAAAAAAATTCATTCTGAAAATATATTATATTCTCTAAATATATTATCTTAATAGAAAATATATTCTAAATTAAGAAATACATATTGAAATGTGTAATTTAAAATATAATAAAATATTTAAGATTATACATAGAAAAGTATTTCCAGTTTCATAAAAACATACTATTAACATTTCAAATTATGTAATCTGAACTATATTAACATTTTGAATCTAAAATGTATTAATATTTTAGAAAGTATTTTTTAAATTAAAAAATATATATAGGAATGCATAATTTAAAATATCCTTTTAAATAATATTACCGTTATTTTATTCCCATTACGATGCAAGTTTAAAAATATAGGAGTAAATAATAACAACCATAAAATATTGTGATTTGTAAAACAAACAAGAGGTTTTATGAATAAAAAAGGCACCATGTTGCTAAACTATAAGACATGAGAATATTACTTGTTTTTGACATGAAGTCGAGTTCCATACGAAACTAATTATGTGACTAATTGAGACGAGTTACTTGTAATTTGACGATAAAATTATCTGCAACATCTACAATATACGAAATTCAAACAAATATCTTCCACGTTTGTTAATCTAAAAGTTGGAAATGCCAATGTTATTATTCAATGATTATCTCCTTTAAAAACGCAATTTAATATCTTAAGTGTTGTTTGCTTGGAATATATGCCCTCATTAATAATGGAAAAGTATTTTGTTCGTAATTAACCAAAAGGTGTTTAAAACATTAATGTATACTTGTTAGTATAATTAATTATATTTTAATTATAATTAACAGAGGGAGAATTGTTAGGAAGAGGGGTTGGAAGGAAAAGTTAAGAAAGAAGATTAGGAAAGCGGTGTAAGGTGTTGTCACATTGAATTCAATTCACCTGACCTTCAATGTTTCCACTCTCGGTTTCGATCTTTCTTTTCATTTGGTGATTATTACTATTTCTTCTTCTTCTTCTTCTTTTTTACGATCATAATTATAATACTAATTTTAAAAATTACAGAGAGAGAGAGGGGAGGCAGAGTGGAAGCAAAGGCTTCTTTGCTTGGTGGCGGTGGAAACGACGGTGGCGATGGCGGAAGCGGAAGAGCTTCGGCCGGACTTGCTAAAAAACACGCCTTCTAACATTGCGAGATTGGAGGACGTGATCGAACACTCCAAAGCAAGGCAGAAGTATCTGGCGCAGACGTGTAGCCCCTCTGATGGCGGTGATGTTCGGTGGTACTTTTGTAAGATCCCTCTGGCTCCCAACGGTATCTATCTAATTCAATCTCTAGGGTTTTAGGATTTCAATTAAGGACTCACGTTACATTTACTGTAATAGTAACTACCTCTTTATCCATCTGGATTCTGGTGACACACATTCGTAATTGTTATTACTGCATTCATAAATTATTTTTTTCGAACAGAGTTGGCAGCCTCAGTTCCCCGAACAGAGATTGTAGGCAAGAGTGACTATTTTCGTTTTGGCATGAGAGATTCTCTGGCCATTGAAGCATGTTTCTTGCAGGTCATTCTATGAAATGTATACTTGAATGTTTCGTTGTATTTCTCTTTTATTTCGATCATCACCCTGGTGACCTTTAGATAGTGAGATTCTGTCTTGTATATGGATTGGTAGAGAGAGGAAGAACTGCTTTCTGGTTGGTGGAGGGAGTATGCGGAATGCAGTGAAGGCCCAAGAGAGCGGCAAAGTTCCGGTACGAAGTCAGAGACTGAATCGTTTTTCGGACGTAGTGAATCATCTCAACTCTATGAAACAGAGGAGGAGAGGGTTGGTGTCCCTGTAAAGGGAGGACTGTACGAGGTAGACTTGGTTGCCAGACATTGTTTCCCTGTTTATTGGAATGGAGAAAACAGACGTGTCCTGAGAGGCCATTGGTTTGCACGTAAAGGGGGCCTGGATTGGCTACCACTTCGTGAAGATGTTGCTGAACAGCTAGAGATAGCTTATCGTAGTCAGGTCTGTATGATTGTTCAAATTATTTATTGAATGCATGATCAACTTTTACAATTTTACAAATGATTTAGCTGTAAATGGTGTTCTGGCACACGATTAAGAAAATATAGGTTCAGCACAACTATTGCACTTCAATTGCTAGGTAAATGCCTGGGTTTTTCTAACGCTCTATTTCTTTGTCTCTTAATTTTTATTTCTTTATACATTGTTAGAAGAAAATTTATGAGATGAGAATCAGAAGCTATGTTGTAAACCTAAAAGAGGTGAAAGCAAAATAGGAAAAATAAGAAAGTACAGTCAAATAAAGCATTTGATTTTAGTAGAGCTAATCTGGTTGCCTATCAACCAAAAGTCACTTTTCTAAAGTAGCTGAAACTGGAGCACTGCAAAATATCAACCCCCGTCCCCCACCCCCCTAAAAACAGGCAACTACTTTCTTTGAAAATTTTAGAATCCTTCTCCAATGATAAACATCAAATAGCCGTAACTATTGCACTGTCTAAGGGCATTACAATCCTTAGATCTTTCTGAAACATTTCTTGTAAAACTGATACGAAGTAGCAATGCATCTAAGTAGGTGATGTTATTTAGCTAATTTTTCTCTGCTTCTCGTGTGTAATTTAGCCTTTTAAAATACTTTTTCTTGCTGGGTTTTGATTACAACAGTTGATTTTCAATTTGTGTTCGTCTTTGCTTCAAAAAGTTAAAGATTTACTTTTATTGATTTATATAGGTTTGGCATCGAAGAACATTTCAACCATCAGGACTTTTTGCTGCTCGAGTTGATTTGCAGGGCTCCACTCAGGTACGCAGATTCTTTCAAAAAAGAACGATACAATTTATTTGGGTTAAATATATCTTTAGTCCTTGTAAATAGGGCAATGTTTGCCTTTAGTCCCTAGAAAAACAGTTTCCTTTTGATCTCCCAGTTATAGAACTGTCTATGGTCGCTATTTTTTTAAACGGGGGACTACAAAGAGACATTTTTTTTTGTGAAGAACTAGAACCGCATGTAACACATTTCAAAACACAGGATATTTTAAAGGTTAACATTTTAAATATTTATAGGGCCTACAACATATTCAACCCATTTATTTACTGTTGTGGATTGAATTTTATTACTGATATCTTGTGCATTATTGTATATCGGTGTCGAACATGCAGGGCCTGCATGCCCTTTTCACAGGAGAAGACAATACCTGGGAGGCCTGGCTAAATATTGATGCTTCTGGCTTTTCTAGTTTTGTTAGTTTTGCTGGACATGGAATCAAGCTTAGGCGTGGTTACTCTCCATCAAATTCTCCAAAACCGACCCAGGTTTTCTGTTTTTATTCCCCTCCTTTATTGCTATAATAACATATAAGAGTATTGCTCATTCTTTACTTAGGAGAACGAGAGTGATATCCCAATTTTGCTTTATAATTTGATCTTCTACTATTTCTGTGATTCTAAAGGTGAGTTTGTGCTGACATACACATTGTCATGTCTAGCATGCCCAAATCAAATATTATTTAACACATATTTTATATTAGAAAACCAGCAAGTTTCTCACATTCAATGTCAGTGATTATGGAAATGGACAAATTTTACTATGTTTCTTATAATTACACACACACACATATATTTAACTTGTTTTGGTAACCCGTATCTTATTTTGTATGTGTTTGATTTCATTTGTGGATAGTCATTAGCTAGTTTCGAACAAACTGTATGTGGATTTTTTTTGAAAGGACATAAATACTAATTTTTCTATTGGTATTAACTTGGAACTTTTAACAGGATGAACTTAGACAGCAGAAGGAGGAGGCTATGGATGATTATTGCTCTCAGGTGTGTAGCATAAATCAGGATTGCTATCATTATTATACTTATGTCTCTCACCTGTCTCGGTATAGTCCTTACATTTCTGCTGACAGCAGAGGGGGGACTCTGTTTTATCATTTTAAAAAAACTGAATTTATCATATGGTATAGCTCCCCAGTCCTGCCTTGGTTTATTTGTTGTCAATTACATGAAAGGAATTGTTTGTAGGTCCCTGTTCGACACTTGGTATTTATGGTTCATGGTATTGGTCAAAGGTTGGAAAAATCCAATTTGGTTGATGATGTGGGCAATTTCCGGCATATTACAGCAGGTCTTGCGGAGCAGCACCTTACTGCTCATCAGCGTGGCACCCAAAGGGTCCTTTTTATCCCATGCCAGGTATTCAATAAGTTATTATCTGTGTGTTCCAAGCCTTTTGTCCTCCATTATGTTTTACCTGTGTTTTGAGGTTGTTTGTAAGGTTTCCCCTCTCCATAAAACTTAGCCCTATCTCGCCTTGATTTTCCTTTTTTGTACACTGGACATTATTTTGTGGTTAGGGTTAAAATTGAAGATGAGTATGTGCTAATATGTAGTTATTATATTGATATATGTACTATGGATCTGAAGACCTGATTCCTGAACTGTCACTGGTGCTGCACAGTAAGAAACTTGCATTAAATCTATAGATCTCCTTGAAATCTCTCTCGTAGTTTTTGATTGTCAATTTCACGTGCTTCCCTTTCTTAACCAATTTTGAGCATTTGTGGTATTTTACATTTTAGTTTCCTTGAGTCATGTTTTCTGATTAGATTAAAAATAATTATGTTAAATTAGTCAGCATTTTAAGGAATGATGAAATTATGTTTGGTAGAATTGGAATGTAGTCTGGACTAGACAATTTTACAAATTGTGCTTCTCTTTTGTTTGTTTTGTCTTTTGTGCCACTTAATTTCTCTGTCATTTAGCTAGTTGCACAAGGTATGATGACGTTGGAAAGAGCAATCTTGTTGAATCAACCAAAATTAAACACCAAAGAAATGCCAAAACATAAACCAATCACATACATGTTTAGGGCCACAGAGAAATCCTTGAGATCATTTCGTTCCAAGTTAATGCTTGAATGACTACATAAAGAGAACACTACAATTTTCACACAGAAACCTGATACCCTTATTTATTATGTTTGCTGATGTTAGTCATGATCTTTCTTTTATTAAATTATAACTAATTGACTATTTCATGTTATCTAGTGGAGAAAAGGTTTGAAGCTGAGTGGTGAAACTGCTGTTGAAAAAATAACGTTGGATGGAGTACGAGGATTGCGTGTTACTTTGAGTGCAACTGTTCATGATGTGTTATACTACATGAGCCCAATTTACTGTCAAGACATAATTGACTCTGTATGTCTTCTGATCTTTCTTTGAGTGTATGATTACTGATGTGAATCTATATTTAATTACACACAAAATGGTAGCTCAAGGGAGAGTATTGCTTAATTCTTGTAAAAAGTACTTTAGTTATATCATTATCCAATATGGGATATTAACCCTCTTTTTTGTACCTTTAAACCAAGCAAAGCATTAATGATCTTGAGAGCAATGGCGTTGGAGTGCTTAAGCTTATTCATCAAACGTTACTATTTTGGTTTAAATTGATTGTAATAGTTCGATACCTTGGTCAATCACTATTGTTTTTAGTTGTTTGGCTAAGTAAATTATTATTTTTGTGTTTTCAATCCTTCTGGCTTTTAAGAAATAATTATTATATTGGTACTTTTCTTGGCTGTGATAAAGCTGAGAAAATGATTACTTAACTTTGTTTCTTAAACTGTGTATTTGGCTCTCAATGCATGTCTATTCCAATGTAAATGATGAAACTGGCTTTTATTGAATCTATAAAAGAAAGGTAAAATAAACTGTAGCTTCCCTGGCATGTGATGCCTGAGAACTCTAGGAGTTGAACTTCAATAATCTTCTTGACCTTTACTCTCTTTTCTTCTCATTTTCTAACATTTTCAGTTGTATTGTTGATGGAACATGCCTTGGAAATTCATTCAAACAACAGTTGGTTGTTTCTTCATTCTTCCAATCTTGCCTTAGTTTCCTCCAGAATCCATAAATCCCGAATTCTACTTTTTAAGAGCTTAAGGAAGTTTTATATCTAGAAACTCCCTTGCACGTGCAATCTTGTTTCCAAAAATAATTTGCTATTTCAAAGCTATGCTGCAAAGATAAATGAAACCTTTACATTTTAGGATTATGTGTAACTGCACTGCAGGTATCATTTTTAAAAAATAGATGCACTATCACATTTTTTATTTCTTTTTTCTCAGCAGTTGAATATACGTTGCTTTAGAAAGTTGGATTTTATACCATTGTAATAAGAATTTTAAAAAGCACATATTTTGACTTGTGAATTTACACTTGTCTAGGTATCCAACCAACTGAATCGATTATATCTGAAGTTTCTAAAACGGAATCCTGGATACGATGGAAAGGTACGCCAGTGAGTAGATTTCCTTCGTTTTCCCCTCTACAGTTTCAATGTCTATAGTGGTTCATTTCATGTGGACTTGTGTAGGTTTCATTATATGGTCATTCTCTGGGAAGTGTCCTCTCATATGATATCCTTTGCCATCAAGATAATCTATCATCCCCATTTCCAATGGAATGGATGTACAAGGAACATGATCAAAATAAAAAATCACTCCCTGATAAGGAATATAATTATGAGCAGAACTCACCAATCAATCAGGATGACACATTTAGTATGGTGAGTCCCTCTGAAGAAAAGAAGAGTACACAGCATACTAGTCCAGAAATGGAGGCAGAATATTGTGAGGATTCCTCAGTTTTAGGCCCTGAGTTATCAAGTGTACATGAATTTTCTGCAGAACCTAGCTCTCCGGAACCAAGTAACAAGGGAGATGTTTCTGAGTTCCTTTCTGATTCCAGTGACGCACATTATGAGAAAATGGGTGCATTGGATAAGCCTGAGATCATGAATGTTGGGTTGCCAGTAGATAAGGAAGAATGTAAAGTTATAACAAATAAGGATGAAGTAATAAACAAGCTCAGAGAGGAGGTTAGTTTCCAGTTCTACTTTTCCATTTTTAAAAAAAAATTGTTTTAGATGGTCCTTTATAGCCTGCTTTCTCCTTTGAAGAGAGGGAGAAGGATTGAGAGGATGTAAATATGAAAAAGCCTTACTGTTAAAACCGTCACTGTTTTTAAGATGAAGCAAGAATGTTCATGTGCAGTGCAACATGTTTCAAATGAAATTATCTTTAAGTTGTTAGGTTCATGTCCAGTAATGATTTATTTGTAACTTGCAATGACATTTAAGGCTATGATTATTGTGCTAAAATTTAAATTTAATGATGAAGAATGTGAGAGACAAGAATTAAAATTTCAGTGACATGATCATGTACGGCTTATACCATGTCAACCACCAGTTTTCAGATTAGGAGCAGGCTAACATTTTACAGTCCTCTAATTGTAGGGAACCATATATTGATTAAGTGTAAAAGTCTGTGTATGATAAAGATTTATGCACATTTTCTCCAATTTTTTTGGTCTGTTTTGGTGCTGTAAATCCTTCTTCTCACCAATAGTGTGGGAATCTGTCCCAATTTAATTTGTTCTCTAATAAAGCCTTTCGTTTTAGTCAATGTGAATGGTATCTTGTTACACTTAAGTTTATAGCGAAAGTGTTTAGCAAACCAAGCTCATGATGCTAATTACTAGAATGGCTCCTTGTCTATATCTTGCTCATAAGTTGTGACTATCGAAGTTTATTTGTTTAGATTGAATCATTGAAAGCTGAACTGGAATCACGTCATAGCAATAATCATACCGGGGAAGAATTACATTCTGGTAATTACTGGTTTTCTTTTTTTGAGATGTTTTCTATGTTCATCTTGATTTTTAATTTATGACACAGCAAATAAGGATGCTTACATGCATTTTGCATTATGGCAGTACAGAAGTTACCTAAAAGGTCACCTCCCATACAAGATGCACCAAAGAGTTATACTCCATATATAAAGTACACCAAGCTTCAGTTCAAGGTATGGAAACAGATACGAACTTTGATTCTGTCATCTATTGCTAACAAATGTTTTCATTGAGATTTGCATTTAACAGATTCAACATTGACAGAAGACAGGCCACTGTTAATTACTACAGTAAATATTTAGTACTTGAGGTTAACATCAAAGTGATTCCATGATACAGCTTGTTTTTAGGCCTTCTAATAAGCTACTCTCTTTAGTTTCTGTCGAAAGTAGTAAAATAGTTTTTTTGAGGCTTTTTCTTTTTGTCTCCTAAAATACTTCTATAATCGTTATAATGTTTTTAGATATATATTTTTTTCTTAAAAAAGTATTTTCCTTAAAACAGGAACAAAAAAGAGCCCTATTTATCCTACTGTCCGTTTGTTTAACTGCATTTGTGCAGGTGGATACATTCTTTGCTGTTGGATCTCCTCTTGGTGTATTTCTTGCACTTCGTAATATCCGCATAGGCATTGGTATGCAAGTCTTTTATATGGTATTTTACATTTTATTTCAGATCTTGATCAATCTTTTGAAGAAGCTCCTTCTAGAATATTGGTCGTTGTATCTTTAAGGTGAATTATATATGATGAAATCTGTACTTAAAATCAGTAGAATTTAAGATTGACTTGAGCGAATCATGGAAAGAGAGGCAAATAGTTGGAAGAGAAAAATGGTTGTTGAAACAGGGTGGACTTTTAGATTTTTAGAGAGCTTGCCAACAGATTATAGAGGATGGTGCCGCTTGGATAGTTCATTATGGTTTTAGGCATATAGGGTGGAAAAGAAAGTAAAAGAGACTCCATACTGTAAAGTTAATGTTGTCTTGATATGATAGTAAGATCATGAAAGAGAGATGAGGGGGAGGATAACCAAAGAGATTCTATTAATCAGCTCTGCCAAGGGGAAGCTCCTTCTTCTAGAACTGTGAAAACAGGTTAATGCCGTCTCAAATAATGAGTCCCCCTCTCCTATTTGATAGAAAATTATATTTATAAGTCCCTCTCCTCTCAACTTCCAAATTTTCAAATAGACCTCTCTAACTACTCTAACCACCTTTACTAACAGGGTTTTCCAGGTACCAGTCACCCCTTACACCTTGTTGGTTCATTTGCCTCCTTGAATAATAGACCTTTAATATTGAGATCTCTTGGTGAGGTTCATAACATATGATGTTTTCCAATGTGATACAAAACATAAATCATTGGCCCTTATTTATGCTAATCCTAGATCATAATTCTAACTGAATATAGGGATAAGGAAATATGGAAACTAATCTTGAGAGGTTACCCAAGATATATTCGAAATTATTGTAAAATACAGTTACTATACTGTTGAATTTTTGTCATGTATTATTCTAACACTGATCAGCTTTCGCTGTGTACTCTTTTGTACTAACAATCTCCATTCAATTTTGTTTGGCTTTATTAGATTAATGTTAAAACTTTATATGCTTTTATCAGGAAAAAAGTTACGATTACAAGTGTCAGTCACTTGTAACATCCAATTTTTAATCATATGCATATAGATCGATAACTATGTTTCTTTCTTGTTTGTTTCAGGTAAAGGACAAGCATATTGGGAGCAGGAAAATATAAGAGAAGAGATGCCAGCTTGTCGGCAGATGTTCAACATTTTTCACCCCTATGATCCAGTAGCCTACAGGTTTGCTAAAATTTCAGTCCCAATGAAGTATCCCTAGTGATTATATTATGATTTAATTTCTTACCATCTGTTTATTTGTACAATATTATTCTAATGTATAGATTATGATAAGTAGATATTCATACAACAATTTTTTAGTAGTACACAACACTACTTTTTCTTCTGTATCTATATCTCTGACATCATTAATTACATATGATGCTTTTCTCTCCTTTCTCTTTTTCACGTTGTTGTGTACATAACATTTCTCTTATGATAAGAGAATTATCAAGGTTGAGCATAAACATATATCATTTAATGATACACCAAAACTGTTGGAAATTGGAAATTAGAAGCTTCTTCCTTCTTGCTACTAAAACGGTGAAGAATAAATGGGCAATATTTAGATTATATTTAATTTTCTTTTTGGCTTAAATATACCTATAGTATGTTTTAGTCCTTATAAATTTTTCTTATAGTTTGGGTCCCAATAAAATTTATTTTACAATTTTAATTCTTAACTGTATTTTTTTTAGTTCTTACGAAATTGTAAACTATTGATATTGATTGCTCTTATAGTATAAGATATTCATTTTAGTCCTTATTATTTAAGAAACATCAGGCGTGTTCTGCAATAGATGGTTGCCACATCAAAATTATCAGTTACGGGTGGTGATATTTTGACACTACTATTCATCTTTGACACCATTTAACACTAATATATATTATTATTTTATTCATATATAATATTTTATTAATAAAATGCAGTGTCAAATAGTAGTATAAGTGAATAGTAGTGTCAAACTAGCATTTTTCAAATAGTAATTATTAGAATAAATAGAAGTTTTAGGTTAAGTTATTGTTTGCATAATATGTTACGTACCAATAATATACGGTGTTTGCTGGCTTTCTTTTCCTTTCGATAACATTAGCACGCAGAATGGTAGATACTGCTACAAACATTAATTTGTAAATCATTTCTATTTTAATATTGTCTTCAGCCTAAACAATGTATGATATGCTATTTTTGAAATTCACCACAGGATAGAGCCACTTGTCTGTAAAGAATACATCAGCCAACGACCAGTTTTGATTCCATATCACAGAGGAGGGAAAAGATTGCACATTGGATTTCAGGTGGGGCAAAAAAGATGATAGAATTATGTGACTGCTTTGGACCATAATATCCATCTCAAATAATGCTCTTAAATCTTGATGTAGGAATTTACTGAAGACTTAGCAGTTCGAACTCATGCAATAAAGAATTATATGAAATCTGCAAGGGTGAGTGAGAGCTCCTCTTTTTTGTACAAAAGAATAACTAAGTGTAAGAGATGACAAAAGGTTTAAAGGTTAAGTGAAAAAATATGTTTCAATTATAATTACACCTTGACTTCTTATTTTTCTCTCGTGCTACAATTAATCCAATTTTCTCTGTAATAAAATGTCTTTTAGAATATTGTATCATTACACTTTGGCTTTTGATATTTCATTTGACTTGCTCAAGAAATATATACAGATGGTGGTTGTTGTAGTTGTCATTGATAAAAAATGAAAGGATTTTAACACGAGAAGTACATAAAACGTAGCAATAGTTATCCCTCTTAAGCAGCAGTGAAGGAAATGAAGGGTGAAACAGACAGAAACGTCAAGCCTAAGAAGTGGATGATCATTAGTTGTTTATTTTTATTGCTTTATTAGTTGCTTGCTTTTGAGTGGTGTTCAGGACTCTGGTGTTTCCATTATCTGGTTAGCAATTCTTGTTGGAAATAGAAATGTACAAATAAACTAATCTTAGTTAAAGTTTTGTTACCAGCCCTAATTATTATGGATTGAAAACACACAGTGTATTATTTTTCTGACATTCAAAATTAAAACAAAAGATACACAGTTTAAAATAAGACTATCAGATTGAACAGAGAAAGCACAATCTCTTGCATTTTATTTTCTAGTCTTGTACATGGTAATGATTATAATTTCTGTTCTCTAAGCAGGATAAGGTAATCACAGTGTGTCAGTCGGGGAAAATGGAGAACATAGAAGGTAACATTATCATCTATGTTCATTTTTGTTTGATAACTTTTTTTATGAATTTCAAATTCATGAGATTCAGAATTCTATCACTTTTAGAACCACTGGTTTAGTAGTTGTTAAATGGGAGATTGTAATCTTTGTGGATTTCCACTTGTGGTTGACTTAGAAGGATTTTTCTTTTGACAAGCATTTGAATGGTTTTATTATTCAGCTTTAAATGCTTTTTCTTATGTCTAATCTCGCTGTAATTGACTTCAGATAAGGAATGTCCCCTTCCAAAAAAATGAAATAAACATGAAGAATGGTTCTTGCTCTAGGTTAATAGGTTGTAGTTCTTGTAGGCAGTAAGTTTCATTGACTGACATTTTGGCAAATATTAACGCAAACAAAACCAATGATGTTGAAGTTTTTAGGATTGCATTATAATCTGTTACTAATCCTGGAAAATGGTAGGGAGCTCATATTTTTAAAAACTTAAGGGGCCTGCTTCCCAAATTCCATGCTAAATCTAAAACTATTATTGTAGATGAGCTCAGACTGACATTTCATGGAAGACTTGTGAGATTAGATCTTACTGGTTTGCTTTATCTTCTATGTAATCTTTGTTCCTAATGTAGAAATATATTTTCATGCATGCATGGTTTTGATTATGAAGTTTCTATTTACAAAAACCATAGCAGTTCCAAGAAGTTTGTGTTTGATGCTAATTTTGCAACTATAACAGTCTTCTGTTTATGAAAGGAATTTACTTTTCTAGTGTGTGTGGTGTGCTTTATGGGATTAAGTGTAGGATTATAATTGTTGATTGAAAAACCAATGGTTGAAATTATAACTATTACATAATTTGTTATCTGTGTGCACGTAATTAATCACAATTTCAACTGCTAATTTTTCCATCGTGGTTCTAACTGTGGTTTTACTCTCTGAAGTGCAGCCCTCCAATTTAGAGGAGAGCCCACTTCTTAAAATGTATTTTTTTTCTGAATGTTGCAACATCGATGTGACAATGGTTTTCTTGAATTTTTGTTCAAATTCTTGCCTATTTGTATTGAAGGGGAGAGTTCGGAAGAGGAAGAAGAGACATCATATGGATCTTTCATGATGGAGAGGTTGACAGGAAGCAAGAGTGGTCGAATTGATCACATGCTTCAGGTATGAAGTTGTTCTAATTAGCTACTGCACTCTGTTGTCTTGTGCAAAATGAGAACACACAACACAACTGAGATATAAACCCTTTGGTGTATATGAAGCATCCATTATGTCCTTGGATATATGTACCTTTGCATGAAAAATATCAATCTCAATTACCGAGACATTAAAAATTGAAATTTTGGAATTAAAATAATTTAACAGGAACATGTTTGAAAGGGAATGGGATTACCACAAGGGTTATACCTAGTTCTTTCCAAATAAAGACGGCCTTTGGTTTCTTTCATTTAGTTTTCTGTCCGGTATGGTGTTTATTTGTTATTAATTTCGCTTTTTCTTCATAAATCGTCTGCAGGACAAGACCTTTGAGCATCCATATCTGCAAGCAATTGGAGCACATACGTAAGTGTGTTTACAACTGACATTCTTGTAGAGTTGTAGTTATACTGTCAAGATCATATAACTGGAGTGAATGAGGCAATTGGGTTATATTTTAGGTCACCGGTTGAACTGGTATTTTTGTTTTAAATTTAATACTTGTCTTATGGGCCTTTTTTTTGCACACTAATGAAATTTTTGGACACCTCATTCATTCCAGAATGGTTTTTCCATAATCTATATTTTACATTTCGGAATCTCCATCCCAAAATGAACAAGAATGCCCAAAAAATTTATGGGATGCACAACGAAACATTCTATCTTGTGCTACCTTGTGGTCACGGATTCTAGTCATGGAAACAATCTCTTAGCTTATTAAAGTACGGTTGCATACGTTTGTTCTTTCTAAAGCTCTGACCTTGGTGGTCCATCCTTCTACTATATTTAGTTTTTAAAATTAAGAAAATGTGTGTTTAGAAACGGTGCCCCTCCCTCCTCAAGAAATGTTTGTTCATATAAAACTAATAAAATGCAATTGAATAGAAATCACGACTTATGACTCTTCTGATTAGCATATGTATTCTTTATCCAACTGCCTGGTTGATGGCGCAATTGTTGGGTCAGAGTGTGAAACTGTCAATCAAATCAGATGCAATGTGGTGACTGAAATGATCCAGGTCCCATGATTGAGTTTTTTGTCATCATATTGTGTCATGCATTTGTTTAGTCTGATTCTTGTTTCGATCTGTTTGCACGTTTAGTATTCTCTGCATTCTCTACTGGTTTCAATGAATTTTCCTCCCTTCTTAATAACGCAATATTATTAGAGAATTATGATTGCGTAGTGTACTTAAAGAAGCATATCCATTAATTAACATACCAGAAAAAGATGAAGGAGGATACATGGTTAATGTGAGATTTGAAGAGGGAGTTTGCTTTGGATCTTCGTTTTTTATTTTAACTACATGACGATTTATTGACAGATTTGCCATTTATGTATGCTTATTTTTATTACTGCCGTGTTTAATCTTTCTATCTGGTTGACAGAAACTATTGGCGGGACTATGATACCGCACTTTTCATATTGAAACACCTCTATCAAGATACACCAGAAGATCAAGATATAATAGAAGATCCCGATTTGTCAGTCATGTCTGGCATGGACAAATCAAAACAGAGTACCTCTGTTGGCTGGTATGAACCAAGAGATACTGTAGAGGAAGATCTTCCGTTAACTTTCTCGGACAAGGTTATGGTCAGAAGCTTCTCGAGGAAAGCTAAGAAGGTTCTGCAGAAGCACACTGCGACTAATTACTAATGCATGGCTGCTGGTGTAATCCCTCAAGGTTACCTGCTATGCCATTCAATTGTAAATGTTCGTATGATATTAACGTCCATCTCAACCTGCGCTTACCGCCTCTATGCAATGTAATCGAGATTGTGTAATTTGCGAAAGAACGTACAGTAGAGGATCTTCATCTTAGGCTTGCTTCATATAGCTCCCTTGTGTAGTGCTGAATTAGACTCAATACACACGGCATAACTAAATATGTGAGGAAATAAAGGAAATTTCCCTTCTGCACGACGATTAGTAACTTAATATAAGAACTGCGTGGTCCCTGGTGGTAGTTAAAGAAGTTGAATAAACATTGTTTCAATTTTGTCAGTTAGGTAGGCATCAAGAGATAATTCATTTTCATGTAGCGCTGATTAAAAATGAAAAAGATTGTAAGGGAGAGAGATCCATCTATGCATAATACAAAATCAAGAGAAACGAAATTGGTAATTTTAAACCTGCGGCCTTGACCCTTGTTTATCGGACACTGTCGCATAACATCTTTAATGTGTTGTTTTTCATTGAACTCACGTTATTCCTAGAAAAGAGACTTAGATTTGAGGAAAGTAAGAGAGATGGACCGGAAACTGAAAACATGCGAAAGACATAAAAAAATACAGAAATTGAAGAGAAATACGAATGTTTAGTAAGAGATTAACACTCATCTCAAATATTTAAAATCCTCAAGGGGCAAGGGGCACCAGGTCCAACTGATGGCAATATGCTTCATCTATGACGTGGGTGGACGATAGCTAAACCCAAGAATTTGACTAAAAAATGATTCTACCTAGCTTACCTAACCAATTCTGTTTTTTGCAGAGATAACGAATGGTATGGTAGCCCATGAAAGTGTTTGCACTCATTCATAACAGGCATAAATGTCTGTTTTATTCTTTTTGTTTGGTATCCCATTTCTTGTACTCATAACATGAAAATAAATTTACAGGTGCATATGCGTGAACTAACTTGATATGTAAGAACAAAGTAGAATTGTAGAGAAAAGGTGCCAAAACAGAAAGAAAGAAAAAATATTGCGTTTAACAGAGCGAAATGGATTGATAGGTGACTTCACTTCTCCTCAAAGTCGACATCAATAATGTCAGGATCTGATTTAGAGTTGGTTCTGCCACCTGTGCCTCTTGAAAAGAAATCCCCTTTACCATCTTTAGGTTGCCACACAATGTTGCCACAGCCTGTACATCGAATTACTTGGTTCTTGTACCCAGTAAATTGCATCTTGCAAGCCGGACAGGATCCCTGTCCAATTTGAATTTGAATTTGAATAAACTACGAAGTAGCACACACAGATTGAGAACAATGGAATGGGATGGGTACCTTGATAACTAAGGAGTTGGCCAATGTTCCAATGAGAAGAGGCCCAGCAAATGGAAGTACCCATGTTGCGATTATGAGAATGCGAAAAAGCCAACCAGAGAGTGCGAACCAGATGAAGAAAAGCGTCTAAACAGCCATAACCACTTGAAATTAAGAGTAAAATAAGATATGGTTGTGTTATATACTGATAAAAAAGGGCGAATTTACTTACAGCGAAGCTCTTTCCGATAGGACTATCCAGAAAGTCGTTGAGCTGCTTCCTGTACTGCACCAGTGCAAAATCACAATTAAATCAATCCATTCATCAAACCAAAATACCAAAATAAACACACACACTGACCCTGGGCCAGTTCCTTTGGAAATCCATGCTCAAAGTGCGGTACCGCTGTCCAATCTCAAATTCACGATCAATCTCGCGGGCTCGGTCGGCGGCGGCCCTCGCGACGGAGGAGAGACGCCGTGAAAGGGAATACCGGCGGTCGAGGCGCTCGGCCGTCTTCCTGGCTTCGAAGACGAAGCGCTCAAAGCCATCGTTGGCACTTCTCCACGCCTCCCTCCAAACCCTATCCATGTCTCTCCTGCTCTTACCTTTTCCATTTCCATCGCCAAAGGCTTTCACCGTCACTATCCCTCTCCTCTTCACCGCAGACTCAGCCCTAAACCTAACGTTCGGTGGTTGCCACCGCACAGGCACCGTTGCCGCCATCATTTTCTTGGTCTCCCTATTCAAGCTCCTCTCATCCCCTCTTTCACCTCACCTCGCCTTACCTCGCCCTATGTTATGTATCTCTCTATTTTTCTCTATCACCATAATTATTTATTATATTTTCTTCTGTTTTATTTATTTTATATTAATCTCTTGTTCTCCTTAATTCCATTTCACCATTATTTTCTGCTACCATCTAAACCAAACAATACCTAAATATTCATGTTTTTAAATATTTATATAAAAAATAAAATTATTTTATTGAGACTTTTATGGCTAAAAATTAAAGAAAACAAATTACTATCCTTGCATAACCAACAGAAAAAGCTCATTGAAAAACAGCTCTGAAGTCTTTGAGAGACAAATAACCAATGGTCCTCTTTAATAAAAACATTACCATTGATCAACCCATGTTGTCGGATTATTGTTGGTTAATCGACATTAATCAGTGTGGGTCATAAAATGGAAGGTAATTTGTTTTATATTTTTATAGTGAAATAAATAGCTACATGCATTATTAATTCAAGCATTTACCCAATTTCTACCTATGCTAAAAAATGAGACGTTATGATTTTTAGATGTTCTTCAAGTTACAAATACAATTCTTGCTCCTATAAAGTAAATTTTGTAGGAGTAAAGTTATAACGATATACAAATCTAGCCATTTATGTTGAATGTTTTATTTTTTTGCAAGATTTATTTTATCCCTGTTGTTAATTAACATTTAACTCTGTTATTGTCGCAATTAGTAGTAAACACAAAACAGCAGTAAGTACTCAAACATAATGTAGATTTTATGTAAGGAATATAATCTTACTCCGATCATATTTACCAATATTAATTTAATGCTATTATAATAAATTCAAACGATAAAAATGGAAGTGTACTGTGAATTTGATGCATAAATAAATAGCAGTTGGAGATTTGAAAGATTAATTTGTTTTATTCCGGTACTTTTAGATGGGCGTTTCTTTTGTTTGTGCTTAGGGTTTTGCTTTTTCTTTACTTGAACCCAAAGAAAGAAAAGCTTTATAGAATACAAAGAATATGTCACCCTTGGTCAAAGTCCACAAACACTCTTCTGAAGTTCTATAGGCTCTCAGTTTTTGGTGTCTTTTACAAAAATATAATTTAAAATCTTATTCTTTTACTTTGTCGTCGTGAGTATTATACTATTTTTATTACTCTAATTGTAGAAATTATCATTATTGTTATAAAGATTTCCCAAGTTAAAAAGATTAAACTATATTTTATTTATAAAAAATTGAAAAGACTAATATTCTGGTGGGTGTATATTGAAATTTCTCAAACCAGGAGCACAACGACTACTGTTTACAGAATAGCATTCCGGTCAGCGGTAACGTGTGAAAAAGAAAACCATATAATTTATTAATATTTAATAATAAAAATATAAATAATGAATATACATGGTACATGCACATGCCACGTGTAGGTTTGAAGCTTCCAGCCGAAATGGAGGAAGAACATGATTTTGTCCATACCATAGAAAAGTGATTTGTTGAATTTTAAAAGCTTGAGATGAATGGATGAATTAGTGTTAGAAGAATATAAATAGTGGAAAAGAGGAAACAGGAAGAGAGGAGAAGAGATGGCAAAGACTGTGATGAATACGATTCAGTACGAGAAGTGTGGAGGAGGCCCCGCCGGCTTGAAGGTTAATTAGTGTCTTCTTTTTCTGTTTCTATTAATTAAACATAGTTATTGTTGTTTAATACAAGGTTTGTGTTGTAATTAGCACGTTGAAGTTGCGGTTCCCAGTCCAAAGACGAATGAGGTTTTACTGAAAGTGGAAGCGGTTAGCATCAACCCAATCGATTGGAAGATTCAGAAGGGTCTTCTGCGACCGTTATTTTTCCCCGGAAACTTTCCTCATACACCTTGTATGCATCTTTTCTCATCTCATCCAACTCTTCACCTTCCTTTCTCCTATTTACCTTCAACAATTTGTTGCTTCCAGGCACCGATGTCGCAGGCGAGGTGGCTCAGATCGGATCACAAGTCAAAGATTTCAAAGTCGGAGACAAAGTCCTTGCTAAACTCAACACTCGAGTAATTCACCTCTCATTTCAACTGCAAAATATACTTAATTCTTTACAAATAGTTTATTAATTGTGTTTGGTGAATTACGAAATGATAGTATGGAGGTGGAATGGCTGAGTTTGCTGTGGCTAGTGAGAGCTTAACGGCTTCTAGACCACCTGAAGTCTCAGCTGCTGAAGCTGCAGCATTGCCTATTGCCGGCCTCACAGCTCGTGATGCCCTCACTCTAATTGCAGGACTCAAGCTTGATGGGAGTGGCCAGCCCAAGAACGTTTTGGTAACTGCTGCTTCAGGTGGTGTGGGTCACTATGCTGTTCAACTAGCAAAGCTAGGGAACACCCATGTCACAGCCACTTGTGGGGCTCGCAACATTGAGTTTGTGAAGGGCTTGGGTGCCGATGAGGTTCTTGACTACAGGACTCCGGAGGGGGCGGCGCTCAAGAGTCCATCTGGGAGGAAATATGATGCAGTCATACACTGCACCAATGGAATACCCTGGTCAACTTTTGAACCTAATTTGACTGAGAAGGGTGTTGTAGTTCATTTAACTCCTGATCCATCTGCACTTTTCACTGCTGCCCTCAAGAAAATTACTTTTTCCAAGAAAAGGCTGGTGCCTTTCATTGTAGATGTCAAGCGTGAGGGCCTGGAAAATCTAGTTCAGTTATTGAAGGATGGGAAACTGAAGACTGTTATTGACTCCAAGTTTCCTTTGATCAAAGCTGAAGATGCTTGGGCTAAGAGTATTGATGGCCATGCCACTGGAAAAATCATTGTGGAGCCATAGTTGCTAAGCTACTTTACTTGGAGCTGTTGTGATTCTATACTATAACTGGGCTTGCATATGATATACTACTGTAAGGATTTTTAGTTATTTGTTGTACTCAATTTATAATGCGTCAATTCGTTGCTGTGCTCATCATTCTATCACATTCCTGCTGAAGTTCTGCGAAACAACTTCTTCCACACCTCATGACCTGAAATGCAGATCCACTTTTCCTCCTGCTGGGGCCTTTGTATGATGCTTATTGTTTGTGTCATTTCAAGTATTTCTTTTTTCCTTATTAGTGTACAAACTTTTAGTTTGATTCCTTTTGTAATTCAAGTTTTTCTTTATCAGCTTTTGTAATTCAAGTTGTTAAATTGTGTTTCTTAATTCAGTAAAAAAAAGTAAACAATTGTAATAAAATAGTCATGTCTATTTCAATTATATCACTTCTATTTTTAAACAATTTTATAGTTCCTTACAATATTTTAATAAAATTGTTGTTATTAAAGTTTTAAATATTGAATAAATAAAATTATAGTATGATAAATAATATGACTTTTTAATAATTTAATTAATAGACATGAATATAAAATAATGTTCCTTGGTACCCAAAATTTGTTTCATTCAAATTCTTAAAACCATACAACACTGTACGATAAAAATATTACATTGTAATGCATTTATTTAATATTTACAATTTTAGTTACAGTAAATGTATTCAATTCATTATAAATTTTAAAATTTTAGTAGTATAATAAAATAATTAATATTTATTAACTATTAAATAGTAAAGTGCAATAATTAAATAATTAAAATTAATAATTGCAACTTTAAACAAAATAAATGTATTAATTTTTATTTAATAATTAGAAATTAAAATTTTAAAAATAAGATGATTTCGAGTAAAATGAAAATGGACAATTGCAACAATAATAACGAGAAAAGAATTGGAGTTGTAATCTGCAAGTGAGTGAGAGTAAGGAGGAAAGGAGAAATGGCAACGTCGACGACGACCACCGCTCCCACTCTCATGAACGCCCTTCAGTACGACGCCTATGGCGGAGGTGCCGCCGGCCTCAAGGTTTGCACCTTCCTCTCTTTTTGTTCTCTTCTATTCAATTCCTTTCAATTTAACCTAATTTCTTCATTTCCATTATCAGCACGTTCAAGTTGGCGTTCCCACTCCCAAGACAAACGAGGTTTTGCTGAAATTGGAAGCAGCTAGCATCAACCCCATTGATTGGAAGATTCAGACGGGTCTTCTGCGCCCTTTATTTTTACCCAGATCCTTTCCCCACATTCCTTGTATGCTTCCGTTTACTCATTGACTTTTTTTATTTTTTTATTTATTTTCCTTACTATTCATAGTCGTAAACAATTACCATTCTTTTTGTCCATCTTCGCCATCACTTTCAGGCACTGATGTGGCTGGAGAAATCGTTGAGATCGGACCGCAAGTCAAAGATTTCAAAGTTGGCGACAAAGTCGTTGCGAAACTCACTCATCAAGTAATTCAATTCTCTCTTTCTTTCACTCCTCCCCTCGTTTCAACTGCTAATTGCAACACTATTTGATCTTATTCTTTATTCTCTGCTAATCCCTAAACATAGCATTAAGAAGGAGGGAACACGTAATTATTATTTTTCGAACCACCACCATCCCAATTCGCTGTTTCACGAACATCTTTGTATGCAAAGTAGAGCTGCATAGTTCACTCAAGAGTCTCGTCATACTCGTTGTTATACAAGATACTCACTGTTACTGCTCTTATATTTTTTCTATCAAAAAAACTACAACCACCAAAACCTAATCAACTACCAAAACATTGTCCTTGGCTTTGAGCACGGGTCATACATTGGGCATAACATTAAGAATTGAGTTTTATAAGACCTCCCGAGTATGCTGACATGTATAAAACATAACACACAGGTTTTTTCATAAGAATAAAAATTTATTTAATATATATTTCTACCAATAGCCAATAACCAATAACCAAATAAAACATTAACGAGAGTGTGGATTTTATAAGATTCTTCTATTAGAATAAAAAATTACAAAAAGGTTTTAAAAGTGATGTGATACGTGGAATCCACAAAAATGAAATTAATACTTTATAGAATGTTCTTATGTGGAAAATATGTTTGCCACTTACTTGAACATTTCTTAATTATTATACAATAATATTAAGACAGCAACCTCACATCATGCCAAAGCTCATCCTCTCTTAGTCACATAATAATACTGCTTCAATGATTTTCTTTTTGTTTAAAAGAAATCACTTATTGCCCCTTGTATGAAAGTGTATTGTGTCTGTAAAAACTAGTAAAATGTAGATGATGCCAGATAAATTCTAGCGTGAAATAAATGGCATGTTACACCTGAACTTGTTCCAATTTAAAGAATCTTTTCCAATTCATATGCTTGTGGCAACTGCCTAATACCCATTTTGTGTTGAATGTCAGTATGGAGGTGGACTGGCTGAGTTTGCTGTGGCTAGTGAGAGCTTAACGGCTTCCAGACCACCTGAAGTCTCAGCTGCTGAAGCTGCAGCATTACCTATTGCCGCACTCACAGCTCGTGATGCCCTCACTCAAATTGGAGGAGTCAAGCTTGATGGGACTGGCGAGTCCAAGAACATTTTAGTAACTGCTGCTTCAGGTGGTGTGGGTCACTATGCTGTTCAACTAGCAAAGCTAGGGAACACCCATGTCACAGCTACTTGTGGGGCTCGCAACATTGAGTTTGTGAAGGGCTTAGGTGCCGATGAGGTTCTTGACTACAGGACTCCGGAGGGGGCAGCGCTCAAGAGTCCGTCTGGTAGGAAATATGACGCAGTCATACACTGTACAACTGGAATACCTTGGTCAACTTTTGAACCTAATTTGACTGAAAAGGGAGTTGTAGTTGATTTAACACCTAATGCAAGTTCCTTGTGGACTGCTGCCCTGAAGAAAATTACTTTTTCCAAGAAGCGGCTGGTGCCATTTGTAGTAACTGTCCAGCGTGAGGGCCTGGAACATCTACTCCAGTTATTGAAGGATGGGAAACTTAAGTCTGTTATTGACTCCAAGTTTCCTTTGAGCAAAGGTGAAGACGCTTGGGCTAAGAGCATTGATGGCCATGCTACTGGAAAAATCATTGTGGAACCATAGATACAGTTTGCTTTGAGTTGTTGAATCTCTAGTTTCTACATATCTGGACAAGGTTTGTGTAAAGCTCATATGATAATGAATAACTGCGCGTATTGTATTCTTGTAAGGATTTTAAGTTAATATTTGTTGTCTTTTGACACTCTCGGATTGGTTTGTATATGACGGGATGCTTTATCAGACAGCTTTTTTCTTGTGTCCTACTTAGTTGTGCTTTTAAGGAAACGGGTAAAAAGACGAATCCCCTGTGAAATGAACGGATTCATAGAACTGACGGTGAGGAGTGTTAGCATTGGACATCCGTCTAAATGAGCAATAAGCATTCTACACCATGTTTGACGTAGAAAAAATTGAAGTTGCTCATTGATTGTGAACATTTTCTCCTTTCCTTTTGTGGTGGTTGAATTAGGAATCGTTTGCTTTAGCTTGATACCTGATAAATGCTTATTTTTCATAAATTGTCTTATGAAGATGATAAGGCAAAGTGATTATGAACTTAATTTCTAACAAGTATTAGTTGGTTTTCTTGATAATGGATCCTTATCCAGTGTTCGTGTGATACAAACGCCTTCTGATCCAACATCTTTCTTATATTACGAGCAGAGTCCAAGTCCAAGGCTTCTCACTTGAAATGCAAAAATTAACAAGTTTTATTTGTTGATTATGTCTATGAATGGGCATGTAGATTTTGTATATTTCGTTTGTGATTAGATTTGAAAAAAACAGCGAGATCCACAAGAGTTGTCAATTCAGCAAGGGAAGGTGAAAATATTTGAAACGGTATTATTTGTATTTGGGACGGGGGCATTGAAGGAATAGATAAAGAGGGCGTGTAAAGGTGAAGGATCTCTGAAACAAACTTCAAACCCAGGCTATTGGTTAAATTAAAGAAAAGGGGGATTTGAAATGGAATTTGGGTGGTCAATTAATTGAATCTCGTCTTTCACATATAAAGGGGGTGAAATGTGAGAAATAATGAACAAATCACACTAGCAAATACTATATACCTTGATTACAGTCATTTTGTTTAGATGTCTACGTCTTAACAATTCTACTCTAAATTAAGCTACTTAGGCAAACTAGTTCTTTTGATCATAAGAACACGACATTTCTTTCCAATCCAATTACTTGTCCACGGTGGATCTCGAGACACGACTTGGTACCCAGCATTTGCGTACAATTTGCGAGCACCTAGATCTTCTTCATAGGCTCGAAGGGCAAGAAACTCAAAACCCCACAAAATGGAAAGCATGTCGCAGGCTTTCAACAGTGCAGTGGCTATTTTCCTCCTCCTGTGCTATCAATTAGTTTCATAAATACACCTTCACAATAACACGAGGAAGATCAATGTACTGACTATGAAATTGCGCGTAATCACCTGAAAGTTTCGGAGACGGCTATTCCTGATATGTAAAGGTACTCTTCAGCTTCAGGTGGAAGATGTTGAAGCACATTTTGGTCTCTTAAGACAGTCACATCTATGACACCTACGAGCTGTTTTGCTGAATCTGGATCATCTTTTGCTGGCTCAGCTACCAAACAAGCATACCTGAATAACATGTCACATATTACTGTCTAACGTTTCACAGAACAGTTGCTGAAATTTGAACACTCTTTAGCATGAACAAACCAGATGCACAAATGATCATTGTTGTGGTTGATATCTATTGTCACATTGTGGCTTATATAAATAAGAAATAGTTGATGACAATAATATTCACAAACTTTTTAAGAAAAGAACAAATTTACCTATTAGGTGGTGAGTTTTTAAGCTTGTAAAGGAGCCCCGCAAGCACTTCCGCCTATTGGTTCAAGGCAAGACAGCAAAAAGCACACAGAATAATTAAGAGGTGGGTGCCTGATCAGAAAATATAAAGCTCACCTTCACACAAATCAATAGTTGAATTGAAAGCTTCTGTAATGTAATGTCTAATGATACTACTAAATTTCACATTCATTCACACTTATTTCATACTCCTTATTAAAGTTATTGGAAATTGTCCTTTTAGAAAGCGAAAACAAGATTTGTTTACTCTTTTTAAAAATTGATAAAAAAACTTAAGTGATTTGTTTGATTGGAAAAAGAAAAAGAAAAAGAAAAAGAAAAAGAAAAAGAAAAAGAGAGAAGCGGAACCTGAAAGAATTGGAAGAACAGGTCGTTGAAAATAGAGACAGGAATATGAAATGCTTCGGCCTGAACTTGAGACGCCTTCCTTGTCTCATCTGCGTTTTCAACTAGCCTCCTTACTCTCCATCCATATTCACACGCCAAATACTCAGACTGCTGCTTCAGCTTTCCACTGCTACCATTCTCTATCTGCAACCTCACATCCTCATCAACACAAGGTAATTGCGAATTGCTGGTGCTTCTGCTTGTGCTTGTACTGCTGCTGCATTGCAACACCAAACCACCACCTCGCCTTTTCCTTCCCACTCTGTAAGAACCACTTTTGGATCCTCTTCTAGCAACGTATCCCAAGTTTGAGCACACAAGTTTATGCGAAGCATTGGGATTACTCGCCAGTAAATGAGCCATTCATGCATGAACCAAACCAGGACAAGCAAGGTTAGGCTACAAATTCATCGCAGCTACCTTGGTTTTTGGTTGATATGGCAAAATCAAATATAGAATTCGGAGTGGGGCCGATTGGTATTTATTTGTGTGGCCTCTTTTTTTTTCTGTTGTTGTGGCTGCCAATTATATATAAATCCAGTGGCCACGTGCACTCATGTCAGCCAAGAAAACTACTATTTTCATACTACATTCTCAATCTCAACCTCAATCCCAAGTTTAATTCCAATGTCACTCCATCTTCACAATCCATATTCAAGCGAAAACTCCCATCATCTTCTATTTCTGTTTCACACAACAATAAATATCAAACATTGCCCTCGTTTTCCACACAAAACATCAACATCAACAACAACCACACTCACAAGAATCTATAGCCCAGAAACAAACATACACACACGCACATTAGCATCGATGCGGTTTGCCTCTAAATAAGTGTAACTATAGAGTGCCATAACTTCAATCTCACAGTCATTTTGGAATTATCCTAATTCAGTCCTCGGGACCCTTGTAATTAAGGATAGCTTGTTTCGATTTTCTCTTGTAATGTTTGCACTGAATAAAAAATAACTTCTTGACGAATTTCTAATAAGCATTCATGACTTAGGATGGATAAATCAACAGAACAGAATGAGAAAGGCAAAAAGTTATATATCCACCAAATATTGTGTCACGAAGTCTGGAAAGTAGAAGTAATCGACAACATGTCAATGAAACAGATACTTAAATTAATCACCTAAATAAAAGAGGTTAATGACTCAATAATAGAAAATAACATCATCAAGCGAAAACCGTAACTGTGTTATTATGTACATGATGTATAATTTATTTAACGATGTGTTAAAATCTATATGATTTTAATATTTATACATTTATGTTCATATGACGATAATAACTGTTTAAAGTTTGAGGTTTAAACAAAATAAGAAAGACCTAGGAAGGGGAAGAATGTGTGAACAGCAATTGGATTTGCAAAGCATCAGCAACACCGAAACCAAACCAAATACACGAGAAAGTTGTTTCTTGTTTCTAGTGTCCAGTACCACAAATACAGCGAGAGAATAATTACAGATAATAGATTATACGATGATCAAAGTGACAAAGCAAAAAACGTAACAAGAATGTCTTCTCCAACGGCGGAGAGACACCGTTAACACATGCCTACACAATCTCACCTCACCCACATCAGGCCCATGGCCCAACCCATTCCATAATTTCTGTTTCTTTTTCATGGTAACATTAACAATCTTATACTACAATTTAATCAAACAATTTTTATGTAAAGTTATTCAATTTTAATAACAAATACTCATTGCACATATTTAAAACTCACACGTAAACTGTGTATTTTCTATTTAATTAAAAGGAAAAGTACAAAAAAATAATTTAAAAAATATAAAAAGGTAAATAATGATGTCCTTACTAGTTTTTTCTCCTCAAATTTAAACCTTAAATTTTGTCTTATCTGCACTTTCTTTACAGGTGTGGATGGTAGAAGTACACAATTATAATTGAAAATAAAATATGTGTGTATGAAATTTTTGTTGTCTTTGTACAAAAAAGATGATTCGGTGATGTATGTGGGCCTGGGTTGGGCTGGCCTGGGCCGGAGAATAAACCACCGTAAAACTAGATAACTTTATGTCTTGTGTATGGCGTGGCATAGGATTCGGACCAACTAATCAATGAATGTTTGTTTTGAAAAACAGAACAGAACAAAACCTGTGTCTTGTCTTCTCCACTCTCACCCACTCTCTCCCAAATGGCCGAAAATGATTCAAACCCTCCTCCTCCCCCAGCCGCTTCACCGCCTCAGGAGCCTCCTGTGCCTCCGTCACTGTCACCGGAGAATGATGCCAAACCTGACGATGTGGTTGAAGAGAAGGTGAAGGCTGAGGAGGTGCCTGTGGCCGAAGAGAAAGACAAAGAGAAAGATGAGGTAAAAGGTGGTGTGCTTGTGGCTGAAGAGAAAGACAAAGAGAAAGAGGAGGTAAAAGGTGGTGAGGAGGTGCTTGTGGCTGAAGAGAAAGACAAAGAGAAAGAGGAGGTAAAAGGTGGTGAGGAGGCGGTTGTGGTTGAGGAGAAGGAGAAGGAGGAGGAGAAAGAGAAAGCAGAAGAGGTGACAGGCGGAGAGACAGAGAGCGAGTCGTTGAAGGAGGAGAGCAATAGGGTTTCTGATTCGGAGAGAAAGGGCATCGAAGAGCTGAAGAAGGCGCTGAGGGAAGAGTTGGAGCGGAAGGAGGAAGGCGAGGTTTCTATCTGGGGCGTTCCTCTCTTCAAGGACCAGAGGACTGACGTCATTCTTCTCAAGTTCCTGAGAGCACGGGACTTGAGGGTGAAGGATGCTCTCGTCATGATTCAGAACACTCTCCGATGGAGGAAGGAGTTCGGCATCGAGGCGCTTTTGGAGGAAGATCTGGGAGAGGACTTGGAGAAGGTGGTCTTCATGCACGGCCACGGAAGAGAGGGGCATTCCGTCTGTTACAACGTCTACGGAGAGTTCCAGAATAAGGAGCTGTACCAGAAGGCCTTCTCCACCGAGGAAAACCGAACCAAGTTTCTCCGATGGCGGATTCAGCTGTTGGAACGCAGCATCAGGAACCTGGACTTCACTCCCGGAGGCATCAACACCATCTTCCAAGTGAATGACCTCAAAAACTCTCCTGGCCCTGCCAAACGGGAACTTCGCCTTGCCACCAAACAAGCTCTGGAGTTGCTTCAGGACAACTACCCCGAGTTTGTTGCCAAACAGGTTCGCTTTCCCTTTCACTTCCTTCCTTGCTTCCTCCGTTTCTATTTTTGACTATCTCTAACAGAAGGCATAGGGATCTTGCAGGTTTTCATCAATGTCCCTTGGTGGTATCTTGCATTCTATACCATGATCAATCCCTTCTTAACTCAGAGGACCAAAAGCAAATTCATCTTTGCCGGACCAGCCAAGTCTCCCGACACTCTTTTCAAGTTAGTCACAACTTCTCTTTCCCACTATTTCATATTCTCTTCGCTCTCTTCTCGCTATTATCATCCAACCTTCTATCTTTCTTTCCTTAAATTAGGTATATTTCTCCAGAGCAAGTGCCGGTTCAGTATGGTGGCCTCAGTGTAGATTTCTGTGACTGCAACCCTGATTTCACGTCTGATCCTGTCACCGAAATTCCTATAAAGCCAACCACTAAGCAAACTGTTGAGATTGCTATCTATGAGGTATGTTTCATTCTACTGTTCTTTTAACTACATTACACTGGACTATATTCTGTCATGCTCCTGTGTTATTGCTCTCTGAATTGAAGTGGCTCACTGAATCCGATGCATGTGATTTTGCAGAAATGCATTATTGTTTGGGAGCTGCGGGTGGTGGGCTGGGAGGTTACCTACAATGCTGAATTCAAGCCTGATGCTAAAGATGCTTACACAGTTGTCATACAGAAGGCCACAAAGATGTCCCCCACCGATGAACCAGTGGTTTCCAATAGCTTCAAAGTTGGTGAACTGGGGAAATTATTGCTCACCATAGACAATCCTACCTTGAAAAAGAAGAGGCTTCTTTACAGGTTCATGATTAAACCCTACTCTGATTGAGCGAAAATCACCTCTAGACTCCCCGGTGGTATTCGGCACACGAAAGAAATTTAACTTCAAGAGTGAGAAATATGCTTGTTGCCTTTTGTTCTGCCCCTTCTTCATCTATAGTTTTGGTCGTGAGTCGTTTGCAGATTGTCTTTTTCTGTCTTTGTTGTATTTAACACGCCATTGCTAGACAAAAAATTCGGCTAGTCTAAATTGTTCTTTTATTTTCTAGTGATGAACAATATTGGGGAAGAGAGTAGCACATGGAATTGAAATTAGAGTTGGTTTGTGAGAACACATTTGTTACCACTTTGATGGGTGAGCCAAACCAACATTTAGGAAGGAGGTCTGCTTGTTAGAAGTTTGGATGTAAAATTTTGTTCCTGTACTTGTCCGTGTGGAGTTTGGTTTTGGTCCAATTATGAACATTTTGCATGTCATAGATATGTAATATAGAAGGAGTAAATGAGAAGTATGATTGATTTCTATATTTTCTGTCTTGTTTATAATTCTTCGTTTTAATATATTTCTATTTGATTTTCATTCTGTTAATAAATGAAATTAAAAGAGTAATTACTTAAGATTTGTTACCTTTGGTTGAATATTGCTTAGGCTGCTTCTGTCTTACTTCTTATTTGTGCATTTACCCTTTATTTGGTGATACTCCGCTTCTTCTTTGTTATTCTTGATTTTTTATTCTGTTTTAACCCGAGGACTGTAACTGGTTGAGAATGTACTTTTATCCATTGGATTTGACTTCTCCAAAGTCCATGCACATTACAGGGGAAAATATGGAACGGCGATTGTTGACTGAAAAATCAATGGTTGAGATTTTAACTACCTAAATGATCATATACACACATGTACATGTATTTTATCACAGTATCAACCACTGATTTTCCAATTAATGAGTAGTATCTTCACTTCAGCCTGTAAAGTGTGAGAAGGAGACAAATCCTTATTCATCATCATCTGATCCTCCGCTGCCACCATAGATAATCTGATGCTTGTTCACGGTGTCAACTACAGATTTAACTATATGTTCCTGCCCTTTTTTTGGGAAACTGGAGATAGCATTTTAAGGATGTTGTTTAAATGTCTTGAGACGGTTTTTAGGTAGTCTCCTCTAAATTGTTGAACTTTGATATTCTGATTCCATCACCTCTTTTTCCATATGGACAGAAAAACTTTGCAACAGCTAGGCATACTTTTTAGACCGAAACCTCCTTATTCCTAGCCTTCTTTCATAGTCGAAGCATCCATTGTGAAAGCCCACATTATAGTAATATATCGATCCAATATCTTAACAGACTTCATAATGACATTATTTTCATACATAGTATAAACAATAATTGGTTTGGCGAATGGCATGCAAGTCTTACGTGCTGTTTCATGAATTCTCCAGATTTTAGTCATGTAGAGAATCAGAACATTTATGACTTGGGGTTTTTTCAGATGCATTATGAACCTTATTAGGTAAGGAAGGAGAGGGGGAATATTTAAAGGAGGTTCTCTGTGGAAACAAGCTTTAATAAAGTAATTGTTTTTAGTGCAAGTATGCAAGAAATTATTGCGGTTTGCTAGTGTTGTGAATGTGGCAGTTGCTTGGAATTTGGAAAGAAGTGACCAATCAAATGTTGAATAAGTATATAGGGTTAAATTCCAAAAGTAGCTAATTTGTCCTCCGTCTAGGTCCCTCTAGTAGCACAGGCTGTGTTTTTGTTCTTTATGCCTCTATCATGCATGACAATAGGGAAATAGATAGATGCTTTGTAGATTCTTATAATTAGTGAATTGGTGCCTTTTTTATTGGCAAGTTTCCGTGATTGATGTTTACGTGTTTATGTTATGTTTAAAGTCATAGTTAATGAAAAATGAGAAAAGTTTAATTGTTTTAGCATGGAATGTATAAATCTCATCCTCAAAGAAGGCCGAGGATAAATGATTTCGGGGGTTTTGGTTTGTCTGTCATCGTCCGTGGTGAATTTTGAGTTGAGTAATCAGCGTTTAGTTAAAAAAAATGGGGAAGCTGATATGAATTTTAAAGCAGGAGTACCTGTTTAACCCTTATATTCTGTTTGACAAAACTTAGTACACAAACCCTTTGTTTGAATGTTTAGTATACTTCAGATTAAGGTAGTTAATAATAAACCATATGAATAATACACATCAATAATACAAGTATCTCCATGACTCACGCTTTCAATTCTAAGTTAGGTAAAAGGTCCAAAAGTAGTTGGCCCCCATTTCAGTGGATATTTTTGATAAGTTATGTATATGCTGCAAATTTCATTGGTTTTGTTCATCTTATAGATATTATAACTACTTTTGTGTGTGAACAAAGGGTATTCATACGTTGACGGTTATGTCACCAGACTAAACATGGTCTCTCTCAAGTCTTAACAAAGTCTTTTCCATGCATACTCTTAGAACTAGATTTCATAACATTATTTAATTTTAATAACATTTTGAAATTTTACCCATTAAAAATTATCGTTATTTAAATTGTAAGTTTGTTTAACAGTTAATTATTAATTTCTTACAAGTTAATTTAAGATTTTTTGATGAATAGTTTGATTAGAGTTTGACTTTTTAATTAGTTTATCAGTGCCTTTTACCTAGTAAACAAGTAAAGACAGTTTAATGTTTTCCTACTTTATCTTTTCCTTAAATTTACTCTTTTACTTCAACCTTTTAACCAGTAATTTATGTTCATTTCTTTGTTTGTATCAAACGATGTTAACATTGATGTAATGTAAGTTAATGAATCACTCGTGCGCTAAGGTTGTCCTGAGCAGTAATAATTGATGCCATCATATATACTTTCAAATCAATCATTACCTTCTGCAACACTTTCTTCCTTTATCACGGCTTCCATATAACTTCAATACATCCATCTTTATCTACTTTTGTTTCTAACAATAGCAATCAAATTTTAACCTAAACATTTCATATAAATTACTTTTTTTTATCATGAACCCGATGGATAATATATCTATATATATGCCTTGAACTTTGTTTTTTTTTTAAAGAGTTCAACTTTAATAAAACAATTAACTGTAATTTTTAAAATTAATTATTATTCCGATATTTCCTTTTGAAGAAAAATGTGGACAATATATATTATAACTGGTTGTTATACCAACATGTGATTTATTATTAAAGTTACATATAAAATGGGAAAGGTATTAAATTGAAAAGAAAGGAATAGGTTGGTTGAGCTTTCAAAGTTTTGGTGGAATGTGTATCTATCTGGGGTAGGTGACATTTTGTTCTTTCTTCTTTTGCTTGAATGATGGATTGAGTGTGTAACATTACCAACACATGGCTGTAATCATTATGTTTGGTTCCAGCTGTTACAATCATCCATTATTTGCTTTGCTTTCATTGATTCCAGTTATTTTTTTAATAAAGCAAATTTTCAGTTTAGTTGTACATAATAAATCTCCAATGCTTTATTGTTTTGCAGAAGCCAAGCACACTTTATAGGTTCATTTTTCGTTATTTTGATGTCTTCTCATTTTCTGATTAACTCCTCCACAAATAATGTGATTATTTGTCCCTGAATACACTTTTCTTTTAGTTCTACTGATTTTGGGCTTCGGTCTAAGACTTCACAATCCCGAAAGACAATTTTTGTCACCTCTTTTATTAACTATAATTGAATCAGCTTCACGGATTCTAATTTGAGAGAGACAAGTATGAATATCAGATTGGACTTTTGGTTTAGATCGAAAGCAATGTTTATTAAGAATTTTTGACTAACGACATCACTCTTCCTTTTTTTGGGCTTCAAATATCTATTCCTCCTCTCCAGCCCATTCATCGACGTTGAGACAGACATTGTATGAGGAACTTGCATCATTCTCATCGTCTCGTTTTTCCCGCATTGCAATGCAAGTTGCAAAAGATATTCACATCGAAGACCGATGCACTGGAGCATGAGAAAACAATGAGAAGAACGAGATCCAAATAATGAGGAAGGAGATCGATTCATTGCCCTATTCAAGCCCTTAACTTTGTATGTATTACAAGAAAACTGATTCTAATTAAAATTACTAAAACACTTTCCTACTTTCCATACTATTTGAAATAGTAAAAAAAAAAAATCCAAATGGTCTCTAATACTTCGATATTCTTCAAATCGGAGAGGTTGGGTGTTGACGAAAAGAATGAGTTGGCTCAGTGGAGAGACTATTGTGGCAACGAAATGATTTAAGCTTAATTTTAGTCATAACGAAGAAACCGGATGAGGAAGTGGTGCACCATAGAAATGGTCTAAACAAAAACAAGACTATATCGTATTAGAGTTTGAAAAGTAGTTTTATGATTTCCGATACTTAATAACAATATCAACACACCAAATATAACAATTGTTAGTGTCTACATAAAAATAACTCTTACAACTTTAATTCATCCATACAAAACAGACAAAGCTGGGAATGAGTAAATAGAGTCTGAAGTATATAACCCATGAAAGAAAAAGAACAGGAACAATGAAGTAAATTTGAATTATATACGGGAGTAAGGAATACATGATCACATTTAAACAAACTTTACAGCCATAAGAGTATCACAATGCAAACAGTCCAGAGTGACATAAATTTTGATGTACAAATGAACCCAACCCCCATGCTGTTGTTCCCTCCCCACCAACCTTCCTTGGCTTAGCCCAGTTGATGCATTCCATTTCAGAAAGGTTTCATCCAATTCCAGAAACAAATAAACAAAACACCAAATTACAGTAAGAGACTAGGCAGCGCCAATGAAATTGCCCAATCCCAGACTCGAAACAAAAATAATTTATGAAGCAAATGAACAAAATAACCCAAAATAACCCGGTATGAAAGAATGAAGTCCCCACCCACCCCCGAATTAAGTTGCATAGTTGTAATGATCATGAATATACATATAACAGTAACAGTAACACCCTTATTATTGTTGTTCACCTCGACATCCTCATGAACATGAACACGAATGGTAATTTAGAGACTGTTTGTTCCTTGATGTCACTCTGCGATGGGTTTGGTCTTTGACCTGTAGAGGAGTTTCTTCTTCTTCGATGTTTGGTTGTCTATGGTGAGTACTACCTTCCCAGCTTCACCAGCTTTGAAACCGTGGCTGATTACGGTCTCATCTGCGGGACCAATTTTCCTGTTCTTCTGCACAATCACAGTGTATCCATCCTCAGCGCTGGGCACAAATTCAGCTACGTAGCTCACATCCCAACCCACTACTCGGATTTCCCAAACTAGATTGCTTTTCTGCAGGTTCAGTAACATTAATTTATCAGTACCCTACTCTCTTTCTATTCAAAAAAAGGAAAAGAAAAAAAAAAGAATGATTGATGACCTCAGAAACTGGGAACTCGACAGCATGTTTGGTTGCGGGTTTGATGGTGACCTCCGTAACAGCATCAGCAGTGGTGAATTCCTGTTCACCCTCTCTTTTCAGTCCACCATATTGAAGCGGAACCAGCTCCGGAGCAATATATCTGTCCATCAATCATCTCAATAAGACCGAATTACATGGATGGGGAAGGCATATATAGAGAAAGAGACAGAAATGATTTACTTGAAAAGGGTTTCAGCAGACTTGGATGGCCCAGCAAACACAAATTTGCTCTTGGTCCTCTGTGTGAAGAAGGGACTGATCATCCTATAAAAGGCAAGGTACCACCAGGGGACATTGATAAATATCTGCACAAACAAAAACAATTCAATACCAGAGAGTAGGATTGAGTGAAAATTGAAATGATGATTGAAAAGGTACCTGCTTGGCCACAAACTCGGGGTAGTTATCCTGAAGCAAAAGAAGGGCCTGATTGGTGGCCTGCCTGAGTTCCCTCTTGCCGAGTCCCGGAGAGTTCTTAAGGTCGTTGACCTGCACAATGGTGGAGATGGCAGTGGGAGAGAAGTCAAGGCTTCTCACGCTCTTCTCCAGGACCTGAATCCTCCACCTGATGAACTTGTTCCGCTTCTCCTCGTCCGAAAAGGTCTTGTTGTACAATTCCTTATTCTCGAACTCACCAAACACGTTGTAGCAGACGGTGTGCCCTTCTTTGTCGTGTCCTTCAGTGAACACCACCTTGTCCCAATCAGTTCCAAAATCTTCCAGGACCAGAGCGTCAATTCCGAATTCCTTCCGCCAACGCACGGTGTTCTTGAGCATACTGAAGGCATCCTTCACCTTGAAATCCCTCGCTCTCAGAAACTTTAGCAGAATCACATCGCTCCTCTCATCCGCCAGCAGCGGAATTCCCCATATCTCCACTTCCTCCGGACCAACTTCCTCTTCTACCACTTTCGTCTCTTCAACTTCCTCCTTCGCTTCTGTCACCTCTTCTTCCTTCTTCTCTTCTGTCACTTCAACTTCCTTATTCTCTTCCGTCACTTCTACCTCCTTCTTCTCCTCTGTCACCTCTACCTCCTTTTTCTCCTCTGTCACTTCTACTTCCTTCTTCTCTTCTGTCACTTCTATTTCCTTCTTCTCTTCTGTCACTTCAACATCCTTCTTCTCTTCCGTCACTTCTACTTCCTTCGTCTCTTCTTTAACTTCAACGTCCTTCTTCTCTTCTGTGACTTCTGCTTCCTTCTTCTCTTCTGTCACTTCCGGTTCCTTCTTCTCTGCCTCTCCTGCTGCCACTTCTGGCTCCTTGACGGTGTCTGATTTCTTCTTCTCTGGTTCTGGTGTGGGGGGCTTGGGCGCAGTTAGTTCACGTTTGTTAAGCGCTTCTTGAACAAGCTTTTTGAGTTCCTCAAGGGCTTTCTTTTGGGCCTCGGGGAGGTCGCCCACGACGTTGGTCTCCTCCTTGAACGAAACCGATTCGGAAATCTTCTCCTCAACACCGGTCTGGGCCTTTTCCTGGGTTTCAGTTTCAGCCTCAGCTTCGGTGGTCGGCGGTTTGACTTGAGGTTCAGGTTCAGGTTCAGGCTCAGGTTGAGGTTCGAGTGGAGCTTGGGTGGTGGGTGGGTTGTCGACAGGAACAGGGTCGACAGGTGGCGGCACTTGCTGAGGGGGAGGTGGGTTTTGGGGCTCTTGAGCCATTGAGGATTGAAAGAAAAGAGTAAGGAAGGAAGGGTTTAGGGAAGGGAAGAAAAGAAAGGAAGATGAATGAATGGATGGGTGGGTCTGAAGAGAAAGTGATTATGTTATGTTATGTTATGTTCGATGCTACAAACCACTCTGTCATGCCAGCACTTTCTTTCTCATTTCGTGGGTCCCCTTTCCCCCTAATCATTCTTCCCTTTCTCTCTCTCTCTTTCTCTCCAATCCATTCTAAAACTTACCAAAGTATAATTTTAGTGCCAATTTCATTTTCAAATTGATAATCACAATTTCAACATCCTTCACTTCTCTCCTCTCACAAGTAACATTGCTTCTAACCTTATCAATATTCAATGCCTTCTTCTTCTTTTCCAACGTCATTTCACAACCTACACTGTTCTTCTCTCTTTACATTTTTAAATCAAATTAAACACACTCATACCACTTTCTCTTCATTCAAACACAGCAGCGCACGCAACATGTAAATTCAATTGTGCCAAAGACTTGTTATAAAAAGACTTTTCACGTAGGCCTTTCTATATATATCTCACAATTTCTTAATATTAAAACATTTTCTAAATAACTTTACCAAAACACATGTTTGTAATAAAAATATATTTATCTTTCTCGTATTGCTATCTCTATCGTTTAGAGAATAACTTGAACGATAAAGCAGATTAGAATGGTTGACTTTACAACCACTAAACTGTTCAAGATGGTGGGATCCAACTATATTATTACCTCTCACACTCCATTCTTCGCCAACCATTTTTAACAAATTAATATATTTTTTCTTTTAGTATAAACAAAAACAACTCTTTTAAACTCATTCTCTCTCTTACTTTATACCAGTATTTATGTTAAAATTTCATGAGATAAAATAAATATTACATAAAAAAATTTATAAGTTGATTGTTGGATACGCTCTTAAAATTGATATTATGACATTTCCAACTAATTGCTAATTATTTTAAAGTCCTGAAAAAATATAGTTATAATCGTACTTGTTCGTAATTAGTTACAACCAATACCAGACCACCTGCAAACAAAAAGTAGCTGTCTACTTTAAAATAACCTAAAATATTGCATATTTAAATCTATTCGAAGATAAAGATATAACTGTACAGTAAGAGCAAAATAAGTTATCTAGTTTCAGCTTCATTCAAAATGGTAATTTACATTTGAATTTTTTAAATTCGATACTCACATCACATTAAATTTTATCAGTGAATAACTAAAATTAATAGTTTAGAATGTACAATAACTCATCCGTTAACTACAACTTTTTTACTTCTACTGAAAATTCTTTTGTCTTCCTAAAAAGATTTTTCTGATGACCAAAGATTATAGCCTTTTATAAGAAAAAAAAAACAATTTGGAAAACTTTTTCAAAGAGTCAGAAATGAATTATTTCCCTTTAAAAAAATGGCACTTGTATATAATGGAATCAAATATCTTAGATATGACAGTATTCTAGCTTATAGTGTGATTTAACAACTTCAGTATATCCAATTAATTTATAGAACAATATGCTTTTCTGTCAATTACTAAACAAATAAATGATTCTTTTTTTAGACAAAAATAATAGTTTACTCACTCGATATCTTTATTAAAAAGTCAATTCATCACTGTAACAAATAACGCTTCTTTATTATATTCCAATAAAAACAAATAAAGTTTGTAAGGAAGGATTTAATTTGATTTTTCATATTTTCTCATTTTAAAGTGCAATGTTTAAAACAACTGTATGTAGCCCTTAGCAAAAAGAACATATATTCAGAAGGAAAAAAAATATTTTGATTACTCCATAATAAATATATTATGCTCATTTCACAAAGGTTACATATAACACTTTGCATACAAGACAAAAGATATTATAGATATTTTATACAAAAAGTGTCATAAAAAGTTCATATTTGTAATAGGAAATTTAGGATGGGATTAGTTGAGTATACAAGGGATTTAGAAACTTAGAGTTTTAGTAGAGAAATTATACAATATTTTTCTTATTATCTCTTTTATGGTTCTTTCCTTTCTTATATTAGTTTTGAATGACTTTTTTATTGGACTTTTAGTTTTTAATTGGATTTTTAGTTGTGGATGAGTTGTTATATTGTTCTTTTTGTGGTGGGTGATAAGAAAAAACTAAATTAAATCGAACCAAATCAAACTGAAACTAAATTAAATTGATCCGAACCAAATGAAACTAAAATCGAATCGAACCAAATTACATAAAACCAAACTTAAACAAAAATTAAAAATCAAACTAAACCCAAAACCAAATCCAGCCAAAACCAAAACTAAACTAAAATCAAAATTAAATTAAATCCTATATTAAGTATCACTTATGTCCACCAAAACAAATATAAACTCATACTACTTAAACAACTAGATTAAACACTTACTTCAAACGAACAAATGCATAATGATAATGACAGAAAGATTAAGAAACTCACATACACACTTAACGGTAAAAAATCCTAAACCATCATAGACAATAACGAACAAATAGAGAACATGAAAGATAAACATACTTTTACTACAAACGACAATGAACTAGTGGAGAAGATGAATGACAGATAAACTCTCTCCACAAGATAATGATGAATGGAGAAAATAAATGTCAAAGACACTTAGAAACTATATAGACAAACTAAATAACACAGAGATTGAAATTTATGATATTTCTCAATCAAAATGATTAAAAAATGGTGAAGTTGAAATTTCATGACTATATTATCACCTATATAAGACACACCACTGCTAAACTTAACAGTCTTACAAAAACCAACCACGATTAATTGATTTTGCCATTAAACTTTCCTTTCTTAAAGCCTATTTTAATTTTTAAATTTTTTCTTCAACTATATTTTAATTAAATATGATATTATTCTTACTAACTCAGTATTACGTTAAATTATCAATATCAAGTAATTCACACACCACGACTATCATTGCTCTATTCAGAATTATTACAACACAAGAGCAATTATTTTAAATTGTTTATGGTATGTATGTACGATTATGTATGTATGTAAAGTACTCGGGGTCCACATTAATATCCTTGTAATCCTGGACACAGCCTGTGATTGGATTATATTAATCCTGGCAGCATTATGATGATGACATGCTATGCAACCCACACACGCTGCCAACAGCACACATTTTATTATTTGGATTCAATATAAGAAAAAGGCCAAGATTACAAGTTGCGATAAAGTTTGATGACTATTTCAAATCCTAATATTTGAAAATTAGTCTGAAGAATTATTGTGAGAAAAACAGCATAGCGAAAGAATGGAATACACAGATTATATAAACAGAGTGCTAAGTGGTTACGTGCCAAACACTAATTTCTACGTGCTTATTCTAAGCCAAACAAAACCCATTCTTATTTTTCTTAATGGATAACTCTGAAACCAGTTATCGTCTAATGATTATTAATGTGATAAAATACAATCTCTCGTTTTCAACTTTCTTCTCTTGTTTTTTAGTGTGAGATGTATTCGTTTGCCTTTCTCACCTTCGTTCACTATTCTGACTTTTCTTTTCCTATCAAATCACTTTCAATTTTTTTAATTTAACCCTCACAATCAATTAATGTCACCATTTTAATTTATCATCTCTTACACAGAAAACCCATTTCTTAACACGCAACTCCTCGCCTATCCAACGCACAACCTATTAACCTACCACCTTCACCTAATACATTTATACTAGTAATTGGAACCCAATTAAACGTAATTTTTAAATTATTTCCTCAGCAAACAAAAGTTGATAAACGTTTAAAATTATAGAAAAAAAAAACAAATTATTCCTTCTGTTTTCAAATTATATTATTGAGAAGATATACAAACCTTGAAATTTTTAAACAGTATTGATTTGCTTAGTTAAATTATATAGTGCCACAGGTATACAGGGGTCGGGATGTTATGAAACCCGAAATTTGTTTTGCATATATAATAATGGAGAATTAAATTATGAGGTATAATAATTTATTTTATAATAATACACGTCAATTAATTCTAATAAATATTAAAATATAAATTAAATATAATAAAAGTATAAAAGCTGATGAAATTTATAGAATAAGATATTTTCTATATTCTTCCTTTTTTACTTTCCCACCTATTTAGAAAACAAATATCTACTTATTTCTCATTCATTTTTCAATTTATGAAGACAAAAAAATAATCTACATACTCATTGATTCTACTTATTTCTTATATGTTTTAACCCCCTCTTAACTCCTTTAACACTAAACTATTAGTTAATAATGTATTATCTTTTATATATGAACTTTTACTGTTTTTTATGCAAAAATAATTTTTTTCGAAGTATGAATAATGTTTGGAATATAGAATTTGAATAGTTGTAATACTCTAATTAATTTGAGTTTTTTTTTAATATTTTTGTATATAAATTTTTTTCAAGACAAAAAAAATTGTTAATATGATTTTTATTAAAATGAGATGTACCTTATTTAAGGAGTCAATTATAGTAATAACTAATAAAGGGATTCAATAAAACTAACTAAAAACTTAAGTGAAAATCAAAATAGTATCTACTCATGTTATTTGAAATTGATTGAAAAAAATATAAATTTTAAGGGATAAATGATATTTGTCAAGAACCAGAAACCCAAAACCTAAGCAACTAAGTAGGACTTATAACATGTGTAATGGCCCAAGAAGAGATAACAGAGGACCACAAAGAGGCCGAATTGAGCAACCCAACAGTAAGGAGCAAGCCCAAAAGTCAGAGCACTAAACCTAAGTATTTTGATGACTATGACTGCACGGTGAAAGGCAAAATGAAATAGAAGATGAAAATCAAAGATAGGTTTAAGGGCATAGCAGTAATCTCTCAATTTGTTAGGATC